>Ga0153980_1000177_pt1 | contig 33191 bp, 45 predicted proteins | sample TSGA064MetaG_FD_104722 | JGI IMG/M metagenome (GOLD analysis project Ga0153980, IMG submission 104722) | Attine ant fungus gardens microbial communities from Georgia, USA - TSGA064 MetaG | ecosystem: Host-associated > Fungi > Mycelium > Unclassified | place: USA: Georgia, Magnolia Springs State... | reverse complement strand
TCTGATCCTTTAACCGTGAAGCCCTGAAACGGATAAGTTCGCTTATATAGAGTTCACTGGTAACGCCGGGATTAGCCCGGCGGGTTTCTTCCAGCACGTCCGGGCCTTCGGCGGCAAGCCGATCATAGTCGGCCTGCATAATTTTCAGCTCTGATTCCAGCCGCTCAAGCTCTGCCTGGGAATAAAGAACGCGGAACGTGTCCAGGTTGCCGATGAAAGGCAGCTTCCGCAGTATTCTCTTCGTTGCCGGTTGCATATAAACCTCCTGAAAGAATAATAACGCTTGCCACGCAGGATACTTATTAGTTTTTTGCTTTCAATTCCTGAGTCAGTCCTTCAGAGTCAGTAAAATATCTCAAGCTTGCCACTCAGGATCGATAAACTTCTCAGGCATGGTGCGGGGGAAGTTGCTTAATGGGTTAGGAGACACAGACGGAACCCCGGAAACAGCGGCGACTTTGCGAAGATAGGTATCCTGCGACTCAAGCCAGCGCCTTACCCAGGGCTTTGCTGCAAGCAGCTCCGGCGCGTCACGTTCTAACAATTCCATCAGCTCACGGTTTTCATCTATACGCTTTAACAGACCGCCCTCGGTACGGCTTATAGTTTCCTGAATTTCAGTTATTTTTTTATCACTGTCCATAATGTCACCTCTTCAGTCTGCGATTATTCTTCTTCCAGTTCGGAAAGCTGGCCTATTGTGATCTCAGTGAGGCCGGTATCAGCAAAATATCCTGTCCCCGACTCCGTATCAAAGTCGCCAGCCGTGACCTGGTGAACGTCATGCCAGATAACGAAGCAGGTAGGGCAGGTGATTGGCAGCTCGCCTTCAGCCCGCTTTTCACAGTTTTCAATCAGTACGCCCTCGTCGTTGCGACTGATATTGTAGCCGCTTGTGCAGAGCGTCTCATAGCCGTGCGCCCCGGTGACAATATGCGTAGCAACCCTTTCACTGACCGTTCCGTTCACCAATAGCTGTTCGCGTGTCGTAATCGTTCGCATATCTGAGCCTCATTAATCCGGTAAAATTGTTTAAACATTAACCAGCTGCATGTTGAGCAGCGAAGACTAAAAGCGCTTGCCCGAAAAGGCACTTGTGCCTATCATATCAGCAATAGGCACTTGTGCCTACCTTATCCAGTAACCGGAGATTGATAAAATGAGTAACGGGACAGCAGTAATCAGCGTAAACGGGATCGAGGTCGGCGCTATGCCCCTTGAGCAATATGAAACGATAGTCAGGGACGTTAAAAAAGACTGGCGCACACGGACAGCCTCTGTAGTCCGTTATTTTGGTTTTGCCTTTCGGTTATTATCCCGGATATGGCATTATTTCGCTCAGAGCTTTGTCGTAATGTTCGCGCTAATTATGCTTTATTCTTATTTTCATCCGTTTGAATTAACCAACTATATTGAAGAAATAAGGAGTCAGCCGTCAGAAAAAATAGCCGAAGTATTGCGGGTATTGGCTCTGATTGGAATGACGATAACTTTCCTTGCAGGCGTATTAAGCATTTTTATAAAAGGGATGCCCTTGTACGTCAGCGCTGCTGAAGATGCCATTAACAACAAAATCCGTGAAGTAATGGAGGTTCCGGCAAACGGGCAGGTCATTGTCAGGATTAAAAAAGACGGTGCTTATGGCGTCCAGTAACCGAACAGCGTTTCTTGCTTTGCTGTCAGAAAACGGGCTGACACAGGCAGAGGCCGCCACGCTGATATGCGAGTACACGCGCCGCCCCTGTTCCGTCAGAACGGTCAGGTCGTGGGTGAATGACCCGGACAAGCCCAGCTCAAGAACGTGCCCGGACTGGGCTGTAGAGGCGCTTACAGAAGCGCTGATAACCAGAGGATAAAGATAAATATGAGTATGAAAACTGATAATCCTTTTCAGAACGCGAATACGGTTTGGCTCTACGATTACAGGCGTAATACGGTAATTGAGAAACAATCTGATGGCTCGTCAATCACGCATATATCGCCACAGAGTGGTAAATACTTCTTATCTGCCCATTTGCTGAATAAAATTATTAGTCGAAAATAGAGAGTGATATGGAACAAACAACTGATAGCCTCGATTTTTTGCGATATGTGCCGCTGTGCATTGCCGCAATTTTCTGGATACAGTACTTATTAGCCCGCAGGGGGCATAGCAGATATGTCGATATGCAGCGCATGAGGCAATGGAGTAACTTACCCCGAAATTCGGCAATGGAAAGCAAAGAGGAAACGCTGAAGCTTATTATTAAAGCAGGAGAGAGAAAGGTTAATTTTGCTTTTAAGCTGGCGGTAATGTTCTCATTGATTGCTATTTTCTGGCTGTTTTACATACGTTAAGCTGATGCACTAAGGTGCAGGCTGATTTACAACATGAACGTTTTTTAATCAACGGAGGTGCACGCGATGAACCAGAAGGCGAGCCTAAACTTATCCGATGCAGTTTTTACCGCTGTTCTTACCCTGTTATTCGTTTTTATTCTCCCCGGCCTGGCAGCAGCACTCGGCGCGATGGGGGGCATATATTTTGACGGTTTGCAGGAACTCCCGCCCTACGCACTCAAAGCCGCAAGCGCAGCCGTGGGAATGCTGGCAATATCGACGGTTATGTGTGCCGTTCTGAAGGCAGACAGAGAGTTTATAAGCTGGCCTTTGAGACTGACCCTTATTGGCGTTGTCATGCTGCCCTTTGTCAGAGGATCGCAGAAAGCATTCACTCCTGAACCAATGGACGATGCGCCGACCACAGGCTGGCTGGTTAATGCGCAAGCGGGGTTAGGAGCAATGGCAAAAGGCTTCATAGAGATAGTGCCTGCTGCACTCTGCACCGTATCAGTGGTTCTGCTTGCAGTGGGGCTAACGCGCCTGGTTCGGGCGCGCTACCGCAGATAAATCTTGTCAGAGATAACTGTCTCCGGGCGGTTTAAGAAAGCCTCAGTCACCTTTTGATTCAGAATGCGGCCTTATTGATACGCCATGCTTTAAAAGCAAGTCTTCTATAGCTTCATCAAGTAACCGGCTCTTAGGGATGCGAGAACTTTTAGCCAGTTCATCAAAAAGCGGCACAAGCCGGTTTTCAAGAGAGGATGTAAAGCGGCGGCGGTTCTTTAAATAGGGTTCGGCCATGTCGTAACTACCTTAAGTAAAATGCAGGTAGTGTAAGGTGATGGCAGATAGAAGAAAGTGGTTGCAGATAGACACTAAGTGGTTGCACATAGTGCCTATATAGTGCATAAATAGAGATGCCAACTGGCACCAGGGAATTATAAAAAATGACGTACCTTTGAAGTCGCCTTGTGGCGACTTTTTTTATATTAATTTTCTTTGCAATGTCTAATTAAAATCATAAACACACACAATCAAAATTGTCGCTCAGGCTAAGCCTGCGTTGCTTTCTGAAAGTGTTCATATGCAAAGTTGAAAGCAGCGTTTTCCGTATCAAATAATTTATCAGTAATAATTTCCCAATCCTTATCCCACATGTATCTAATACGCCATCCGTCAGTAACAGGCCAGATTATATAATGTCTGCTGCAATCATAATCCATGTTATCGGATTGCATTCTTTCACCGCTCTCCAACATGTAGAATATGGTTCCACCTACAATGAATTTTCTCATCACAACTCCGGCAGAAAAAAGGTTAAGCAAGTTTACGCGATTTTCAGAGTTGAGAGGGATTTAGATACGATGAACGGTTGATGTGGTAGTGCCTGTAAGCCGCGTTAGAGAAGGGCATCACGCGTTTACTGGTGCTACTCAGTTCGATCATGGGTAACGGTCCAGGTGTAGAAGTGGCAATGTTCATGTGGGGTGTTTATGCCAGCGGGATTCTGTAGGTAGCAGCATCACTCAGTGCCGAACAAAAGGGTTCCGAGCTGGTAATCACATATATTAACAACACCCTCTGATGATGTCTTTTTTGCTTAAAATATAATCACTCTTTAGGTGTTTTATATGATCTGTATCGCATTAAATAAGGATGGCTAAAATAGATAAAGTTTTTATCGTCAGAAAATACAATCAAATCTGTTTGTATTCAATCAATTGATCGGGTTATTAATAGCATATTGGCAGCCTAATATTAATAATCTGGATAACTTGCGATCAAATTGTCTTTTTACAGAAACATCTTAATGCATATTAAACGCTTGATTGAATAGCGGTTACATATCTTGTTGTTTAAGAGGCTCTTTGCTAGTATCTGTTTTACCGGACAACGTGCGCTATAACCGGTTGCAACGCACTCTTTAATCCTTTCTGCCAGAGGCTTCTTCATGTTGCCTCTCAGGCACATGAAGATTGCCCTAAAGGTAATCAATCATGATCGATAAAATCGAAAAAGCTTTCTATGAGTTCAATACCGCAGTTAATGTTGAATGTGTTAAACCTGATATAACATCACCGGTTGTACATCTTCAATATAGTGGTACTGAGTCATATTCTAATCTCGAAGCTTACTTAAGCGAACGTAGATTTAATCTACAAAAACTAAACCTTGATGATTGTACTGATTCGACCAACCTCAAAAGAGCCTGGTTGTTTGATCGTGTAATCATTCATGCTTGCCTGTACCCGCATAGCAGAACTGCTGACGTGACTTTCTTCATTGTCAGTAATGACGCGCTACTTCACCTCGATATCGAGACAGTAGTTTTGCAGTACAGAAAACACTTAGCTGATAAAGTTAAGTGATCGTGGGGGATTGAGCTTATGCTCAATCCCTTTTTTCTTTTAGGGAGTCGGAGAACGGGGGGGAACTTGCCGCTGACGCATCCTGGATGGGCGCGGCACAAAAGCCAAAAGAAAGGTCTACAGACGTCTACCGGAAGCGTTAGGTATCGTTTTTAACGGAGCCAGCTAACTTAGCTTCAAAAGTCCTCAGAAGCCGTCCAGCTTCACTAACCTTTGTGGCAAAATCTGCCCTGAATTTGTTCAGGGGTTTAAACAGCTCTCTGCGCTGCTTGAAGTAGTCGCTCTTTGTGATGCTTCCGAACTGGTAGAGTTTACGCAGCTCTGTATGAGCCTCATCGCATAGAAGGTTTACGCGGATAAACATCAACACAGGCGGGCAGGGTAAAACAGAGATATGCATTTCCGTGGTCTGCATAAAAGCAGAAACATCGATAAGACTGCTTATCGTGTTGTCGCGGTTGAGTGATTTTAATAGCTTAATTTGACTTAAGTAGAAATCAAGTAGGCTTTTCAGATCGCCCTCAACTAAAGGGAGATTTTTCTGATAGTAATATGAAAGAGTAAACTGACCTTTATTAGAGTACTTTTTCATATTAGACAGCGTAAAAGCTCTGGCGAGCCAGTAAGTAACCTTTGTTCCGCAAGGAATACGGCTTATAACATTTTCTTTATTATAAGAATCATCCCACATAAGCACATTTACAATATCGTGAAATGCCAGGGGGATCTTAGTATTCGTAATCATGATTTTGATTTGTCCTTAATTACTGATATCAGATCATGGTTGGTGGTTAGTCTGGTTTCAAATCCCGTAAAAAAAATAGCTATATCAAGGTGATAGGGATAATTCACTCTGTCATATTTAATGAAGTTAAGTGCTGCTTCCTTGTATTCACTTATATTCCTTGCGTTAACCAAATTCAAAACAAATTGACACTGTTCAGGACTGCCATGTTCAGCAGCCCATGTTAACACAGCTTCAAAATCAAATTCTTTATGATTTTGAACGCTTTTAAGTCTAGCAGAGAAAAATTTAAGCCTAGCCTGATTATATTCAAAGGCACCATTAACCGGATCGTCACAACGCACCCCGATAACGGGGCGCTTGTCGAACGATAATTCCCATAAACCAATTTCAGGAATAAAGATATAATCGTTTTCAGTAGCCAGCCTAAATAATTTAGCCATTGTCAGTATTGTCATTAGCGACAACATCTTTTGATGTCAATTCCTCAAGCCTGTTTTTAAGCAGTAGCTCAATATCCTCGTCGGGATTATTCATATCTTCTGGATTGAGATCCAAAAGTTCAAGAATTGCAGAGTACTGTGATTGAGTAAAAGCGACCCTGTAGACTGGCTCTTTTTCTGGTAACTGGCGGCTACGCGTAAGTAGCTCATTAATTACTTTCTTAGCCTGTTCACCCCCTTCGCAACGTTGGCGCAGCTCCTTAACATCTTCATCTGAAACTTTCATTAGTTTGCTGAGAAGATTTAAGTCGTTGATGTAAGACTCCTGCACAATTTTCTGCTTAGGTTTAGAGAGGCGGAAGACACTCATATACTTGCTAACGACAGTTTTGTTCGACAGGCCATGCACGGCAATAAGTTGCTCAGTAGTCAGACCGTTGTCCTTATCTGTCTTGATAGAGAGCGCCCTCTCGAAGATGTTTAATTCTCTGTGTAAGGAGTTCTCAGTAGCATGGTCAAGGTGCTCAATGGTTTTGTCGTCATAGTTTCGAACTTCGCATTCGACTTCCATATCTGGATCGATTTCCGTGCCAGCTCTCCAGCGATTTTCACCTTTAAGGATGATGTACTCATCAGGTGTAGAAGAAGCCTTAACCACTAAACGCTCACGTATTCCATAAAGCGAGCCATTAGGAAGAACCAGACCGATAGAAGCCTTCAATTTCTCAATGTGCTCTCTGGCTAACGGGCTTTCGAAATCCCGTCGATCCTGCTTCTTATTAGGAACGCACTGCGATAATTTCAGTGTGATAATTTCAGTCATTTTTTATCCTTTTTAACAAAACTCGAAATCAAGTCATCTTGTGACTCTTCTACGGGCCTGCTTACAGGTTGTTTTTCCGGCTTCGCTTTTTCAACGTCTTCTAAAGCGACTTGCTGGATTTCCTCCTGATAAACAGAGTGGTCAGGCTCAATACTGTCATTAGCCATTTGAGCTTCCAGCATTGCTATAAAGTCGGGATCACTGGAAGGATCAAAAGCAGATGGTGATGAAATATTGTCAGTAATGGTATCAGTTTCATCAGCAGGAGCACCACCCTTATGTTCATTATTTACTATTACTTTAGCTTTTGCTCTTTTAGATGACTTTTTGTTTTCAAAATCAGTATCAGCTACGTTGCCGTTATCATTTCTTTCAGCAACGGGTAACGGTGATTTTTGGCTAACCGGAATCCAGCTAGTGAATATGTATTTTGCGAGTCCTTCATTATTCATGAAGATTCCGACACGTTTGTTGAGACTGAGAATACTGTTGATGCTGATGTAGGTTTCAGCTTCACTCCCAATCATTCGATTGCCAGACCAAGACTCAGCACCGAAACCATCCGTATCAACGCCTTCCATACGGGTAATATTTTTCTGAATTGTACCGGTATTGTTAGCAATCCATTCAGCGGTATCGTAGCCACATTTATAGGAGATTGTTACAAGAGTATTAGTTTCGACCTGATTTTTTAATGCTTCTTTATCGACAGTTTGATCAGGCACGTTTTTAATATCATCGCGCTCTTGATATGCCAGAGCCATGTTTGCTTCTTTGGATAATATTGTCGCCAGAGCACTGGCGACAGTAGCTGATATACAAAATTTTGCTTCATCAAGACAGGTGAAAACATGACTAGAATGTCTTTTGTTAATGATGCAATCTTTCCATTCAACCAGAAGCGCAGAGCAGACGTCTCTGATTAAATCGTCATCCTGACGGCCTTTAACATATACAACAGATCCTAATTCTAATTCTTTCTGTACATTGAAACCTTCACCCTTATTAGTAAATAAGTGAGGTAGTAACTTCCATTCATCTAAGCGAGTGCGAATGTTAATAGTGTTTTCGAAAACCCACTGGCGCTTATTATCTGGAATGCTGCTGTCTTTACCATTAAGAAGTTTATCTAAATGTCCAAGTGTTCCATCCCAATAATCAGATAAGAAAGTCATAATTTGACGGTTAATATTTTTATAATGGTCAGCATCAGTACCCTTACCAATCAGTCCGAATACTTTATTAAAACGCTGTAACCTTTCTCTTAAAGGCCCGTATTCAAAAGGTGAGTATTTGCCTGTGCTTTCTCCAGTTAAATCAAGTACGACAGGTGCGCTTCTATTCCAATGTTTACAGGATTCCACTAAGACAGAATATATGAAGTCATCAGGCTTCTGGTCAAAGAACCATGCGCCCCAACCTTTCATTATCGCCTGATCTAAAAGCACCTGCTGTATTACGCCTTTCCCAGTTTGGGTAGCGCCAAGTATTTTCAAGTTTTTAGATTTAAACTCTGAGTCTTCCATATATATAGGTTGTTCGTATTCATCTAATCCCATGAATACATAACCATCTTTATAGTATTTTCTAACTTCAAAAGTTTTACTTTTATAAGACTGGTTCTCTACTCGAATGTCTGAGAGTGAATCACCTGTCTGAGATACGCGATACTTTCTTTTAAAAGCAGAAAGACGCGGTTTGACATAGCGCCTATGTATGAAGTGAAAGAAATAAGGCATCAGGAATACGGTGATGATCGAGATAATAGCACTTACGTTTTTGACCTTTGAAAAAAGATTCTCGTATACCATACCCATGTATTGCAGAGCACCGTCACGACCTAACTGCATCGCTGCAACGATAATGACGTATGCATTTAACAAAACTAAAAGTAGCAAATAACCTACGAGTAATTTAGTTCTCATATGCATCACTATATGATCCCAGGCACCTAGATCACTTTTTTTCGTCACATGTCCGCTAAAAGTAAACTGCATTAAAAAGGCTAATGTCAGTAACGCTAAGTATGTAAGGTTGGGATATGCATTTTCATAAACCCACCTCAATAACTCTATATTATTTGTCTTCATATTCATGCCTGTATTCAGAGTCAAGTTCTTGTAAATACTTACACAGCTTAAACATACGCGCCCCTGCCTTCAAAGTTTACTCCGCGTAAACTTTACGGCTAAGGGCTAATGAGGATAGTTTACTCCGCGTAAACTTGACTAAATTTTAACCGCTTTTGCGGTTCAAATATTAGCCATACTGCCTATTTTACTCCCTTATCTATTCCATTGCATTGCATAGAGAGTAAATTAGGCAGTAAAATTCAAAGTCAAAGGCATGTTTTGATGGTCTTTATCTAAAACGCTTAGGCGTTTTAGATAAAGACCATCAAAACACATTGCGGGGATGATTTCTGGACGAAATCAACCCCTTAGGGATTCCGCTCGCCGCTCCACCCCCTTCTATTTCGGCCCGGCTGGACGCCGAACCTGCATAGAATTCCCCCGCGCGGCGTCAGACGTCTGCGACGCCTGACCACCCCCCTAAGGCTGCTGCGCATTCACGTTGCTTTCGTTTCACTCCAGCGCCGTGTATGCTTGCCCTTAGTGGTGCGTCGCCCTGGAACGGTCGAAAAGGCGCGAATCGGCGTATACGCCTCAAGCGCGCTTTTCGCGTTCCAGGTCTCGCACCACTTTCGGGGCGCGGCGGTTCCCCCTAACGGGGAACCTTGCGCCACCCTAAGGGGGGTGGTCAGGCGTCTTCGCCTTTGGCTTGAGCCCTGACGCCGCGCGGATAGCGCGGATTGAACGCTCCGCGTCCATACACATCCCTGAATGGGATGTTCCTGGAGAGACCGTAAATTATCGCGTGGGCGCGAAAATTTCCTTTGTCCTCGCGTGGGCGCGAGAACAATCTCTTCAATCTCTTTTAAGGGCTTTACCCGCCCCTTATGGGGGCTTGTTAAGTTCGTGCGAGTCTCAGCATTTGCGGAGGTGTTTTTGAGCAACTTTGAAATTAATTACCAGAAGAGAAAGAAAGTAATTTTGTGGCTCGCTAAGTTTGGTTTTTCGAGTCGTGATCTGCTGGCAAAAATGTTAGGTGTTAACGTCAATGGTCAGGGGGATTTCTTCAAGAAACTAGCGGATGAAGGAATTACTAAAGAAGCCTATATTCCCGGCACAAGGAAGAAGGTAGTTACCTTATCTACTGAGGGCATCGAGGAAGCAAAGATTCATAATCCTACTTTAGCTATTCGTACCTTCCGACGATTTCCTCTGCACACAATCATTCACAGTTACAGCATTCAATCATTCCTCATTACGCAGAAAGGCGTGATGGATTTCTTTAGCGAAACAGAACTCGCTAAAGAGGGTTACGTTAGAAGGCCCGACCTGCTGATCATAAATAATCAGGACGTCCGAATTGCGGTTGAAGTTGAGCTGACGCAAAAAGATGTTAACCGGATTTACTACAACCTACATGGTCATGCTGACGACTGGCAAAAGGGTAAGATTGATTATGTCATTTATCTCTTTACCTCTGAGTCTGTATTAGGTCATTACCAGGAACTTTATGAGAAAAATCCGTGGCCCAAATTCACAAGTCCTGACGGAAATGTGAGACACATTTCCCGTACAGGATCTTTCGATCCTATTCACGTTCACTCGCATGGGCTGATTAAGTTTCACAAGTTTGAGCCTTATGCTCTGTAGGAGTTTGTATGGAATATCCTTTCGGTTATGTAGATGACACTTTCGAGGAAGCTATTAAGTCATGGAATCTGATTCACGATGAATTGCTTCCTATCATGCACCTCTACAAAGACCCATCGATCACCGATATTTTTGTAGACCGCTATGATGATATAAGCGTCATGCGTAACAGTATTCTTGAGAAAGTAGATTGCAGGTTTGATTCCGAAGACCGGCTTGTTTCTCTCATACAGCAATTCTGCGTTACGTTGGATCAGGATGAATTAAATCTTCAGGCTCCAATTCTTGATGCCAGGCTTCCCGATGGTAGTCGTCTTAACGCTACGCATGTATCTACTACTCCTTCCGGCTCAACAATGGCCCTGCGTAAAGTTCCCATAGAGAAGTTTACGACAGAATTTTTTCTTAAGAACGGTATGTTCACGGAAGAAATGCTTGAGTGGTTGATAGCGATGGTCAGGGACAAAAAAACGTTCCTGGTCTCAGGGGTTATGGGTTCCGGCAAAACGTCCATGATCCGATATCTGGCTGAATACATTGATCGCCGGGAACGAGTCATCACTGCTGAAGATACGCAGGAGCTACATATACGTTCTATGTTTCCGTTCGGCCTGGCTATGGAAGCCCCAAACAGACGTGAAAGCCCTATCGATTTGCCTGCGCTTACTCATGCAACCCTGCGCCAGCAGCCTGACAGAGTAATCGTAGGAGAGCTGCGTAAACCGCCAGCCGTGGATGCTTTCATTCAAATCATTTATACAGGTTTACGCGGCTGTGCATCGACCGTACACGGCAAGAGTGTTGCGCACTGCCTTTCACGACTCCAGTACCTTTTAGCCTCTGCCGGTCACGTGAGTTACGAGCTAACAGGTGTTCTCTTACGTGATGCTATTGACGTAATAATCCAGACGCATCGTGATCCCCAGTGGGGAAGAAGGATTACTGAAATTGGCGAATTGCGGGACGGGAAAATTCACATCATTTTCCGTTTCAATACTCAGACCGGAAAACATGAGCGTGTAGGCGAGTGAGGGAGCTGGGCCACCTTGAGTGGCCCAGCCCCTAACCAGTTCTCTACAAATGTTAATGAATGTGCTTGATTCTTAGAACGCTAATTTTTAGATTACGTTACCATTTTAAGCTAAGTGCATATTTTAATTAGTATTCTAAGAATAGGCCGATTCTCATATTGATCGTAATATGTAAAGAATGTAAAGTTCGGCTTCTGAAAACGTAAGCGGCTACGGCTTCTTCTTTTTCGCTGGCCTTCTCCGAGGTGAGCCATCAGGCTTAAAACTTTCGGGAGGGTTTATAGGGGAACGGTTTTGCTCTGCGAGCTTATAGAACCGTTCCTTATCGCTAAGGGACTGGCTTTTCTCTGCGTTTATGGTCATCAGTATTTCCGTAACGTCGATTCCCAAAGCTGCTGCGACATCTAAGCATTTTTCTCGGCTTAACCAACTTTTTCCATACTTCAGCGTCGTGATGTACTGGCGGCTGACTTCCAAATAATCCGCGATCTTAATGTTCGTGTTCAATCTCGTGTGGCGTTTCATCGCCTCAATATAATCGTAGAGTTTTTTCATCGCAGTGTTGAACCGTGCCTCGTTCGATGCTAAATTTCTTAAGTAATAGTGAATCGTTTACATAAGATGTGCAATATATGACGACAGAACAGCGCTTCAAGGTCAACCCAAACCTTAGAAACAACAAGGTGTTTTCGGACAAGAAGATGAAGGCGGGTATACCGCATCAGATGTACATCCTTCTGCTGTTCGTGAATGGCTTTGCTTTGTTACTGGCTATCAAATTCTTTAGCCTTTTTTCAGTGCTTGCCTTCGTGATCTTTTTGCTCATAACCGTCCTGCCAATATACACGATCCACATGGAAGACCGCGACGCTCATGTTGCATGGCGTTCTGCAATCATCGGCGCTGAAAGTACGGACAACAGCCAGACGACTCAGCGCAAAGTGAAGTTCATAAAACTCAGTGACATTAAGGATACCCGCAAATGAAAAATGTTTTAGCCAATCGCTTACAGGGAGCAAGAAAAAAGCTTCAGGAAGCTTTCGCGTTCAGTCTTGCAGTAGCCTTTTCTGGTAGCGCCCTGGCTGCAAATAACGATGTAACTCTCGATACGCCCAGCGAAGGATTTTTGCAAAAACTCGTCTCCTGGATGCAGGACCTGATCGATTTAGTCGGCGGGGCTGGCGTTCTGTTCGTTGTGTTCTTATCACTGGCCGCGTGCATCATCATGTGGGTTCTGATTCCGAAAGCAGGCAGCCAAGCATTAGCCTGGGCTTTCCGTGCAGCTATGGGTGGAATTGCATTATTCAACCTGGCGCTGGCTATCGCATGGGTTCAAAAGTAAGAGGTTAGACTGATGCCTTCTGGTACATATAACGAGCAGTTAAACCTTGCAGGTCATGATCGTGATACGGTCTATACCTATTCCGGCACCGTCATTGGAGGGCTTGAGTTAACTGGTCTTGATCCGACATTTGTTACTGATGCGGTCAGGAAGACTGTTAGCGCAATGCTGCGTAATATTTTTCAGCTCCTACCGGCTAACGTTACATTGACTGAATATTATGTGCACTATGAAGGCGTCAAAGTAAAAATTGCCGACCGCGAAAATCCCCGCAGTCAGTTGTTATCGAAACGCCGTCAGGCGTTTCTTAATAAAGTGCGTAACCTCAATGGCTCTCGTATTTATTGGCTGCTGGAAGTTGAGCCTACAGAGAACCTCAACAGTGTCTTTTCGCTGACATTTGCTAAGAACCTTTTTAACAGCATTTTTGATACAGATGCACGTAAGCGACTCGGCCTTGCATTCAAAAACTTCGATTCCTACATGATCGAGGTTGACGAGTATAACAAGCAATGCCGCAAGCTACGTGATGCGCTGAAAGACCTCGATGTTAGGCTTTCTTTCTTTTCGCCTGAAAACAAGCATATGGGCGTAAATGAAATCTGGCGTCTGCAAAAATTTTTAGCAAATTTCAATCCGTCATACCTCACTTCTAAGCCCTGCTCGTTACCAAAGAAAGATTGGGATCAGTATGCACTGGATGGTGAAACCATTCAGAATGTACTCATTGAAGGCGTGCCTATGCTGAAAATAGACGGGGCTAAGCCGGTATATGTTCGCATTGGTAGCATCATTCAGCACGGTCAGGATAGCGTTCCAGAGGCTGTATGGTCTTATAACGACAGCGGCAAGAAAGCTGTGCTGATGAGGGGTAATTACGTCATTTTCAATCGCTTTAGCCCATTATCAGCATTAAAACGTTCCTTTGTGCTCACGGCGAAAGAGAATGAGCTTTTCAGAGCGCAAATTAACTTCTCCGATCTCATGACGGCCAAGATAAGCAGTGATCACCTTGAGCACCGAGTGAAAGAAAACCCGCACCTGAAAAAAATGCAGGACGAGCTGCTTAACGCCTCTCATTCACCTGAAAAGATAGGCAATTACCTATCTGCGATTGCTGTGTTTGATACCGATCCGCTTAAGTTAATTGAAAGAACAGTCGAAGTTAATCAGGTGGTAACGGATAACTCTATTATTGTGTGGGAAAGCGTGGGCCTTGAAAAAGCCTATTTTGCTATGCAGCCTGGCTATGACAAAAACACCTTCCGTACAATGGTTTACAACACCGCACAAGCCGGTGCAGCTTCCCTCTTTTACCGCTCACATGAAGGTATCAAGACGTGGAAAAAAGGGTTCGACACAGAAGAAGCCATTTACATCTTTGAGTCTGATGACGGCGTTCCTTTCCACTACACCTCTGTAATTGGTGAAAAGAACCTTGTGATCGGGGTTGGACCGACCCGCGCCGGTAAATCATTCGCAAAAAACGTAATAGCATCCCATTTCTCTAAACTGGGCGGTCTGTATACGTCTCTCGACGTTGATCAGGGAACAATACCACTTGCCAACTTCTTTAAGGAAGACGGGGCCGCGTTTACGCTCTCAGAAGGTGTCAGGGACGGCATGAATACGTTTCAGGATGCCTATTCACCTCAGGATCTCGATTTCGTTTCTCACTACATCGATCAGTTAAAAATCATGCTCCGCTTCAATGAGCGTGAAGAAGACCGTTACTTCTCACCTGATGAAGTTAACGAGCTGGCAAGAAGCATTAAAAGCCTTCTTGAACAGGAGTTCGCGAACGTGGAAGGCCGGTTGTCTACTAACACACTCAGCACTCTTATGGCGAAAAGCAGCAACCCGATTAAAAACAAACTGGCCGCTTTTTACGGAAAAGGCCATCGGGCATCGCTGTTTGATAACGAGAAGGATGCAATCGGCAAGCTTGATAAGCCGCTTACCGTTTATAACCTTGCTGCCGTTAAAGACAAGAAAGCTGAAGCCCAGCTCATTCAGCACGAGATTTTTTTCCGTACTGTGCGTCTTTTTGAGTCTGAGAAGTACCGCGAAACGCCTAAGTTCATGGATATCGATGAAGCGCAGTACACACTCTCAGTGCCAGGGGCGGCTGATTGGGCGATTACAAAATCACGTACCTGGTTTAAGCACGGTGGCGGTATGGGGTTCTGGACGCAAAGCCCTGAACACTATTCCAACCTGGAGGAATGGGAAACACTCAGGGCCGCAGCGTCTGTGTTTATCTTTATGTCACACCCGGATGCAGATACGGATTCCTACGTGAAGGCTTTTGGCCTGTCTCCCGACCAGGTAGAAATCATCAGAAATCTGATACCCCGTCGTCAGATGTACATCTACATCCCGGAGGCACGTATTGCGAAGGTTGTTAACCTCATCGTCGAATCAGAACAGTATGCGATCTGCACATCTACAGCTCATGAGGCCTCGCTAGCTAACCGCATCTACAAAGAGACTGATGACATTGATACAGCAGTTGATCGCATCGTAGAGGGCTTAGGAAAAGCGAAAACGCCTACGGAGTCGCAGCGCGAACTGGAGAACATCTATCAATGAAACGTACTTTAATTGCGGCCTTAATTGCTGCCAGCTTCCTGACATCACCGACCTATGCAATCGTGCCGGTTACAGACTATGTGCAGATCGCAGGACAGCTTCGCGAATTGTCTCAAGGTCTTAAAGACTACGAGGAGTATCTGCAACAAAGCGTCCTCAGCAACAACCAGTTGCTTGAAGCATACAAACGTTATGATCAGATGCTTGCTGATTACCGGCAGACTCTGCGTGAGGCTGAGAAGCTTAAACAGCAGCTTACCGGGGTTAATCTGCAAGACTTCCTAAACCGATTAAAAAATATCGATATGTATGACCCGCGTTACAGCTCAGGTGATGATGCCAACGTAGGCAGCGGGCCGTGGGATGATGCAATAGAACGAAACAAGCTTTTGAACGGCTGGGGCATGTCTGACGAAGAATGGTCAGAGATGAACGCTGAAATTCCTTATTTGAGTAATGACCGCCAGAGAGCTAAAGCCATATTTCAGTATCGCAAGCGGAAAGCTGAAATGGCTGTACGTCAGGATCTGGCAGGCCAGAACAATGACCAGAACATTACCGAGCAGGCTGCCAGAGCAAATGAAATTGGTCAGGCACTGGATGACTTAGGCGATAACGATGTACTTGCTACCCAGCAACTGATGGCTCGCCAGAATCAACTGATTATTGAGCAGAACCTGAACGCACAATCTCAACAGAATACTGATTTCAAAATGTCTAATCAGATTTCGAATGACTACTTTAATAAAATGGCTCGTGCAAGAGAGTTAAAAGAGAAGAACATGAGCAAGGCATATAAAGGTGAATAAGATGAATCATATAAAGAAAGGCGTACTGGCAGTGTCTCTTTTCTGCGTGTTGTCAGGAAGCGTCCTTGCCGCTGATCGATATGTTGACCCGGCGCAGAAAAAAATCGATGAGCAACACAAAACGCTAGTAGCTAAATACAAAAATGATTGCTCCGTTAATAACCGTATGACTTGTCTGTTAAAAGCTAAAGAAAGGGCGAGCGATGAAGTGCCTAACCGTGGCAGCGTTAAATATTCGAAGGATAAATATTCTTCGTTATCTGCTGCGCAGGCTAAGAGTACATTAAAAGACCTGGTGAATATTTATGACCGAGTAAAAGGGCAAAGTGCATCCTCATGGGCAGGTAAAGTCACGAAAGAGCAGATTGAAGCAGAGGTTCGATGGATTCTGACAAATAAATTTGATCAGTCATCGCCGGACATAAATTCAGCAAAAATGATGTTAGGTATGTCACTTAGATAATTAAGCGGCGGTTTTAAAAAAAATTACGGCATGTGCTGTAAGGGGTATCGCTTTGTTAAAAAAAATACTGGCTGTATTTATGCTGTGGGTTTCTTTTGTTCAGCCTGTGTTTGCTATAAGCAATCAGCTAACAAAAGAAATAGACAATAACGTTCAGGAATATATTGATGCCGTTTTCTCTGCGAGCGGTAGTGACATATTTTTGCTGGTTTCAGCAATTGCCACATTCCTGTTTTTCATGGTGATTGTTGGCGAGATTATCAAATTTATAACGGGTAACGCAGATTGGGTTGCTGCCTTTACTGCCGTAATTCTTTTCATCGCTACTCTTGCTTTTATTGCCAGCTATGGCCCTTTTACATACGTCATCAAAGGAGCCTTCGAGGATTTAGGTAACGTATTCCAGTTCCTGATCGTAGGTTCGAAAGATAAAATGTTCCTCTCGGATTTTATCGACAGAACAATAACTCAGGCAGTACAGGCACCTGATGTTGGTTTTACGGATACTATCTGGATGTGGGCCGTAACTATCATCTGGGCTGTTGTGTCACTCTTCTTACAGATAGCTTTCTATCTGGCAGACGTGTTCGTCACTCTGGGGTACTCCTTAGCAAGGATGGTTGGCGTTCTGTTCATCCCATTCCTTATCGCGCCGTGGACGCGGAAAATTTTCGACGGCTGGGTTCGGTTCTATATTGGTTGGGGTGTGTGTTCAATTTTACTGCGACTGACATCATTGCTTTCTATGCTCGTTATGAAAGCTACGATTAATGCCGCAGGAAAATTCGAAAATCCGGCCTCAACGATGATTGACGGTAATTTTAATGTTACCGCGCCACTGGTTATCACTGATGAAAACTTAAGTCTTCTGTGGGCGATTATCGTCTTCGGAATTATATCGTGCATCATGATATTCAGCTCTTTTAGCTTTGCCAAAATGCTCTGTTCTGGTGTTGGTTCTGCCAGTAATGGAGCAACCAATATGGCTAAGTCTGCCGCCGTTAAAGCCGTTACTGTAATTCTATAGGTGATTAAGATGCCACTCGATAAAAACGAGGTTAAAAAATCAAACCGTTCTTTACGCAGGCCAAAAATGGCGGTTCTGAGAGCCGACCGCACATGGCTTTTAATCGGATTATTTATAGTGGTGTTGTTGAGTTTTTATAACACTTACACATCCAAGAAAGCCGTAGAGGAGTCAAAGAACACACGCGAGGTAGTGTGGGTTAAAATGTGGTCTGATGGGAAAACAGAAGTCAGCCCGTTTAATCCAGATGATGAGCAGCCAATCTACGTAAATGTGGTTAATTCACTGCTGACTAAATACTACGAATCACGCTATCAGGTTCACCCGGAAAGCATTCAGCGTGATTATGCCGAAGCCGGTGTTTTTATGGGTGATGATTTGTATACGGAATTTAACGACGAAAACGGATTTAATGCCGCAAAAACTGCTGCTGAAATTGCCTCAAAAGGCACTGACCAAAACAGAGTTAATGTAAGCAATATCAGGATTGATCACTACGACGTTATCCCAGGTAATTTCTCAGGTAAGAAGAAAGAAATTATCCGAACTAACGTTTCATGGGATGAAACGACTGTTAGACCTGGCGCTAAAGTGAAGAAGGAAGATACAACAAGAAGGATGCAACGTATTACCTGGACTGTATTGGATAGGGCGCAATTGAGTAAAAAAAGCACCGGTTGGATTAACGTTAATTCAATTGGTATTGAAATTCTGACTAAAAAAGATCTGGATAGGTAAGCAAATGAAACTGACAAAAACAATTTCTCTTTCTGCAATGGCATTTGTATTTGCCTATTCATCAAATACGCTTGCTGAGCAGTGCCGTATCGTCAACTGGAAAGAAAATATGGTATTGCGTGTTAACTCTGCGCTTTACCTGGGTACGCGTGTGCAGCTCCCTGACGGCACGCAGCTTGTGACCGAGAAACCTTCTAATTCTAACGAACTGTGGGACGTCGACGGGGCCGCAAACCAAATCCTTATCCGCCCTACTTCTGAGGAACCAGGCGGTGCAAAGACGATGGCTACTGCTTTTCTGACAAACGGTCAGGCTCTCGATATTGAGGCTACGCGAGTTCCTGCCAGCCAAAACACTACCTGTGTCGTGATTCGCGGCACAACAAGCGGCATTCTCAGCAGTCGCGATCGGAGCAGCATTGGCTCTTATTCTGATGCTGGCCGTGCGGATGCAAGCGCAATGCGTAGTCAGATTAATGAAATGCGTATGAACGCAGAAAGCAGCAAACGCCAGGCAGTTTATGAGGCGTTACGGAAATACCGCTATCACATCTATACCCGTTACAACTGGAGCACCGGTAAAGGGTTTGCAGGTAAAAACATCGTCGCAGACGTTTACGATGACGGGCGTTTCACCTACATCCGCTTAAGCAACCCTAACCGTGGACTGATGGCAGTTCAGGCCGAGGTTGGCGGTAAAAAAGCCGTCGTGCCTACCAAATATGATGATGCTTACGCCATTTATCAGATGGTTGGAATCTATCCAAAATTCACCATGACCCTTGATGGTGTTGAACTGGAAATCAACCGTGCCGATAACGCGACCAACGGGGAATCCTGATATGGAAGAACGGCAAAATCGCGTCGATGAGAAACCTTCTACATACAAGAAAAAGGGCCAGTTTTACCTGATGGTTGCCTTTGGTCTTGTAGGTTTGCTGCTGTTTATCAATATGATTTACAACATTTCGACCTCAACCAAGAAAAGTACGGCAGAAGAAAATAAACCTGCTGTTGCACCGGCAGTAAATAACGACCCGGATCGGTTTAACCAGCTCGTCGACAACCAGCGAGCCAGGCAGCAACAGGAGCAGCCTAAAGAGCCGCCGAAAAGTGCTTATGACGTTCAGCTCAATGGCAAAAAAAGTTCTGAGAGCGGCGCACAGTCTAGGAACGGTGATGACAATGGCGATAGCCCATCAATCAGCGAGGATGAAAAGCGTAAGCAGAAGCTGATTAATGAGGTTAAAGCACGCTTCGAAGCGCAGGAAGTTGAACGCGCTCTTAAAGCACGTCAGACCCGTTATGAAGACTCAAATAAGTCTGTACCAGGCGCAGGCCGCAGCAGCAGCGCAAGCTCTTATCGTTCATCTGGTTCAGGTGGTAGCAATTCTGATCGTATTGCCGATATCGATTCACAGCGAAGTGCTTTGCAAACGCGCATCCGCATGATGGAAGCGCAGCAGGATAAAAGCGGTGATGAAGTTGCTCAGAAGATGGCGTCAGCCCGGTCAAATGTCGATGCGCAAATGCGTGATGCTGGCAAAGGGGTTAGTTCTACCGGTGGTGCCAGAAGCTTCGGTGGCGGCGGTGGCAGCTCTGAGGGGCCAACCGATGAAGAAGGCAATGCAGTTGTAGGTTATCCGGCAGACAACCGCTACAAGGCTTCTACGGAAGGCAAAATTAAGCTTCCCACTGGTGCAGAAATTAACGGCATTACAACTTACACAGCCGTTTCTGATTTCGTTGGCGGCTCCATGAAGGCAATGGTCACTAACGACGTTATGGACGCCAGTAACTCATATATCCTGGCACCTAAAGGCTCAACGTTGATGATTAAGGCCGTTGGCGAATCAGGTGTTAATCAGCCTATTCAAAACAAGATGGCTTTTCTCGTGAAATGGCTTGTATTGCCAAACGGTGATCGTATCGATTTTAGCAAACAGAGTGTGCTCGACCGTATGGGCTCCTCCGGCGTGGCCGCGGATGAGGTGGATTACCACATCACCGCTCAGATCCTGGGTGTTGCGGCTTATGCACTGATTGGCACCAAAACGAGCTATGAGGGTACTGGAGACAGCAAGGAATCACTCGCAGGAAACTTTGGTTCCGGCGCTCGCCAGCAGGCCTCAGGCCAAGCTCAGAAATTCCTTAATATCGTGCCAACAAAAACCCTTCATGCAGGTCAGCCGATCCGAATCCTGATTGAAGACGAAATGTATATCAAACCGTGGAAAACGCTCTATGAAAACTATGTCGATTAAATCTCTTTTAATTACTTGTGTAGCGGCGCTTCCACTGTGTGCACAGGCTGCTCCTTTCTCTGGTTCAAGCTCAGAGAACAAGAGTTACACCGTAACCGAAGTGACCACATCACCGGGCCGTCAGGCTTATGGATATGACGTAAACGTGACAGGCCCGTTTTCGAACGGGGGCGCGATCCCGGCAAATGCCAGGGATTCGCGTTACCAGTACGTTGATCCATTAACGGTCTACATGCGCACGGTCTGGCCGGAGGATATTAAGACGGTTCGCCAGGCGGTGGATTATCTTCTCGAACCTACCGGTTATCGGCTTGTGACCAGTTATCCCGCACCGAGAGAAGCGGCGCTGCTCGTTGATAAGCCTATTCCAGCTATCGCTAAGATGCACCGGACTATGCCAGTGCTCGATGCGCTACAGCTTCTTGTAGGTCTTGATAGCTACGTTGTTGTGGATCACGCGCATCACCTTGTCTCATTTCAGAAAAACGGGTAACGGCCATGAATAAAGCAATTTTTGCATTCGCAATTGCAGCACTTCTCAGTGGCTGCTCAACCACCATGAAGGGCGGTAGCGGCCAGCTATTTCAGCTTTCAGACCGCCATGTGATTTACAGAGATCTTACCGTTCCTGTAGGCCTGGGTAATGAGCCTGTGAAGCAGAACGCTGACACGATGCCGAGTGCTGCCCCATGAAAATAAGCGCGGTGTTAACTCTCCTTCTATTAGCAAGCGGCCAGACTCTGGCCGCCAGTGATGCCGAAATTATCTATGCATCGCTCTATGGTGGCGATTCAGCACCACGTTCCCCTGCCGTAGCTCATGCGAGCTACGGAACAGACGAAGACAGACACGCTTCGCCTGAGTGGACTAAGGCGATGCAGAAAAACTGGGGTAAAACGCGATCTCTTTCAGACTTACCCGTAATTCAGAAAGAAGTGGTTAAAGAGGTTCGCGAGGTAATTGAAAACCCGATAGTTAACGGTGTCAGGAGGGATGCGCCTGCTGATATTGAAGCGATTATAAAAAAATACGCGGATAAATACGGGATAAGCGAACTGCTCGTTCGTTCGCTGATTCAGGTGGAATCCAGCTTTAACCCCAAAGCGGAAAGTCCAGTAGGCGCAAAAGGATTGATGCAGCTTATGCCGGTTCATACGGTCAAGCAGGGCATTGATCCCTATGACCCCGACCAGAACGTTAAGACGGGCATAGCCTATCTGTCCCGCCTGTTAACCAAGTACAACGATTTGGAACTGGCGCTCGCAGCCTATAACGCCGGAGAAGGCAACGTAGACAAGTACGGCGGCATCCCGCCATTCAAAGAAACGAAGCTATACGTAAAAAAAGTAATGGCGCTGTTAGCCGGAGGATAAATGAAAAAGCTCATCATAAGTGCTGCCGTAGTTTTATCGCTGACCACATCTATCAGCCGGGCCGCAGAGGAATACAACGATATTTCTGACCTGGGCCCGATTGAACAGCCAATGCTAGACAAGAAAGACCCCTGCACGATTTTCATGTGTATGACTGAAAAGCTTGAGGGTTCAGAGAGTAAAGAATGTGATCCCGTCAGGAGCTATTTCTTTTCAATTAAAAAATTCGGGCGTCATGGTTTCGACCCGTGGAAGACTTTGAAAAAGCGCGAAGAAGCAATGAGCAGTTGCCCTGCTGACATATCGGGCATTTTAGACAAATTTGGCCGGATGAGGGGATAACATGATTCGATCATCACAAAATCGCCCTGGTTATATCCGCAATCCCTGGTCAAAGGAAAATGACGGGATTCACATCGACACCTTTTTTAAGCGAATCAGTCAGGACGCCGGTAAACGTTGCGGCTGCTATTACGAAATTTACGAAAAGATGTGCATGGATAGTCTGTTAGTTGCGCTCACCAGGCTGGAATCTCTCAATATGAGAGATGCGGAGTATGTGAAAAAGGAAGCTGTGAGCCGTGGCTACGAGCTGAGCCAAGAAGGGCAACAGGACACCGAGCGCGCCTATAACGAAACCATGTCTGAGATACGCCGCGAGCAGGAGTAGAGCCATGAAAGAGCAAGATGATTTAGAGCGTTACCGCATGACGATAGATGAGTACCTGGCATTGATGGAAGAAGATCCGCTGCCGGAAGCCGCAATGAGCGTATTACGTGAAATTCTGGCAGAGATAAAAAGCGTTACCCCGTCCTTTATCGCGCAGACAGGGACACTGGCAAAACTTGCAGAGGAACATTCAGACACGTTCCGGGCGCTACCGGAAGACCGCAAGCGTTCCTATAAGAGCATTTTCGGAGGTCCGATTTTCTTTGTGTATGACTGACCGATCAGCAGGATGCGCACGTAAATTTGCCGTCCTGCTATCACTCTGATGTTCTGCAGGACGATGTGAGAGTTTTTTTTGCTATCAGTTTTGGCGCTGCCGGCAACATGGCCAGCGAAAAAGTGATAGCAAAAAAGAAACGACCGGCGAGCTGGCCAACGCAAAAATGATTGCGTTTAGCTTGCCCGGATGTAGCTTGAATGTGTGAATTTGCTATCAAGGATTTTTTCATGGGAACGCTAACGGTAAGAACTAAGGACATTCATGATGCGGAGCTGGAAGCTGTAGGGCCGCTTGTGGGTGAGAAAACCGGATCACAGACGCTACTCAGATGCCTGATGCAGTATCAAGCGCAGCAAAAAGAAATCGAACGTCTTAATCGGGCCTTAAGGCAATCAGAAGCAGAGAAAAACGACTACAAAACGCGTCTTGAGCGTTTCAGAGACGCACAGAAAGCACTTTTTGAATGATGAGCCGCTAACGCCCTGACGGTTGTTCAATCCCGTTATGCCTCACAGGAAACCTGTGAAACAGAACGGGATTCCTGAAACTGCGATCAACGCCAAGTAGTAGACTGGATTAATGTAAGCTGTTTAGTTATGATTAGTGCGGCCTATAGCAGTGAAAGGCAGTCTTGTTTAAAAGCAAATGTGGTGATAGATTTCATCGCTAACTACGCAAGACGAAAAGAATTTTTGAGGTATGCCACGCCGAAAGGTGGTGAAGGATAGGGTTGAAAAGCCCAAAAAAACAAAGCCCCGGAAATCATGTGCAATCTTGGCGGATGGCATGATGACCGGGGCTAGGTACGAAACCTGTGAAGGATTATAACCTATGTGTTTACCAAATCAACCCCTGCCCGCCATAAGCGCAGGCGGGCGTGTCTGAGAATATTTCATTACCGCTACATCCTGGACGTCCTAAAAATCCTAACCCTGAATTTGTACCACCGAAGGGTAAAGAGACGCTTTCATTCAATCAAAAGCTGATGGATGCAGCGAAAGGATTCACCACTACCTTTGCCTTTGCCATTCATATTGCGTATGCCCGTCAGAAAGGGTTACGTAAGCGTATGCCACCGAGAGCGCGATTGCAGGCAATTGAAGCACTGCTACAGGGTATCTGCTTTCACTACGATCCGCTTGCTAACAGGGTTAACGTCACCATGACGAACCTTGCTATCGAATGTGGTCTTGCTACCGAAACGGTTCACGACACCCATACGAATGTAAGCATTTCGCGCACTACCCGCGCACTTGAAGCACTGCGTGACATGGGGCTGATTACGTACAAGACAGAGTTTTGTGCAACGCTCGGCTGCAACTTTCCCAGTGACATCTCTTTCCTGCCTGACTTTTTCCGTGCACTGGACATTTCTGAACGCGCCGTTGAGGGCGCTTGCCGCAGCCGTCACGCCTACAAGAACATGAAGCGTAAAGAGCAGGGCTTACCAGAGCTGACACTTGAAGAGCACATAGCGGCAGCCTGGGGAGCTATGCGCAGCCGGTTTTATGCCTATCGCCTGAAACGTAAAAAGCGAGGCGAACTCCGTGCAAAAGCTTTGCGTGACGCCCAGCGCACCCACGCAGAGATCCAGAATCTGGTGAGAAAAGAACTTACCAAAGAGATAGCCGCTGGCTCCTTCCCGATTGACAGAACGGCCATAGACGCTGAAATCGCGCGCAGAGTTAAGCAGCGTATGATCATGTCGCGGGGCAACTTCACCCGATTAGCGGCCTAACTACCCTTTCCTGTTACCTTCCGGCAAACGCCGGAGGATTTCGCATGTCTGCAATTTATCGTTGCTTAAATCCTGCACGATTCTCTTTGTGAATGGCTTCAGTGGCTGCGTGAATCTGTCTATTTCCAGTAACCGATCACCCTTTCCCAAGCCATTTTTTTCAAGCAATCGAGTTATGCACTATAAAGTGCATGGGACTATCTCTGTAAGGTTCTATCCGCTGAGATTTCAAAGTGCGTGAAGTCTTTTAAACTTCTTTTTTTAAATATCTATTAAAAACAATACCTATTCGCTGCCTGCCCTGTGGACAGTCAGAGTTAATGACTTCGCTTGCATTGGCCTACGGCCAAGCCGCTCAGAATCTCAGAGGTAGCTCCCATCATGAACGATGGGCAGAGGTGCAAATCATCAATGATCGTTGTAACTAATCGGCAAAGAGGATTGCTGAACATTCCTTTCGTCTCCGACCGTCAAATTTCTTCATCGCTACAAGATCGAGACTTCGCAAAACCCGCTTTGGCAGGAACAGGTTCAGATTCTGCGTATAACTCATTTTGAGAGGTTTGACTGAGGACTTATGCTGATACGCTGACAAAAGGAAAAAAACCGTTAGAATGCCAATGACGGCTCATACAAAGCATATTTAATCTAATAACTAACACGGAATGTAATTATGCTCATCGAATTGATTAAAACCGCACTCACAATACCTTCTGGAATAAATGGGCTTGTTGCTGGCCGAGGTGCTTATAAGGCAACCACACAGCTGAAAATGGATATTGCGGTTCTCATGCTGCGGGGTATTACTAAGGTTAATCTGGTCTTAAGTTCGGCAACTCCCGACCAGAGAAAAAAAGCATTTCGAGAGTTCAAAAAGTGGTCTTCAAAAAGCAACGGCGGCACCCCTCTTAGGAAGTTTAAAATTAATGGTTGCCCGCCAGTTCATCACGTACAGCAACTATTTTCCTTGCAGACCGATGTTGCTGCTGCATTAGGCACGGCTGGAGTCTTCCTTGATCCCAAATTGCGCAGAAAAATGCTCATTCTGAATAATCGCTTAAAGGATTATCAGTTGTCATACGCGCATCATCAAAACACGAGATTTCACTATGCCAGGTGCTTCATTCTACGTAGCAAAATGAAAGCCATAAAGTTCGATACTGGTTTTTGAAAATATAACGCTCGCCGCAGACTCACGGCCAGTTTTACCGGACGTGAGCGAGGAAGCGTAATAGCACCATAAATTTCATGAAGCACTTACGCTCATTGCCATCATAACTGGATTGTTTCCGCTTTTGATGCACAGCTCATCACTATAAAAAAAGCCCGCTATACGCGGGCTTTAGTTTGTTTGCTTTACCTTTTCAGAGCATCAGCAACGGTGGTAAATGCCTCTTTACTGCTGTTTGTCACGTCCAGAGATAGAGACTTCTCACCGGAAACGAAACCATCGGCCACAGTTACGAAATGCTGGAGTTCTGCAACGTCTTCGTCAAAAATCTCAGCAATTTTTTCGACTGAAAGACCGCCAGATTCCATTTCTTTGATGCGTGAGTAATTAGTTACAAGCCTAGCCATGCCAACAGGGTTGGCTAAAACGCGGGTTAAGGTACTCATTATTTTAGTTCCTCTTTGAGTGGGTTTTCACAGTGAAACCCATTTCAATATGAGGTTTTTTTGTTCAATTTCAAGTGTGGTTAGTCAGTCTTGCATATCAAATATACCAAGTACCGGTATGATCTCCTGACTCGCCCTGCCGGTAATCACCAGAAAGCGCCGCCACAGCCCATAAGGGATTTTTTCATCGCCTGAGGCATAAGCCCGGATGCGGCGACCCGCATTAGTTCCTGACAGGCCCAGCAGTGCGGCCAATTTGTTTTCTGAAGCGTATTCCGGGAACGTTGCCATAAACTGATCGAACCAGGCTGATACCAGTTCCGGGGCCGGAGCTTCCCATCCTTCATCAGCCGTTCTCAGGTGTTTCTCACCGTAATCCTCAGCATTGATACCAGATGCCCCCGGATAGCGCGGAGCGTCCAGGTTAGCGCGTAACTGCCTGCAACCCTCTTCTGCGCCCTGTTGCAGCAGAATAAGGCGTTGCTCATTGATGTTAGGCAGATCGATAGAAATGTTCATTGATGCCTCTCAGCGTTGATTAAGGGCAGCAGAGCTGCCCTTATGCTTGATAGCGTACTGACGCGATAGGTTTATTGCGGCTTAAGCGCGATATGCTTGATATCAGAAACCCGGATGTTCACTAAAGTCAGTGTGCCGGTTGCCAGATTTTCCCACATGCCTTTAGCGTGTATGTGCATCAGGCAGTAATACAGGTAGCGCGGAAGCACTACATCCGTCCGTGTTACCTTTATCCCGATATGCTCAGGATTGAATGTATACGTGGGTTCTCCAACCGCCTTAACGGTTCCTCTGCGTACTATCCAGAAATCAGCATCTGGAAGGTTTACAGAGACTTTGGCTACATCTTGCAGTCTCATCGTTACTCCTGAATAACTAGCCTTCCCATCTGGGCGGCTTTCTGTATTCGGGGGTAACTATATCAAGTCATTTTGGCTTGCGTACCTTCTCAACAAACGCTACAACGTCACGATAACGAAATTTGCGGGTTTTGCCGGTGTGCTGATACAGCGGCTGCGGCAACTCCACTCCTTTATACTCACCCGTCGTCTGGTACTTATAGACCAGCTCGCCTTCCCTGATCCCCAGCCAACCTGCGAACTCTTTTGTCGAAATTTCCATCTTTGAAACTTAGTTTTCTTAGGTAAACCCTTGGGATGTTCTCAGGGATTCCAAAGGAATCCTAAGGGATTTCCTTAGGGTTTATATAAGGATTCTCAACTCATTCTTTTTTCTTTGCGGTCTGCCATCAGCTTTTCATACAGGCCGTCTTCATGACCAGGTCGCAGAGAGATATTGCTGATATTAAAACGTTCTAAAACTCGCTGAAAATGATCCAGTGTTAGGCGCTCTGGTTCAGGTTCATCTAAGTTGCTATAAAGTGGCTCATCGACTTCAGGATCAATAACCATGAAGAACCAGTTCATCGGCTCATCCCATCCAAGTAGCACATCTACCGTGCCGTTGGGTGTCTTCCCATTCAGTCTGTACTGACTCATCGTATTTCCTCAGGATGTTTATGATAAGTCCTTGGGAAATCCCACGGATTCCCTAAGGGCGTTACAGCGCTCCGTCTCTTTCGAACTTTTCTCTTAACGCTTCCATGATGTAGCTGGAGAAGTCCAGAACGGTTCGGTTTGAATCGCGAAGTGCCTGGTGTGCATCGAAGTAGCTCGCCGGAATTGCCTTGAGCGTCTTTGTACGCACCTCTCTTTTAGCCGGTGCATCAGTTGCCGCTGGCGTGTTCACTTTCAGCATGGCATTACCCAACTGGTCATCAGCAACAGCTTGATACAGGCTTGCTTTATTTTTCTTGTTCGTCATTACGGAAACCTCAGATAGTGCATTTTGGGAATTTATTAGGAATCCTAAGGATGTTCAAAGGATTTCTTTAAGAATTCCATTGTACATCATTCTTCGGCGGCTAGCAGCGCCTGAATCTCAGCAACAACTTTCCGCAGCTCACGCCCTGCCGGTGATGCCCTGCCGTTTTTAATCTCGGTGATCCCCTGTCCGGTCCGCAAACTTTCCTGGAAGCCATAGCGCCCGGTACGGTAAGGAAGACGGTTGTTAAGCAGTTTCATATGGCGACTTTCCGCTAACTGGTTTTCCATTTCAGGGAAGTTCTTTTTGTTCGGCGGCGTTTTGCAGAGCAGTACGTGAGTGACCAGCTCAAAACCGATTTTTTTGCTGATATCAGCCAGAACGTGATCAAAAGAGGCGAGGCCAATAAGCTCTGTCGGGCTGTCGTTCGCTGGAACAATTACCAGATCGGCAACTGCAACAACAGAACGGGTAAGCTCGGAGTCAAAGCCACCGCAGTCAACGTAGACCAGCTTACCCGCCTCGTCGCGCTCCCGAATGTAGCTCATCAGCTCTTTCGAATTGTTGAAGGTTGATACAGGCCATTGCGCGTCATCCGGGCGCATACGGTTAAGAATGCTAATCCCCTTGTGAACATCGATATCGATAACGTCATCAGGACGCAACTCACCGATAAGATGAACTGACGTAGTTGTTTTTCCGGTGCCGCCTTTGTTGTGTGCTGCTGCAATAACTGTCATTTCGTTTTCCTTGTCTGCTTTGCGATAGGGATATATTACATAATCCTTTTGGATGTTCAAAGGATTTATTAGGGATTTCCCTAAGGTTTCCTAAGGGAACCCACAGCGCAGCGCAAAAAAAAACCGAACACTCAGAGAGTGTCCGGCTGATCAGGTGTTAACCTGTGTTAAACCAGCTTGATAAATTTCAGGTAAGCCCTGATTCCATCAGCCTGATTTTTCCTGTCTGCTTCCACAAAAAACGCTTCAAGCGCCAGTAATGCATTGTGAAAAGCCTGATCGCGGGTGCGCTCAAATACAGCGTTAAGCACATCGAACGTCAGCGCCATGCCTAGCTGATGGCTGTCTATCGACACCGAGAAGTTACCGATCCTGATGGTAAAAACTCGTTCATCTGCCGGACAGAAGTAGAAACCACCGTTACTCAGTTCCATGAAAGACCAGCCTTGCCGATGAAACTCAGGCAGACCGGTAACGTACTTATCAAACAACCGGTGTATCAGCATTTCCAGCATAACGGCTTTACTGTTGATGCTGCCTTTCAGCCTAGACTCAACCTCAAAAAGGTAAAATTCATCACTGTTGCGGATTGCGGATATTTCAGGGGTTAGGGTTTTCATAATGGCTCCTGACGGGAACCATATCGCCAGCGGCGATACAGTTCGCCGTAGCTTGAAGGGATTGAAAGGTGCGTTACAACCGGCTATCACGCACGTTGACCGGTAGCCGTATGATAACAATCAATGGCACTACTCACCAGGACAGGGCAGGGGGGGCATTTTGCAATCATATCTGCGACCGGCGCCGCTCAGCTCGCGCATCAACTGATAGCAAATTTCACGGCCAGAATGCTCTGCAGGGCGCTGATGTGATAGCAATTCAGGGTAAGAGCAGCGGATTTTCCGGCGGGTATGAAAAGCGGATTGTGTGATTTAGGCCAATTCCGACATCCAGCGCGAACACGCGCAGATAGTGCTGGGTGCTTTTGAAATCCTTATGCCCCATGTACGCCTGCAACGTGACCGGCAGCGCCCCGTTCATAGCCAGATGCATAGCGAACGAGTGCCGGAAGGTTTTCGGGCTAATCAGGGGAATGGTGAATTTCACGCCGCGCCGCTCGCATTCAGCCAGTGCGTTTTGCAGCCAGTGCCGGGCGGTGTCGTCGGTTATCTCCCATACCGGCTTTGTACGGTGCCGTGTAAACGTTGCCAGGTGATCCCGCAGCCGCATTACAAACGCCTCATCGAGCAGCGGCACGGCGCGCTTAACCGGCTCTCCCTTGCGCGGGCGTCCGGGCCGGGGCTGCTGGCGCTGTTTCAGCGTATACAGCACGACATACGGCCTTCTGGCATCGAGGACAATATCAGCCGGGGTCACGGCTAAAGCCTCGCTGATACGTGCGCCGGTGTTCCAGAGGAAATCAAACAGTATCCGCTGACGCAGATCGCCTACGGCATCGAGCAGCACGCCGATTTCAGGCGCAAGCAGGTATTTCGGATAGCCGGTTGTCTCGGCGGCAAGATCGCGCATGGCGGCGGCGAGAGGGTAATCCATACCAAACCGCGCTGCCGGGGTTCCGGGCGTTGTGACAACGCTACGTGAAATCTGAAGGATTTCGGGGGGGAAGTTGCTCAATTTTTTAATTCTCCGCACCACAGGCCTGTTACGTCTATTTTGACGTAAGCAGGCAGACAGTGCGCGAAGAAAAACTCCGCTGGCGGCAATTCGCATTCGGGGAAACCCTCCGTTCCCGGAGTTTTACCGAATGGCGCAGCGGGGCAACCGGCGCGGCCTGACCCGGCGCTGACCGCCTGACCACTATATATGGTATGCGTCTCAGCTGAGACAGGCACAACATGTAGTGTTGCGCGCCACAGCGGGGCGATTCGGGAGAATCGGGGTTTTACCGAATGGCGGCAGAAGGGCGTGAAAAACCGTCTGGCGGCGAAAGACTACAGCTTAACGCGAACTGTCAGGGAAAAAATGATTTAATAAGCCCTGCTAAACAATTGGGCTAAAGGGAGTCAGTGCATGCTAGAAGCGTTTACAGACGGCGTTAATTTTTTCACGGCGATGGTATTTTCAGTGATTATATGGGGGACGTTCTGCGTAGCGGCCTGGTATAACTTTTTCAGTGCTTCACGGCGCGATTCATGGCACAGCGGCGGGCTGTCAGACTTTATCGACCTGTTTCCTGACTGGCTGGTTAATGGCGTACTGGCTGCATGGTTTTTTATCGGGACGTTCCCACTGCTTAACTACGCCGCCGATAAAGAGCAGTTTGGCTCTGCGGTAGGGCGGGCAAGAGAAATGGGCTTTTTTGATGAGCGTCCGTGGTACGGTGTAGGCGGCTATCAGTTTCTGGCCGTGATACTGGTCCTTATCGCCAGCTATCTGATACACCGCTATTTTGATGACTGAAAACGGATGTAAGCCAGTCTTTCAGGTCTATATGAAGCCGCTCAGTGAAGCGGCATTTTTTATGCCGGTCATACAGGGTTTTACTAATCAGCGAAAAAGGCGCTAAAGCTACGCCTGTCGGCTGAGTTAAGGCTTCGTGATACCGTATTGGGTTGACGTATTCGTCAATATCGAGTAATATTTAAACCGTAGTTAGTGGCGGTAGGAACATCCCCACGTAAAAAACCCAAATTCCTTGTTTGTTGTGGCGGTAGGAATATCCCCACGTAAAAAACCCAAATTCCTTGTAATAACTACCCTAAAAACCTCGACAACGTCGGGGTTTTTTTGTATCCGGTAAAGGGCGATCATGGAACTTAAAAAGTTAGATAACTCGTTTTACACAGACAACCCTGTAGTGCTTGAGGCGCTCGATTTTGACATTTCTAACCGGGTATGGATGGCTGGCGATAAGGTTCGCGGTCATGGCATCGTACAAATTGAGCTGAACGGATTGGTTTTTGCTGTTCCGGTTCGCTCCAACATTCAGCATGATGCGAGCCTTATTCTTGAGGTAAATCGAGACCGGAACCGGCGTGTTAAAGGCATGGGGCTGGATTATACAAAAGCTCTGCTGATTAGAAAGCCCTGCCATGTCAGTAGTGATCCCTTCCTGCTGAAAACAAAAGAAGCAGGCAGAAAGCTACAGGGTAAGGAAGATCACGTGACCAAGCAGTTTACTCGGTACGTGGAAAAGTATGTAAAGGCTGTACAGAATAAAGACAGAAACATCCTGAACAGCGCTGATTATAGATTCACTACCCTTATAAACTACCACACTGAATTAGGCTTGCCCTGAATGATGTAAAGGATTCGGCAGAATAAGGGTTTTACCGAATCCGGCACGGACAGCGAAAGAATGTTGATAAAATCGGCACATTCTAATAAATTAGAAATTCGTTAATCTAATTTCTTAGAAAGGAACACCATGCCAACCAAACACATTGACGCGGCGCAGTGGTCAGCCATCGAGACAATGACGGTTGAACTGACACAGCAGACCAACGCGCCCGTAAAAGAGGGTGACGTGCTGAAAGAAGTTATCGCCGCAGGATTGAATGCGCTTTCCGTAAAGGGGCTGGGCGACCGCTTCGCCTTTCAACCGCGACACAGCGCAGTCATTATGAGCAAGCTTGATCCCAGCGGCACGACTACCACGAACCTGACCGCGCCGACAGCGGCGGCGGCGGCGGCAATGCTTGAAGACAGCGCCGGGTTTATCGTCTGCGTTTACGGTAAAACCAACTCCGGCCGCAGCACCTTTGCGCAGGCGCTGTACGACGAGCTGAGCGCGGCGCAGCGGCTTACGGTGAACCTGTACGACGACGCCGGTGCCGAAGCGATAAGCCAGGGCTGGGCCGACTATAGCGACGGCAAGGGCGCGATAATCGTGCTTCATGCCGCAGGCCAGATGCAGGCGCTGGACAGGCTGTATTCGACGCACCGCTCAGTGCTTGTAATTGAGGAAGGCGAGGAAATCGCACTGAAAGAATTTAGCGGCACTGCTTTAGACGTGTCGTTGATCAGGGCCACGATGCGCAGCGCACCGGAACGGATGACAATTGGGGAGTTGAAGGAAAAGGAATAAAAAACCGCCTCCGGGGCGGTCTATTCTACGTGCTTGCGTGCCTGGTTGACCGTGAGCATTTTCAACCCTATCTGATCCTTTAACCGTGAAGCCCTGAAACGGATAAGTTCGCTTATATAGAGTTCACTGGTAACGCCGGGATTAGCCCGGCGGGTTTCTTCCAGCACGTCCGGGCCTTCGGCGGCAAGCCGAT
>Ga0153980_1000174_pt1 | contig 33739 bp, 29 predicted proteins | sample TSGA064MetaG_FD_104722 | JGI IMG/M metagenome (GOLD analysis project Ga0153980, IMG submission 104722) | Attine ant fungus gardens microbial communities from Georgia, USA - TSGA064 MetaG | ecosystem: Host-associated > Fungi > Mycelium > Unclassified | place: USA: Georgia, Magnolia Springs State... | reverse complement strand
GCTGGAATTGGGATTACCAACACGGCCAATTTAATTTCAGCTAGCAAACTAACGGTTCAGGATCATGCAACATTAGAAACAATTCCTGGTACAGGTAAAGTAAACATTGCGGATTTTGAAGCTGTCGATCCAACAAAAGATGAACTTTTATGGATTAAACCAACGACAGATACAACTGCTTTGGTGGATAGCACAGGGACTTGGTTTGGAAATGTCAAAGCCTATCAGGTCTTGACGATTAATCCAACGGTCAATAATGCTACAAAACTTACGCCAACAACGTTTCATGGGATTGAAAAAGCGACTGGAAAAACATTTATTGGCGATAACGATGTGACCAAGGGCGCCAATGGCTATGGGATAGCAATTCCTGGCTCTATCATCGATTATGAAGTGGAAACGCCTGGAATTGTGGCAGGTGCAGGTACTATTTCTCATGATGTAAAAGAGGTCAAAGCCGGCAATGCGCCATTAACCTTACAAGCGTGGGGCACCGAAGTAGCTGGACAAAAAGTTCAAAAAGGACGTTTGATGATTCCGACCTCAAGTGCTTTAACACCAACCCTAAGCTTCCTTCCTGACGAAGTAACAGGTTCTTGGTTGCACCAAGGAACGGTTAAGTCTAGTGAAGTTGGGAGCGCGATAGAGCAAATTCCAGAGCAAAAAGATACCACCCCGCTTTCATGGAAAGCGACGAATATGAACTACAGTTATCAGGTGAAAGTTCAATTTTCAAATAAAGTGGAACTTTCAGGGCAATCGGTGATTGTCACAGAAGATGAGGCAGCGCAACTAACGACTGTTGATAAGGTAGTGGAAATGCTCGGTGCAAAAGGTCGGCCGTTTTTCAAGACCTCATTAAAAGAGACGGATTTACCACAAATTCAAGCGCCGTTAGCAGAAAAAACTGTATCGCGGACACATGATATTCAATTAGAAGCAGGGACGTCAGGGGATAATTTGCAAAACAAAACGGTTCATTTAGTTGTTGTGAAAAATGAAAGTGTCCTTGCCAAAGATCGTTCGTTTGCTTTGTATGCGACAAGTGCGCATTTGAAATTAAAAGAAGCAAATGGCTTAACGAATTCAGACGAGTTGGCACAATGGACACAAGCAACGGTGATTTTCGCAGATGGTCGGGCCAATCAAACACCAAGTCTTGATGCCGCAACCTTCCAAGCCATTCAACAAGCGAAACCAGAAGAATTAGCCAAAACGGTGCCAGCCAATTATCAATTTACAGAAGCTGGTGAAATGTTAAATAAAAAAGTCAATGTGTCTATTTCAGGTGAATTAACGTTAGAAAAAGTACCTAAAACAATTGATTTTGGCAAACAAAAAATTTCTGCCAAGCCAGAAGTTTACTGGCCAACTCTTTCAGATGATTTAGTCGTTCAAGACACACGCGGGACAGAAAGTACGCCTTGGAAACTGAATGTTCAGATAACGAATCCCTTAACGAACGGCACAGATCAATTGGAAGATTTGTCATTGGTTACAGACAAAGGAGAATTTTTACTCAATAAGGGAGATACGGTTGTTACAGAAAATGAAGGCTCCGGTTCAGGTAGTTATACAATTAACCAAGGTTGGGGTGCGGCAAACCAACGGGGGCTTAAACTATCTGTGCCAGTCGAGAAACAAAAAGTTGGCGAATTCAAAGGGACATTGTCATGGTCATTAGTCATGGCACCATAACAAGGAGGAGAGAAGTGAGATGAAAAAATACCTTTTGCTTAGTTGTTTTTTAGGTCTTTTCAGCTTCTGTCATTCAGACACTGCGTTTGGGGAAGCAGCTTATGAAAATAGTGGTGTTGTCTCCTTTTATGGAACGTATGAATATCCCACAGAAGAGTCGACAACAGCGACTAGTAATTCTTCCACAACGACCGAACCCACCAAGCCAGCTGACGGAGGCGCTTCATCCGTCCTTTCTTCTGGCGTATATGGGTCGCGACAAGGAAGATTACCAGCGACAGGTACCACCAATCAAGGACCATTTATTTATTTGGGAATCAGCCTTATCACTATAGGCATATTATTTATTAAAAGGAGAAAAGAAGATGAAAAAAACAGTATTAGCAGTAGTAGGGATTGTAGGATTTAGCGGTGTCCTAGCGACACAACAAGCATTTGCGGAAGACATTAACGTGAACTATACAAGTAATGGCGCCATTACATTTGAACCAGATACAGATCCAACGAAGCCAGTTAACCCAACCAATCCAGATGAAAAAGTTGAACCAGAAGATCCAACTGACCCAACTGGACCAAAACCAGGGACTGCAGGCCCCTTATCAATTGACTATGCTTCAAGCTTTCAATTTGGCGCCCAAAAAATCACTTCCGACACGAAAGATTATTACGCACAAATTCAAACATTTAAAGATGGAACAACAGGTCCAAACTATGTTCAGGTAACGGATAAACGTGGGACACAAGAAGGCTGGACGTTAAGCGCTGTACAAAATGCGCAATTCAAAACAGCCCAAAATGAAGAATTAGTGGGGGCCGCTTTATCGATTGCCAATGCAGGTGTGACATCGATTGTTGATGCCGCATACGCGCCAACACCAACAGCAGCACATACCTTTGTTCCTGGAACAGAAGTAGAATTAGTCAAAGCAGAAGATGGCAAAGGAATGGGGACTTGGGTCTATCGTTTTGGGAAAGATGCGACAGAAGGTGCTACTGCCGTGAAATTAAATGTTCCAGGTAAAGCGATTAAATTAGCAAAAGAATATCGTACGACCTTAACATGGACATTGAAATCTGTACCAACGAATGTTGGAGGCTAAGTAAATGAAAAAAACAGTCGTCTACTCCTTGTTATTCGGAACAATGTTGCTTGGCGCCACTGTTCCTGCTGAAGCGGCGACGGTCGTTTTTGATAGCGAACAGTCGATTGTTTTTACCCCAAGCACAGATGGGACGGATCCAGTAAATCCAGAAAATCCCGATCCAGAAAAACCAGTTCGACCAGTCGATCCAACGAATCCTGATGGACCTAATCCAGGCACACCTGGGCCACTTTCCATCGATTATGCCTCAAGTTTGGATTTTGGGAGTAATGAGATATCGAATAAGGATCAAACGTATTTTGCCAGAGCGCAAACCTATAAAAATCCAGATGGTTCAGCAAGTGAATTGGCAACTGCTAATTATGTACAAGTAAGTGATTTACGGGGAACCAATGCTGGCTGGGTTTTAAAAGTGAAACAAAATGGTCAATTTCGTAATGCAGAAACATTACACAAAGAATTAACAGGCGCCACCGTCGCCTTTACTGAGCCCAGTGTGCGCTCAAATGCGACGGACGTATTGCCGCCAACTGCTACCGCAAACATTCAATTAGATGCTGCGGGCGCAGAAACTGTTGTCATGCAAGCCCCAGAAAAGACCGGCGCCGGAACGTGGATCACGCTGTGGGGGCAAGCAGAAAAAGTGACCGAAAAAAATCAACAAGGACAGCAAGTAAATGCCACGATCACACGGGCAATCTCACTAACTGTTCCCGGGAAAACCCCTAAGGATGCAGTACAATATAAAACAACATTGACTTGGCTACTTTCAGATGTACCAGTAAATAATGGAGGGAAATAAATGAAAAAGACAAAAGTAATGACATTGATGGCAACCACAACTTTAGGCGCATTGGCACTTGTACCAATGAGTGCATTAGCAGTCGACGGTGGTGAATACCAAACAAACGGAGCGATTCAATTTGCACCAAATACGAACCCAACGAATCCAGTTGATCCGACGAATCCAGACCCGGATAAACCAATTACGCCAGTTGATCCAACTGATCCGACAGGGCCTAAGCCAGGGACAGCAGGTCCGTTATCCATTGACTATGCATCTAGCTTATCTTTTGGGGAACAAACGATTACCTCAAAAAATATGACCTACTATGCAGAAACACAAAAATACAAAGATAACGCTGGTGCCGATCAAGAAGGCCCGAACTTTGTTCAAGTCTCAGATAATCGTGGGACTGAAACAGGTTGGACGTTAAAAGTAAAACAAAATGGTCAATTCAAAACTGAAGCCAACCAAGAACTAACAGCGGCCAAAGTAACTTTAAGCAACGGACGCGTGGTTTCAGCTTCACAATCTGCAAAACCAACGACAGCGCCAGCTACGATTGAATTAAACCCAACTGGGGCTGAATCAGTGGTCATGGCTGCTGGCGATAAAGAAGGTGCGGGCACGTACTTAATGAGCTGGGGCGATAGTGTAGATGCCGCTAAAACAAGTATTTCATTAGAAGTACCTGGTTCAACCACAAAATATGCGAAAAAATACACGACAACTTTTACTTGGACTTTGACAGATACACCTGCTAACACAGGAAACTAAGAACGACAGCATACACGCAAGATCGGGATATAAGTCAAAAATTTTTTGGCTTATCTTTCGGTCTTTTGGTGCTTATAATACAACAAAGAATGACAGACATAGGAGAATGAATATGAACAGATGGAAAGTATATGCAACGGTAATCGCTTGTATGTTATTTGGCTGGATTGGCGTGGAGGCGCACGCTTCTGAATTTAATTTTGCGGTCACACCAACAATTCCCGAAAATCAAGTGGATAAATCAAAAACCTACTTTGACTTAAAAATGGTGCCTGGTGCCAAACAAACCGTAGAAATTCAGTTACGCAATGATACAGATGAAGACATTACCATTGAAAATACGGTGAACTCAGCGACAACAAATTTAAATGGCGTAGTAGAATATGGCCAAAACGGGATCAAACCTGACAAAACTTTACGCTTTAACTTAAAAGATTATGTGGAAGCACCGAAAGAAATCATCTTGCCGAAGCATTCCCAAAAGACATTACCTTTAACCATCACGATGCCTAAAGATTCTTTTGATGGCGTGATGGCTGGCGGCATAACACTCAAAGAGAAAAAGAAAGAAACCACGACTTCTGCGGATCAATCAAAAGGGTTAGCTATTAATAATGAATACTCCTATGTTGTGGCTATTATTCTTCAGCAAAATGAGACAAAGGTTCAACCAGATTTAAAATTACTGGGGGTTAAACCAGGCCAAGTCAACGCGCGAAACGTCATCAATGTTTCTTTACAAAACCCACAAGCGGCCTACTTAAACCAATTACATTTAATCAATACTGTTTCAAAAGGAGGCGAAACGCTTTACCAATCCGATACTGAGGATATGCAAGTGGCGCCAAACTCTAACTTTAGTTACCCAATTTCTTTAAAAGGGGAACGATTAACGCCAGGGAAATATGTCTTGAAATCAACGGCCTATGGTGTAAAAGATGAAAAGGGCACCTATCAAGTCAAAGGTGCCAATGGTGAAGAACGGTACCTGTACAAATGGGAATTTACAAAAGAATTTACTATTTCTGGGGACGTTGCTAAAGAATTAAATGAAAAAGACGTAACCATTAAAGGAACCAATTGGTGGTTGTATCTACTGATTGCATTAATCATTCTAGCGCTGCTCTTATTGATTTTCTTCTTGTATCGTAAAAAGAAAAAAGAGGAAGAACAACAATCTGAGCAATAAAAAGGGCTATCTATTGACAAAAAGGGTTTTCCTTGTAAAAGTAAAGGTACTTTTACAAGGAATTGCTTCCCATAAAGTAGAGGTAGAGAGAGTGAGAAGCCATGAGAAAAAAGTATCTTTTTTTATTTAGTTCTTTGCTAATTTTTACGGCTGTCGAAATAGAACCAATTCAAACATTGGCGACACCTATTTATAATCCCTTAGAACCAACGGAAGAAATTCAACCAAAACCAGAATCAATCACCCCTCAGGAAAAGTCAGAACCGGAACAACCTGCGCCAACCCCTCCGGAAGATCAAAAAACAACGGTTCCTTCTGAAGAAAAAAAGCCTTCACCCAAGAAAAAAGACAAACCTGTGGAGAAACCGGCAATGTCAAAAGAAAAAAAGAAACAAACAAAAGAAACAACGGCTCATCCCTTACAAGTGAATAAAGATTTTGTCTTTCCTAACGGACTTGGTGCAGGCGGCGATGAAGAATCTGAAAGCTATTTAGCAGCGGTTGGGTACTTTCTTTCAGGAAATGGATTGTATGGGAAAAAAATGGATGTGAGAGAAGTCTATGATATTGATGATGTTTTTAAATAAAGTGGATAAAAGAAAAATCGCCTTATTTCAGTTACTGGAAAATGCACCGATGTTAACAGAGTCAAAAGAAACCGTAATGCAGGAGTTAGAATTATCTGAATTTATCGTGAACAAAACGGTCGCTGAATTAAATGCCGATTTTATTGAATTTGGTTTATCAGAGGATTTTCAAATTGTGAGCGATGGTATTTTCTTAACTCTTAATGAATCAGGAACGGAAACTTCCGCTACCTTGATTGATTGCTATATTAAAGAGTCGTTACGTTTTGCTATGTTTCAAGATTTCTTTTTTCAGCGTTTTGATTCTGTGAATGAGTTTGCTTTAGAACACTTTGTTAGTCACACATTGGCTTATAAGGAGTTCAAGGAATTAAAGAAAATGCTGGAAAATTATCAAATTACAATTAATAAAGAATTTCACTTGGTGGGAAATGAAACCAATTTACGTGAAGTAACAACACTGGTTTTTTTACAATTATACCAACGTGATTTTTCATTGTACGGTAAAAAAGTTTTAGAGCAGATTCGGAACTTTGAGCTATTTTTTTCTGAGAAGGTTCATCTTAATCAGCGTGCGGGCTATGCACAAGCTAAATGTTTTCATTTTTTGGCGGTTTCTTTAGTACGAACGCAGCAACAATTTTATGTAGAGAAAAAAGTAGATTCGCAAGTGTTAAAACAATTAGCCGGTGACAATCAGCAGAATGTTTTCAATTGGTTAGAGAGTCTTCAAGTCCCAGAACCACAACGAACAAACGAAGGCAATTATTTACTCTTATTTTTAATTGCTGAAGAGTGGCTTCAAGTAGCTTCAGCAGCACTTTGCCAAAGATTTGCAGAAATTCAACAATTGAATCGTGACTTGTTAAGCTATTTAAAAATACAATTTCAGCTTTCCGAGGAAGTCCTGCGAGGTTTTGAACAAAAAGTAACAATCGTTCATTTTAAATTGTTCCATTTTCCAATAGAAGCAAACTATAGTTATCGCAAAATGGATATAACCTACTTTGCAGAAACGTATACAGAGTATTTTTCTGCTAGTCGACAATTTATTCAAGAACAAAAAACGAATCCCGCTGTTTGGGATGCCAGACAGTTTTTATTTTATCGGTATCTGTTGTTAATGGTGGATGCGTTACCGTTGAAAAAAGTTTTGGCTCCGATTACATTGTGTGTCGACTTTTCCTTTGGTGAAGCCTATAATCGTATGATACAAAAAAACATTGAAAAAATTACGGAATGGAATATCATTTTCAAAGCACATGTAGATGAAAGTGTACAATTAATTTTATCGGATATTCATTTTGTCGATTGGCCTGAGATTACTCAAATTATTTGGCTAGCGCCACCACGTCCTATTGATTGGTCGCATTTTATTAAAACGCTGAGTGCACTAAGACCGCACTCGGGAGAAGAAAACAAGGTCGGGACAGCACCGCTTAGCTCCGAGAAATAAGAAGAAATTTCCGGAAATTGTTCTTTAATTTTTGGATCATTTCGGCTTATTTCCGAAGGAGCTGGTTCTGTTCCCGCCGTTTATCAGATTTTGAGCGTGAAGCAAAAATCCAAAGTGATTTTTGTACCACGCTTTTTCTTTTAGAATATAAAAATTAAAAATAATAAAAAAGTTGAAACTTTTTATGCTTGTGATTCGTCTATATAAGTGTACAGGAAAGGAGGTTCCAGAAATCGATGGTTTTCGATGGTTGGAAAAGAAAAAAACAAATTCGCGCGTTAGAAACGCTTGTGGATACCAAATATGAAAAAATGTATCGCATTGCCTTTAACTATACACATTCGAAAGAAGATGCCTTGGATGTGATTCAAGAAAGCTTTGAAAAGGCACTGAAGGCCATCCAAAAAGGACCAGATATTAATGATTTTGAAGCGTGGTTCTTTCGAATTCTGCTTTCTGTAGCGACAGATTATTGGCGTAAAAAGAAACGAGAAGCTGTTCATATTGAAAAAGATGAACATGTGTTAGCCCTTTTAAATAATCCCCAACGCAGTTTTTTAGAAATTGAAGAAATTATTAATCAATTAGATAGTCCCAATCGTGAAATTATTCTATTAAAATTTTTTGAAGGATTTACGCTAAAAGAAATTGCCTTGATCCTGGATATTAACGAAAACACGATTAAAACGAAGATGTACCGCAGTTTGAATGAACTCCGAAGTCTATTGAATTAGTAAAAGAAAGGAAGCGAAAAAATAATGGAAGATTTTGTAAAAAGTGTTGTTAAAAACTTTTCAAAAGAATACCGCCAACAACCGTTGCCAACGGATCTACAAGCGGAAGTCAAAGCGCGTTTTCATAAAGAGAAAAAGCGGTACACCTGGCTTCGTTTTAGAAACCGCTCACTGCAAAGTAGTTTAGTGGTGGCTTGTGGCTTTGTCTTATCAGTCAATTTGTTTCCAGGTTTTAGTGAAGCAGCCCGCAACATTCCTGTGTTAGATAAAATTGTTCAATTAGTCACCATCAAAACGTTGACAGCGAAAAAACAGGAAAGTGAAGTAAACATCGATGTCCCTAAAATCCAAACATCCCAAGAATCTTCAGTAGCCGACACGCTCAACAAAAAATACTTGAAAGAAGCCCAAACAGAATTTCAACAAGTCAAAGGGCAATTGTTTGATGGTTCTCGTGTTTCAGTCACTGGAGATTATGAAAAAGTTGTGGACGACCGTCGCTTCCTAGTGGTCAAACGAACCTTCACAGAAATTAAAGGCAGCTCTGCGACGACAACGAAATATGACACCATCGACAAACGAGCCAATGTTGTCGTTTCACTCCCCTTAATTTTTAAAAATGATTTTTACATTGATGTCATTAGTAGTGAAATTAAACAACAAATAGCAGACCAAATGAAGAACGATAGCAATAAAATATACTGGTCCGAAAAAGAGGATGCCCCCAGTGATGTTCAACCCTTCAAAAAAATTAAAAAGGACCAACCTTTCTATATCAATGAAAAACACCAATTAGTGATTGTGTTTCCTCAAGGAGAGATTGCGCCTTACTATATGGGCACCCCTGAATTTGTGATTCCTAATCAAGTCATTGAGAATGAATTGGCAGCGCCTAATTATTTAAAATAAACTCAGCAAAAAACACGCGACAGTTTTAAGAAATGTCGCGTGTTTTTTGCTGACCTAACCAAGTCAGTTGCGGTTTTACTGAGAGAAGCGTACACTAGAATTAAGCATAACAAGAAAGGGCGAATGGCAATGGAAAAATCAGAAAAAATTAGTATTTTACAAGATGTGGTCAAAATTAAATCTGTAAATGGAAATGAAGAAGAAGTGGCAATCTATTTACAAAATCTTTTGAAAAAATATGAGATCCCTTCTGAACTTGTTTCTTATGCACCAAATCGTAGTAGTTTGGTTGCTTATTTAGGTGAAAACCGAGAAAAAGTCTTAGGGTTTAGTGGCCACATGGACGTGGTTTCTGAAGGGGACGAAAGTCAATGGACTTTCCCGCCATTTGCGGCCCATATTGAAGGAAATAAATTGTATGGCCGTGGCGCAACGGACATGAAAAGCGGCTTAGTCGCAATGGTTTTAGCAATGATTGAATTAAAAGAAAAGGAAGTTCCATTAAATGGAGCGGTTAAATTTTTAGGTACAGTTGGTGAAGAAGTCGGTGAGCTAGGTGCTGGCCAATTAACTGAAAAAGGCTATGCGGATGATTTAAGTGCCTTAGTCATTGGAGAACCAACCAATTATAACTTGATGTATGCGCACATGGGTTCAATTAACTATTCTGTTGTGTCACACGGAAAAGAAGCCCACAGTTCGATGCCAGAAGAAGGCATTAACGCGATTAATAATTTGAACGAATTTATTACAGAAGCAAACCAACAAATGGCGGAAGTCACAGCAAACTATGAAAATCCTGAATTGGGTCGAACGATTCACAATGTAACCGTCATTAAAGGTGGCACACAAGTGAACAGTATTCCAGGTCAAGCAGCCTTGCAAGGGAATATCCGTTCAATTCCAGAATTCAGCAACGACCAAGTCATTGCATTATTACAAAAAATTGTCGATGAATTGAACAAAAAAGAAAAACATCAGTTAGAATTAACGATTGATTACAATAAAATTCCTGTAAAAGCTGAGAAAGATTCTGCGTTAATTCAAGCCATTCAAGCCCAATTTGATCAACCATTACCATTAGTGACAAGCGCTGGGACCACAGACTTAGCTGAATTTACTAAATCAGACAATACATTTGATTGCGTTGTCTTTGGACCAGGTGTGACCACTACTGCACACCAAGTCGACGAATATGTCGAAATTGATAATTATTTAGATATGATTGATAAGTATCAAGCGATAGCAAAAAGTTATTTAAATTAAAAAAATGTCGCGCCTGAATCATAAGAATCAGGGGCGACATTTTTTATAAGGTTTATTCCACCACAGTCCATTCATTTAAGGTTTTGCCGTTCTCATCAACTAACTCTAACCAGCTGTTTGTTCCAGCAAAATAGAGAAACAAGCCGACTTCATTAACGCTTTTTAAGACGATATCTTCCGTTGTGACAAAGTTTTTAAATTGGCCCTTGCGTTCATCACGAAGTTTTTCACCAAATCTAGCGGAGAAACCGACAGACCCGTCTTTATTTAAAGGGGCTTCTGGCATCATTGTCGCGCCAGCTTTAATAAGCATTTCATTGCGCTTTTGCCAAAAAACAGTTGCTTTGCTTTGTCGAGTATCAATATAAAAAGGAATTTGGCTAACTTCTTTTGTCCATTTGTGGCGTGCTTTGGCTGGTCTGGCTTTCTTCGGCGCCGGTTTTTTAAACAGAGAGTAGCCAAAACGTTCCAAGATAAAGGTGACTGTTTCTTTATAGTTAGTCACTGTCGCTACCGCACTTTTCGGAATTTTGACTGTCGTTGGGGTTGCTTCCAATGTTAAACCACTTTCTTTCGCATCATCTAGGAAAGCTTGCGCTAAATAGGCAAGTTCTGTGTCCCAAGTCGGTTTCAACAAAATCGAGTGATCAAAAGAAACTTCTTTATATGTAGCTTTTTCTTCAGCAAGTCCTAAAGCAACTAGTTGGTTATCTCTTAGCAAGAAAAGAATCGCTGCTTCTTTTTTCGGTAATTTAGTTGTTTGTTCAATGATTAAGTGGGCCTGATCGGCTAAATCAATGAGTGTCTTTGTTTTTTTTAGATCAACGGTTAAATGTAAGTCCATGAAGTCTGCTCCTTTATCGTTAGTTTCTTCATTGTAACATGAAACAGTGTCTTCGTCTTTTAACGAGTCAGCAACCTTACAATATTGTTTGAAACAAAAAGAAGCTTTCATGGTATACTTACTCACATGCATAATTTTTAATGAGGAAAGTAGAGGAACAAGAATGAAAACACTTGGCAATATTTTATGGTTCATCTTTGGCGGCTTTTTTGGTGGCTTATCTTGGCTATTCGCAGGCGTGATTTGGTGCATTACAATCATTGGTATTCCGATTGGTTTACAATGTTTCAAATTAGCGGGATTGAGCTTTTGGCCGTTTAAAAAGCGAGTCGTGTATAGTGATAGCGGCGTATCTTTGGTGGTAAACATTATTTGGCTGATTATCAGTGGACTACCATTAGCAATTGGGCATTGTATTAGTGGCTTGTTGCTTTGTCTGACAATCATCGGTATTCCGTTTGGGCAACAATCCTTTAAATTGGCGAAATTAGCGTTAATGCCGTTTGGGGCCCGTGTTGTTTCAACAAATGATTTTTATTTTGAATAGTCAGAGGTTTCTCATTGACAAATAAAACGAAACAGCGTATTCTGTAAATGTAACAAATAACGTTACATTTAGTTTGGAGTGATTAGACATGGCCATGTCAACGAAATTAAGTGTTGCGATTCATATTTTAAGTTTGATTGAAACAGGTCCTCAAGAACAAGTGACTTCTGAATACATTGCTTCGAGCGTGAATACGAATCCAGTCGTTGTTCGACGACTAATGAGCCAGTTAAAAAAAGCCGGCTTGATTCATTCCATGCGTGGAGCCAATAAAAATACCTTATTAAAGAAACCAGAAGAGATCTCACTGTATGAAATTTATACAGCGGTTGAATTGGAACGAGAGATTTTCAATATTCATCAAAATCCTAATCCAAACTGTTCCGTTGGGGCAAATATCCAATCGGTACTAGAAACTGAATTTACTAAAGTGCAACAAAAAATGGAAGAAGAATTGAAAAGCATCACCTTAGCAGATGTGATTCATGAAATAGAAGTTAAGAGAGATAAGTAATCTCTCTACTTTTAAAGTGTCAAATGTAACTATTTTAGTTCTATTTAAAAATGAAAGGATGATTTACATGAAAGTAGCAGTATTAGGAGCAACAGGAAAAGAAGGACAATTACTTTTAGCAGAAGCTAAACGTCGCGGGATGGACGTGACAGCCATCGTTCGTAATGCCTCAAAAATAACAGATGGCACACCGACCATTGAAAAAGATGTTTATCAATTAACAACAGAAGATATCCAAGCGTTTGATGTATTAATTAGTGCCTTAGGATTCCCTGATGTGCAAGATTTCCCCAAATCTACCCAGCATTTGATTGAGATTTTAACCAATCAAAAAACGCGCTTGTTTGTCGTTGGGGGCGCTGGAACCTTGTATGTGGACCCAGAACACACAACTCAATTAAAAGATACACCATCATTCCCAGCAGAAATTCAGCCATTAGCTTCGGCGATGGGCGAAGCTTTAAACTTATTGAAAGAAGCTCAAAACATTCACTGGACCTATATTAGTCCTGCAGCCATGTTTGATGCTGATGGTCCTGCGACAGGTCATTATGAAGTCGCTGGCGAAGAATTAACAACCAATAGTCAAGGTGACAGCTACATTAGTTACGCAGACTACGCCGTTGCCATGTTAGATGAAGTGGAAAGTAATACACACCCAAATCAACGAATTAGTGTGTATCAATAAAAGAAACAAGAAAAATGGGGCCTCCGTTAAAACAACGGAGACCCCATTTTCTTGTTTGATTAATTATTACTAATGTATTTACTGTTTGGGTGCTCGGTATCCTGCTGCTTCTGCTTCTTCAACAGTAGAGAACCAAGCTACTGGATTCGTAGTTCTATTATAATATCTACTTCCAGGTACATGATAAATTCCATTACGTGACCCTTTAATTAAGGCGTTACCGCTTGGTGCTTCCGCAGCAGCCGTCTCGACTTCCGCCGGCGCCTGTGCGGCTTGTTGCGCCTCTGCTTCAGCTTGCGCTTTTGCTGCCGCTTCGGCTTGTTCTTTTTGCGCTTTTTCAGCGGCTAGTTTCTGAGCTTCTGCTTCTTTTCGTTGTTTTTCTTTGTGGGCATCTAATTGAGTTTTAACAACGGCTACCCGTTTTGTTAAAGCTTGATTTGGGGAGTTTAAAGCGTCAATTTGTTTGATCGCTTCATTATAGTAAGCTTCATTGGTTGGTTCTTGTTCAGCTTTTTCAACAGCGGCAGTTGCACTGGCGACTAATTGTTCATTTTTTTCTTTTTCAGCGATAGCGGTTTGAACAGTCGTTAATCGTTGTTGAAATCCTTCTTTGCCAACTGGGGCAGCAGCTACTAATTTTTCAGCTGCTTGATAATCGCTTTTACTTTTAGATTTTTCAGCAGTTGTAACTGCTTCATCAACAGGTACTGCTTCTTTGATTTTTTCAAGGCGATCATTGTATTCCTCGTATTCTTGACTTAATGAAGATACTAAGGTTGCGGCTTCATCATAGTTTTTCTGAGAAGGTTGTTTTTCAGCGTAAGCTAAGGCTTTTTCTGTTTTGGCCAATTCTTGTTCAGAATCTGTGATGCTCGCAATAAATTCTTTTGATGGTGTGACTTCGACTGATTTTTCAACTTTGGTATCTTTCTTCTCAGCAACAAAGGTGATTTTTTGCGTTTTTTCATCGGACAGCTTTACTTTGTAAGCAAACGTTTTGTCTTTCGTTTTTACTTCCTTGCCATTGGCCGTTAGTTTGCTGTTGCCGTCGTATTCGCCTTTGATGGTGGCTGAGCCATTGGCATCGGTTTCAACACTCTCTGCATCAAGTGAAAGTGTCGGGGAAGAATCTGTCGTGGCAACCCCACCAATAAATAGAGCGGCACTTGCTAATGCGGCATAGCCATATTGTTTTTTCGGTTGTTTCTTAATTAATGCTTTGATAGTCAGTCCCCCGCTGACAAGTAACCCTAATAGACCCAAAAGTCCTAATACTACACTCATTCATTTCTCTCCTTTCGATATAACGTTATTATACAATGTATTGTGAGAAAATGAACATTTTTTTCGTAATAATTAATAAATTTCCTGATAAAAAAATTATTTCCTGAAGCTCAAATTCTTTTGTAAAAATTTTGTTGTGCTAAAATGGAAAGTGAGTTTAACTACGTATGTTATTAGAGAAGGGGAAATCAATGAAAGCAGAAATCATTGCAGTCGGAACAGAGTTATTACTGGGACAAGTAGTGAATACCAACGCAACCTTTTTATCAGAAGAGTTAGCTGCGCTAGGCATCGATGTTTACTATCAGACCGTTGTTGGTGATAACGGCGGCCGCTTAGAAACGCTACTAACAGAAGCAGAACAAAGAAGTGATTTAATTGTCCTTTGTGGAGGGCTAGGACCTACAGAAGACGATTTAACCAAGCAAGTTGTCGCACAACATCTCCATAAATCATTAGTAGAAGATCAAGAAGGATTGAACCGCTTACACCAGTTTTTCCAACAGTCTAAGCGGCCAATGACGGAAAATAATCTACGACAAGTGTTAGCCATTGAAGGTGGACAAGTTCTTCAAAACCCGACAGGATTAGCGGTTGGTTCTTTCGTAACAGAAGGGACAACAAGCTATTTGCTCTTACCAGGGCCGCCCAATGAATTAATTCCGATGTTCCAACAAGCGGCACGACCTTTATTGATTGATGCGTTTCCACAAGAAGAACAATTGATTTCAAGAGTCTTGCGTTTTTATGGCATTGGTGAATCACAGCTGGTGACCGAGATTCAAACGTTGATTGCGCATCAAACGAATCCAACCATTGCGCCTTATGCTAAGCCTAATGAAGTGACACTTCGTTTAACAGTTAAAACAAAAGACTTAGTAGCTGGCGAAGAATTATTAACAGCGACGGAAGAAAAGGTTTTAGCTAAAGTGGGAGACTATTTTTATGGGTATGGGGATGACAATAGTTTAGCCAAGGTAACAGTGGATTTGTTATTACAAAACGGACAAACCGTCACGGCTGCTGAGAGTCTCACCTCTGGCCTATTCCAAAGTACACTGGGGGAAATTGCGGGTGCTTCGAAGATTTTTAAGGGAGGCTTCGTGACGTATTCGCAAGAAACAAAAGAGAACTTTTTAGGAATTTCTCATGAACTTTTAGAAGAACATGGCACGGTAAGTGAAGCGTGTGCCAAAGAAATGGCAGAGAAAGCGCGTCAGTTAGCTAAATCTAACTATGGTTTATCATTTACTGGGGTCGCTGGTGACCCAATCGAAGGTCAACCGACAGGCACTGTTTGGATTGGGCTGGCGGAAGAAGGCCAACCAACCGTTGCAGAATGTTTCCATTTTAACCGTGACCGAAATTATATTAGACAGAGTGCGGTTATGCGAGGGTTAGATCTTTTGCGGCGCCGAATCATTAATAAAAAATAAATATGCGAATGTTTGTTCGGTTTTTTCTTGCTTTTTTGGTACAAAAGAGATATGATAGACCTACTAACAGGAAATGAAAAATAAGTTTATATAAATTAAAGGAGGATTATCCATTGGCAGATGATCGTAAAGTGGCTTTAGATGCCGCACTGAAAAAAATTGAAAAGAACTTTGGGAAAGGCTCTATTATGAAATTAGGCGAAAAAGCTGATCAAAAAATTTCAACTATCCCTAGTGGTTCTTTAGCGTTAGATGTTGCATTGGGCGTAGGTGGGTATCCACGTGGCCGAATTATTGAAGTATATGGTCCTGAGAGTTCAGGTAAAACAACTGTTTCTTTACACGCAATTGCAGAAGTGCAACGAAATGGTGGAACAGCCGCTTTTATCGATGCTGAGCATGCATTGGATCCTCAATATGCGGAGAAACTAGGCGTTAACATTGATGAATTACTTTTATCTCAACCAGATACGGGTGAGCAAGGCTTAGAGATTGCCGATGCCTTAGTTTCAAGTGGTGCGATTGACATCGTTGTCATCGACTCGGTTGCTGCGTTAGTTCCTCGTGCAGAGATTGATGGTGAGATGGGAGCGAGCCATGTCGGCTTACAAGCTCGACTAATGTCTCAAGCACTACGTAAATTATCAGGCTCAATTAATAAGACAAAAACAATTGCTATTTTCATTAACCAAATTCGTGAAAAAGTTGGCGTGATGTTCGGAAATCCTGAAACAACTCCTGGTGGACGTGCATTGAAATTCTACGCAACGGTTCGTCTAGAAGTCCGTCGTGCAGAGCAGTTAAAACAAGGAACAGACATCGTCGGTAACCGCACAAAAATTAAAGTCGTTAAAAACAAAGTGGCGCCACCATTTAAAGTGGCAGAAGTTGATATCATGTATGGTCAAGGGATTTCCCAAGAAGGCGAATTACTAGATATGGCTGTGGAAAAAGACCTTATCAGTAAAAGTGGTGCTTGGTATGGCTACAAAGAAGAACGAATTGGCCAAGGCCGTGAAAATGCCAAACAATACATGGCGGATCATCCTGAAATGATGGCAGAAGTGTCTAAATTGGTCCGTGATGCATATGGCATCGGTGACGGTTCAACCATTACAGAAGAAGCAGAAGGTCAAGAAGAATTACCCTTAGATGAATAAATAACGAGTGAATACGACTCGTTAAGAAGAAAGACAACACTTACTGAACAGGACAGGTGTTGTCTTTTTTTGTTTCCTAAGGATAGGAAAAATATTTATTTGTAAGCGAATACAAGTTTTTTCTATAATTAAGACACAAAAAAGAAAGTGGTGGAGAAAATGAAAAATATTTTACTAATTTGTGGTTCGGGTGCATCAAGTGGATTCATGGCTGCAGCGATTAGAAAAGCTGCTAAAAAAAGACAGATTGAAGTGACAGTTAAAGCGACAAGTGAATCTCAACTGGATGAACGTATAAATGAAATTGATTGTTTGTTAATTGGACCACATTTAGCTTATATGTTAAATGATATTCAAGAGCAAATGGCTGAGAAAAAAGTGAAGGCTATGATTATTCCACAAGCTATTTATGGAACCTTAGATGGAGAAAAAGCCTTAGACCTAATAATGACAATGGAGGAATGAGTGAATGAAAAAAATTATGGATTTTATGACGAACTCTTTCGCGCCGAAAGTGAATAAAGTAGTTAAAAATCCTTGGATTTCTGCTATACAGGATGCAATTATGGCGGCTCTTCCATTGGTTTTTGTAGGTTCGTTAGTTACAGTGGTCTCTTTGTTAAAAAATCTCTTTCCAAGCATGCCAGATTTTTCAATGATTAGTAATTTTTCTTTTGGAATGTTTGGGTTAATCGTTTCGTTTATGATTCCTTATTATTTGATGGAGAAGAAAGGTCATAGCGGACAAAAATTAATAGCAGGTGCTACTAGCATTGTTTTGTTTATGATGTTGCTCTTTCCAACGTTATCTGAGAAAGGTGAAATTACCTTTATTCTTTCAAGGTTTGGTGCAACAGGGATGTTTTTAGCGATGATTACAGGCCTTTTTGTTAGTCTTGTGATGCATTTGGCTGCCAAAAAATCTTTTTTTGATGAAGATACACCAATTCCCGATTTTGTGGTTGGTTGGTTTAATAGTCTGCTGCCAATTACCTTTATCTTGTTTGTCGGTTGGTTGATCACTATTCAATTTAGGATTGATTTTTTTGATATCGTTATTCTAATTTTCAGTCCATTAGCAAATATTGTGCAATCATATCCGGGGTTTGTTTTATCTGTGTTTATTCCAGTCTTTCTTTATACATTTGGAATCTCTGGTTGGGTGATGATGCCTGTAATCTATCCTGTTTATATGGCTGGTTTAGCTGCAAATGCAGAAGCTGTAGCGAATGGTGGTCATGCAGTGAATATTGCGACACAAGAAACGTGTTACGCTTTTTCATCGATGGGCGGGATTGGTGCAACATTGTCCTTGTCTGTCATGATGGTTTTACTTAGCAAATCTGCACAACTAAAAGCAATTGGCAAAGCCGTGTTGATTCCTTCAATTTTTAATATCAACGAGCCACTAGTTTTCGGTGCGCCAATTGCCTTTAATCCATACTTGATGATTCCTATGTGGATTAATGCACTCGTTGTTCCATCAATTGCCTACGCTACGATGTATTGGGGATTCGTCAATATTCCTACGCAAAGCTTTTTATTATGGTATATGCCATATCCATTTACCTCTTATTTAGCGACACAAGATATTCGAGCGGTTGTTGTTTGCGTGCTTATTTTTGTCATTACATGGCTGGTATTCTTGCCATTTTTCAAAGCATATGATCAATCACTGCTTAAGCAAGAAAAAGAAGTGCAAAAAGAAGTAATTATTTAAGGTTAAAGGAGAGGTTATTATGGAAGAAAATGAGCAGTTAAATCAGTTATCAATGAATATTTTAATTCATGCAGGAAATGCGAGAGACCATCTAGTTCAAGCGTTAGAAAAATTAGAAGAGACTTCGTATGAGCAGGCACAAAAGGAGTTAATAGAGGCACGGAAAGAAGTCGTTTTAGCACATGGCATACAGACAGATACGTTACAATTAGAAGCTTCAGGAGAACAAATTCGTTACTCGACGCTGTTTTGTCATGCACAAGATACCTTAATGACGGCTCAAAGTGAAATTTTAATTGGTGAGCATTTAGTGAAGCTTTTTAAAAAGTTTAGTCAACAATTATGTCAGGAGGAAAAATAATGTTTAAAGATTATCAGATGCCAAAGGATTTTTTATGGGGTGGCGCAATTGCCGCAAATCAAGCAGAAGGAGCGTTTCAAGTAGATGGTAAAGGCATCAGTTTAGCGGATGTACACAAATACTATCCAGATAAAACAAATGCAGAAATCAGCCAAGAACAAATAAAAGGCATGTCTGTAGCAGACATTCAAGCGAATCTAGCAGATACTGATGGCTACTATCCTAAACGTCATGGGATTGATTTTTATCATACTTATCCAGAAGATTTAGCATTGCTTAAAGAATTAGGTTTCAAAACATTCCGAACTTCTATTGATTGGACGCGGATTTTTCCAACAGGGGAAGAAGAAACACCAAACGAAGCGGGCTTGGCTTATTATGATCGATTAATCGACAAAATCATTGAATTAGGGATGGAACCAATCATCACTATTCTACATTATGAAACTCCGATTGAAATTTCATTGAAATATGGTGGTTGGAACAATCGAAAAGTTATTGATTTATTTGTAAAATATGGCAAAGTCCTTTTGGAACGTTACAAAGAAAAAGTAAAATATTGGATTGTCATTAATCAAATTAATCTGATTCAATTTGAACCGTTTAACTCAACAGCAATTCCTTATGATACAGTGGATAATTATGAAGAAGCAAGTTTTCAAGCGATTCACCATCAGTTTATCGCAAGTGCACAATTAGTTGCGTACGCTAAAAAAATTAATCCTCAAATGCAAATGGGAACAATGGTTGCCGACTGTACTGCCTACCCTTTTTCGTGTAAGCCAGATGACGTCATTTTAGCCATGAAGCGAAATCGAATGGAATACTTTTATACAGATGTTCAATTTCGTGGTGAGTACCCGCAATATGCGTTGAACTATTTTGAAGAACACGGAATTGAGATAGATATTACACTTGAAGATCAACAAATGCTAAAAGAAAATACAATGGATTATTTAGCAATTTCTTATTATTATTCACAGATGGTTGATTCAGAAAAAAATTCAATGAATCCAGCATCTGTCACGCCAAATCCAACACTGAAAGTCAATCCTTGGGGCTGGGCAGTAGACCCTCAGGGATTATACAACTCACTTTCTCAATATTGGGATCGTTATGGGAAACCGATAATTATAGCGGAAAATGGGTTTGGTATGTATGATAAAGTGACAGATGGTCAAATCCATGATGATTATCGAATTTCTTATTTATCTGAACACATCCAACAAATGAAAAAAGCCATGTATGATGGCGTAGATGTGATTGCTTATTGTGCTTGGGGACCGATTGATATCATTAGTTGTTCTTCAGCGCAAATGGAAAAACGATATGGGTTTGTTTATGTTGATTTAGATAATGAAGGGAAGGGAACAGGAAAACGTATGAAAAAAGATAGCTTTACTTGGTATCAAAAAGTGATTGCAACCAATGGTGAAGAAATCTAGATTAATTGAAGAAGTTGATTATTGTTTTAATAAAAAGCAATCGTCTTCTTCTTTTCTTTTAAAGGGATGTGGGAAGGTTGGAAAGTAAGCAAAGAGAGATAATACTTTTTTTAGAAAGTCAGCAACATCATTGGGTGACAGCCAAAGAGTTAGCAGAATTTTGTGGTTGTACAACAAGAACGATTCGCAACCGTGTCGCAAAAATCAATGAAGCCTACCCAGAAGCTATTTTGTCTAGTCAACGGGGCTATCGTAGAAATGATCAAATTTCGATTTTACAGGAAACGCCCAGTAAGGAACGAAAAGCTAGAATTTTTCTTGAACTATTAAAACATTCCTCTGAAGGAGTGAACCTGTACGATTTAGCTGATTGTTTATACATTTCTGAATCAACCGCCAAAAATGACCTTCAACAATTAAAAGAAGAGTTAGCAAATCAACAAACAACGATTTGTTTTAAAGGAGCGAATATTTGGTTAACAGGAACAGAACGCGCTAAACGGCAATACATGGTTTCATTATTATATGCAGAAAGTGATTTTCAAGAAAAATTGACCCGTAGTGTACGGGAAATGATTGGCTATATTTCGTTAGAAGAGTTAGAGGAAATGATTCAACAAACTTTTTTTAATTATGAAAGAAGGTTAAACCAGTATGTCTTGAACAATATTGTTTTACATTATGCGATTAGCATTGAGCGTATCCGACAAGGCCACACCTTGTTAACGAAACCAAAATTAGCAGAAAATCACTCAGAAGAATATCAAATGGCCAAAGAAATTGCCCTACGTTTAGAAGAAACTTACGACATTCTATTCTCGAAAGAAGAGTTAGCGCAACTTTCGTTATTATTTGTAGGAATTCAAAAAGAACACACAGTGAATAGTGAAAAAACACAATTACAACAGATTGTGAATCCGAAAATTATTGAAGTGTTAGAAGAAGTTTTACAAAAGGTTGAGCAAATCTATTTTATTCAATTGAAAAACAAAGAGTTTTTCAATAAATTAGCAATTCATTTACAGGGACTATATGATCGTTCAAATGTTGAAGCTTTTACAAGGAATAGTCGTTTATGGGACTTAAAGACAGGCTATCCTTTGATTTATGACATTTCTGTTTACATTTCCTCCTTTATTCAAGAACGTTTAAATATTTGGTTTACAGAAGATGAGATTTCTTTTATCGCTTTACATCTTGGCTCATTTTTGGAAAGTCAGCGAACAGAACAGCAACCATTTCTCCTTTTACTAGTGGTGGAAGATTATCATAATATGCGTGAAGTGCTTCAGAAAAAACTTCAAGAACATTTTGGGAACCAAATAAATATAAAAGTCGTTCGTCAGACCAATATTGATCAGAAAAAATTTGATTTGCTAGTCACTACTAATCGTAGGTTAGCCACAAAATATGAAGGAGCAATCTTTATTCATCCCTTTATTACAACAAAAGAACTGCGGAAAATTGAAAATCGAATGTATCTTTTAAAAGGACAAAAGCGAAAGCGGCAGATGGAGATAAGAACAGATCAGTTCATTGCTAAGGAGTTATATTTTAGCCAGATTGATCCAGCAGATTTAACCCCTGAAATGTTACTTGATCAAATGATTCAACGAATGAGAATACAAAAATATTGTTCGAGTGATTTTAAAAAAAGTGTGAAAAAACGAGAACAGCTTTCTCCAACAAGTTTTCCATCAGGTATCGCTGTCCCCCATGCTATTGATCGGACAGCAGAGAAAAGTGGTATTTCAATCATGACCTTACAAGAGCCGATTCGGTGGGCCAATTATGAGGTGAAGTTGGTGGCTTTAGTAGCAATTCGTCAAGAAGACGCACCAATCTTTGATGACTTTTTTGAAAAATTTATTGAAATCATGTCCGAACCCATCCACATCAAGCAGCTTAGTCAAACGGCAGACTATGCGGCGTTTGTTCTAAAATTTAAACAATTCGTGACGGCGGAAACCTAAAAATGTGACGTTGTCTAATATTTGCTGCCCTTTCCAAAAGAAAGGGCTTTTTTAAGTTGACACCTTTCGCGACAAACATTAGAATAAAATTGTGTGTATGCACAAATATGCAAGTAGGCATATTGATAATTGATTTTAGTTTATCAAAAAACTACAAGATATGAATTAACAAAAAGATAGTATGGAGGTGGAAATATGGTTTTAAATATTCTCCTCGCTATCGTCGGTTTGATTGTCGGTCTTGGTTTAGGATTTGTTATTGCAAAGTCACGTCATGATAAAGCAATAAATGGTGCAAAAATTTCAGCGTCGAGTATTCTCGAGAACGCTCGGAAAGAATCAGAAACACTGAAAAAAGAAGCATTGCTAGAAGCTAAGGAAGAGAACCAGAAGTATCGTTCAGAAATTGAAAGTGAGTTGAAAGAAAGCAGATTAGAACTTAAATCTCAAGAAAATCGTTTAATCCAACGGGAACAAACGTTGGATCGTAAAGATGACTCTCTTGAAAAACGTGAAGGCTCACTGGAAGAAAAAGAAGAGAAACTTGGTGCTAGACAGCAATTAATTGATGAGCGAGAAAAAGAAGTAGAAAACTTAATTAATCAGCAACATCAAGAATTAGAACGAATTGCTTCCCTTTCAAAAGAAGAAGCAAAATCGATTATTATGAAGTCAACAGAAGAAGAGTTGAATCATGAACTAACCTTGATGGTCAAGGAGTCAGAACAACGTGCCAAAGAAGAATCTGATCGCAAAGCGAAGAACTTGCTTTCCCTAGCAATTCAACGTTGCGCCGCCGATTCTGTTTCTGAAACAACTGTTTCCGTGGTCACTTTACCAAATGATGAGATGAAAGGTCGCATTATTGGTCGTGAAGGACGTAATATTCGTACATTGGAAACATTAACAGGGATTGACTTAATCATTGATGATACGCCAGAAGCGGTTGTGTTATCCGGATTTGATCCAATCAGACGAGAAATCGCTCGAATGACCTTGGAAAAATTAATCCAAGATGGTCGGATTCATCCCGCTCGTATCGAAGAAATGGTAGAAAAATCACGTAAAGAAATGGATGAACGGATTCGTGAATACGGAGAACAAGCAGCCTTTGAAGTAGGTGCTCATACGTTACATCCTGATTTAATTAAAATTTTAGGCCGTTTACGTTTCAGAACAAGTTATGGTCAAAATGTCTTGAACCACTCAATCGAAGTAGCAAAACTGGCTGGCGTTTTAGCCGCCGAATTAGGCGAAGATGTTCAATTAGCCAAACGTGCAGGGTTACTACATGATATTGGGAAAGCATTAGATCATGAAATTGAAGGCTCTCACGTTGAGATTGGCGCAGAATTAGCTGCGAAATATAAAGAAAATTCAGTAGTTATTAATGCCATTGCCTCGCATCATGGTGATGTGGAAGCAACCTCAGTTATTTCTGTTTTAGTGGCAGCCGCAGATGCGTTATCTGCAGCCCGTCCAGGTGCACGTAGTGAATCGTTAGAAAACTACATTCGCCGCTTAGAAAACTTAGAAAATATTTCTAATAGTTTTGAAGGCGTTGATTCAAGTTTTGCTGTTCAAGCAGGACGTGAAGTTCGTGTCATGGTGAAACCAGAAGAAATTTCTGATTTAGAATCTGTTCGTTTAGTTCGAGACATTCGGAAGAAAATTGAAGATGACTTGGATTATCCAGGACATATCAAAGTAACGGTTATCCGTGAAACACGTGCCGTTGACTATGCGAAATAAAATAAAAAGCGAATAAGTATCGCGTGTAGTGTCTCAACGAACAATTGCAAGGATTGTTCGTTGAGACACTTTTTTTAATCTTTTAAAACCAAAACTTTCTTTTCAAAGCGAAAACAACTATAATAAACAAGAGATGTTAAAAAGAGAAGAGGAACCTTTTTGCGTATATTATTTATAGGAGATGTTGTCGGTTCTTTAGGAAGAGAAGCCTTAGCAACGTATGTCCCTAAATTAAAGAAGAAATATCGTCCACAAGTGACCATTGCCAATGGTGAAAATGCGGCATCTGGTCGGGGAATTACTGGCAAGATTTATAAGAAATTTTTGCAAGATGGTGTCGATGTTGTTACGATGGGTAACCATACGTGGGACAACAAGGATATCTTTGAATTCATTGATGATGCGAAGAAAATGGTTCGTCCAGCGAACTTTCCAGAAGATGTGCCTGGTCAAGGAATGGTTTTTGTGAAAGTCAATCAATTGGAACTAGCGGTGATTAATTTACAGGCCCGCACATTTATGGTGCCATTGGAAGATCCTTTCAAGAAAGCCGCCGAGCTAGTGGCTATCGCTCGCAAACGAACACCGCTCATTTTTGTGGATTTTCATGGCGAAACGACGAGTGAAAAACAAGCCATGAGCTGGTTTTTAGATGGCCAAGTTTCAGCCGTTGTTGGAACACATACGCATGTTCAAACAAATGATGCTCGGATTTTACCGAAAGGGACAGCCTTCTTAAGTGATGTCGGTATGACCGGACCTTATGATGGGATTCTAGGAATGAAGCGTGAACCGATTATTGAGAAGTTTATGACAGCATTGCCGAAGCGCTTTGAGGTAGTCGAAACAGGGCGGACAATTTTATCTGCCTGTATTTTAGAGATTGATGACCAAACGGGCCAAGCGAAGATGATTGAGCCGATTCAGATTAGCGAAGATCGCCCGTTTCAAGAATAATAGAAGAAAAGTTAATCTCGGATCATTAAGAGGTTAACTTTTTCTGCTCTTATAGAAAAAGTGCCGGTGAAAGATGAAGGTGAAAAAAATGGAGCCGTTGAATTTAGATGCACAAAGTAATAAAGAATTAGAAAAATTGTTACATTTAATTGGACAAGATGAAGTCATTCAGCGCTACCAAGCGATTGAAGAAAAGGTAAAGAAAAACAAAAAGCTGACAGAATTAGTGGAAGAAATTAAAGCTGCGCAAAAAGATGCGGTTCAATTTGCTCACTATGGCAAACCAACTGCTGAAAAAGAAGCCATTCAACGAGCTGATGCGAAAACAAAAGAATTTGATGAGCACCCACTCGTTGTAGCCTACCGCGAACAACTGATCGAAGCCAATGACTTAGTCCAACATGTCACGGCGCTCATTCAATACCGCGTGAACGAAGAGCTAGAGAAGGAAGGGAATTAAATGCCACAAAAGACAAAAAATACACCCATGATGGAACAATATTTGTCCATTAAGGCCCAATACAAGGATGCGTTTTTATTTTATCGCTTAGGTGATTTTTATGAATTATTTTATGAAGATGCTATCAATGCAGCGCAAATCTTAGAATTGACGTTAACCAGTCGTAACCGCAATGCGGATGATCCGATTCCTATGTGTGGAGTTCCTTATCATGCCGCGCAAGGCTACATTGATACGTTGATTGAGCAAGGCTATAAAGTAGCGATTTGTGAGCAAGTGGAAGATCCAAAGACTACCAAGGGCATGGTCAAACGAGAAGTGGTCCAGTTGGTAACGCCAGGAACGGTGATGAATAGTAAAGGCTTGGAAGCCAAAGACAATAATTACTTAACCGCTGTGCTAACAGATGGTAATCATTTCGGTTTTGCCTATGTAGATTTGAGTACAGGCGAATTAAAAACAGCAGTCTTGGCTGATGAAGAGGGCGTTTTAAACGAAGCTTCTGCGTTGCAAACAAAAGAAATGGTCCTAGGTTCAGGGATTCCTGAATCGTTAAAAGAGAACTTAAGTTTACGTTTAAACATCATCTTTTCGACACAAGAAACGGTGGAAGAAAATGCCGAGTTTAGTTTTTTAACCAATGAACTGATTAATCCATTAGAAATTGAAATTACAGGCAAGTTATTATCTTATTTATCTGTTACCCAAAAGCGGAGCTTGTCCCATATTCAGAAAGCTGTGGAATATCAGCCAGATCATTTCTTGAAAATGGATCATTATTCTAAATTCAATTTAGAATTGAGTCAGTCGATTCGAACAGGACAGAAAAAAGGGACTCTTTTGTGGCTATTAGATGAAACGAAAACAGCTATGGGCGGCCGTTTGTTGAAACAATGGTTGGATCGTCCGCTAATTCAGGAACGTCAAATTAAGGCGCGTCAAGAAATGGTGCAATCCTTATTAAATGCCTATTTTGAACGCTTAGATTTGCAAGCAGCATTGACGAACGTTTATGATTTAGAGCGGTTGGCAGGACGCGTGGCATTCGGCAGTGTGAATGGGCGTGATTTAATTCAATTACGGACCTCTTTAGAACAAGTACCAACGATTCGACAGTTAATTGTCGGGATCAATCAAGGGGAATGGGATGATTTGTTAGTCGACTTAAACCCCGTTGAAGATTTAGTGGCATTGATTGCGACGGCGATTAATGAAGAAGCCCCTTTACAAATTACTGAAGGAAATGTTATTAAAGACGGCTATAACGACCAATTAGATGAATACCGTGATGCCATGCGCAATGGTAAGCAATGGTTAGCGGAGTTAGAAGCGAAAGAACGCCAAGAAACAGGGATTAAAAACTTGAAGATTGGCTACAATCGTGTCTTTGGTTATTTCATTGAAATCACTAAGTCAAATTTAGCGAATTTAGAAGAAGGAAAATACGAGCGGAAGCAAACATTAGCTAATGCGGAGCGCTTTATTACGCCCAAACTAAAAGAACTAGAGCGTTTAATCTTAGAAGCCGAAGAAAAATCAGTTGAACTAGAATATCAATTGTTCTTGGCCGTGAGAGAACAAGTGAAAACGAATATTGATCGATTGCAAACACTGGCTAAAACCATTAGTGCGGTTGATGTTTTACAATCTTTTGCAACAATTAGTGAACGGTATCAATACGTTCGACCAACGTTAAGAAGTAACACGAAAAATTTGGCGATTGTCGAAGGACGACACCCAGTCGTGGAAAAAGTTTTAGGGCATCAAGAATACATTCCAAACAGTATCCGCATGAACCCAGAAACAGATATTCTCTTGATTACTGGACCAAACATGTCAGGGAAAAGTACCTACATGCGTCAATTGGCTTTGACGGTGGTCATGGCGCAAATTGGCTGTTTTGTACCAGCGGAAAGTGCTGAAATGCCGATTTTCGATCAAATTTTTACACGGATTGGGGCCTCTGATGACCTAATTGCAGGGCAAAGTACCTTTATGGTAGAAATGATGGAAGCCAACCAAGCACTGCGGCATGCCACGCCTAACAGCCTAATTTTATTTGATGAATTAGGACGCGGCACGGCAACCTATGATGGAATGGCGCTAGCGCAAGCCATCATTGAATATATCCATCGTGAAGTACAAGCCAAAACGCTATTCTCTACACATTATCATGAACTAACTGTTCTAGATGAAACCTTAACAGGCTTGAAGAATATTCACGTGGGCGCTGTCGAAAAAGATGGCGAAGTGGTCTTTCTTCATAAAATGATGGAAGGACCTGCTGATAAGAGCTATGGGATACATGTTGCTAAAATCGCTGGTTTACCAAGCCCGCTTTTAGAACGAGCAGCCACCATTTTATCCGCTTTAGAAGCGGAAGAAACAACGATTCCAAGTTCAGTTCATCATGAAGAAGTTTCAGAAGTCCATGAAGAAACCGAGCAACTTTCATTATTTAAAGAAGTTTCAACAGAAGAATTAAGTGTCATTGACACATTGAAGAAAATGAATCTATTAGAAATGACACCACTAGATGCGTTAAGCATGCTTCATCAATTGCAAAAACGTATCTAATTAGGAACCGAACCGGTTAGGAGGTCGTGAAATGGGGAAAATTCAAGAACTATCCGAACAACTAGCCAACCAGATTGCTGCTGGTGAAGTTGTTGAACGTCCCGCTTCTGTCGTCAAAGAATTGGTGGAAAATGCACTGGATGCAGGAAGCACCCAAATTGATATTTTTATTGAAGAAGCTGGCTTGAAAACCATTCAAATTATTGATAATGGTGAAGGAATTGCCAAAGAAGATGTACTGAATGCCTTCAAACGCCATGCCACAAGCAAAATTCATACAAGAGATGATTTGTTCCGAATTCGCAGCTTGGGGTTCCGAGGCGAAGCCTTACCAAGTATTGCCTCAGTTTCTGAAATGATTGTCGAAACTGCCACAGCTGAGGAAGAAGAAGGCAGCTATGTGATTCTAAAAGGGGGCAAGGTCGAAGAAAACCGACCAGCAGCCCTCCGTAAAGGCACAAAAATGACCGTTTCTAATTTATTTTATAATACGCCCGCTCGTTTGAAATACGTCAAAACGATCCAAACGGAATTGGCCAATATCGGTGACATTGTCAATCGTCTGGCGTTAAGCCACCCTAAAGTTGCTTTTCGCTTAGTTCATGACGGCCACAAAATGATGAGTACAACAGGCAATGGCGATTTAAAACAAACGATTGCGGGAATTTATGGCATTAGCACCGCAAAGAAAATGTTGAAAATTGAAGGAAAAGACCTTGATTTTACTTTGACAGGGTATGTCTCATTGCCAGAAGTCACACGGGCCAGCCGCAACTATTTATCAACGATTATCAATGGTCGTTATATTAAAAATTTCGCGTTAAATAAAGCAATTGTAGCCGGCTATGGTTCGAAACTAATGGTGGGGCGTTTTCCAATTGCTGTGTTAGAAATTGAAATGGATCCGCTGTTAGTCGATGTCAATGTCCATCCTACTAAGCAAGAAGTTCGTTTAAGTAAAGAAAAAGATTTAATGGCATTAATTGAACAGGCGATTCAAGAAGTGTTGAGCCAAGAACAGTTGATTCCCAATGCGGCAGACAACTTGCGTTTTAAAAAGAAACTACCGCCAGAACCTAAAGCCGAACAAATGGAAATTCCTTTATCGACTGAACAACCTGCGGTAAAACAACGACCGGGCAGCTTAAGCTATAATCCCGCAACAGGTCGCTTCTATGCGGAACATGCGACAGACGAAACACCAGTCTCAAGCGCCCCTGAAACTGTCAACCAGACAGAAAGAGCAGTGGACCCAATGGACGACCCATTTGCGCCGCCAGTGCCAGAATCAACGAGTGTAGCGGAAGAAACGTCAGCTTACGAAACCTCTTCGGCAGCTGTTGATTCCGCAAATCATTGGGAAACAGCTAGTAATGAGCAACAGATAATAGCCAAAGAAACGAAAATAACTGAAGTATCTGATTCAGAACCTTCTCTGCGTTCGTCAGAGGCTGCTGACGAGGTTTTCCAAGAAGAAATGAAACTTCACCCGGAATTCGATGCCAATAGCGCTGCGAGCCAAAGAGAACTGAAACAAGCCCTGAACAAGTTGGAAGAAGAACGACCGACAGAACGTTTTCCTGAGCTAGAATACTTCGGTCAAATGCACGGAACTTATTTATTCGCACAAAGCAAAGATGGCCTGTTTATTATCGACCAACACGCTGCTCAAGAACGAATTAAATACGAGTACTTCCGTGAAAAAATTGGCGAAGTCAGTGATGATTTACAAGAACTATTGGTACCAATCGTTATTGATTATCCAAATAGCGATGCCTTGAAAATTAAAGAGCAGAAAGAAACCCTTGCGGAAGTTGGCATCCATTTGGAAGACTTTGGACAAAATAGTTTCATTGTGCGGGCGCACCCAACTTGGTATCCTGCAGGCGAAGAGGAAAGCATTGTTCGCGAGATGATTGACATGTTGCTAACAACTGGCTCGGTCAGCGTGAAAAAATTCCGTGAAGCAACTGCCATTATGATGAGCTGTAAGCGATCCATCAAAGCCAATCATTACCTCAATGAGCAACAAGCACGCGTGCTATTAAAAGATTTAGCCTTGTGCGAAAATCCGTTTAATTGTCCGCATGGACGTCCGGTGCTGATTCATTTTACGAATTCAGATATGGAACGAATGTTTAAACGCATTCAAGACCCCCATTAAAAAGAAACGAGGCGTCATCAATTTATGCAAATTATTTTAGCATCCCAATCTCCTCGCCGTCAGGAGTTATTAAAGCGTGTGGTCCCAACTTTTACGATTGCACCAGCCGATATCGATGAAACTGTTGGTAAAGACGGCTTACCAGCAGAATATGTAGCGCAAATGGCTGCCCAAAAAGCAGCGGCTATAGCAGAGCAATCCCCCGAAGCACTAGTCATTGGCTGCGATACAATTGTGGCATTGGCGGGAGAAATCCTCGGCAAACCGACTTCTCGGGAAGACGGCTATCGCATGTTGCGCCTCCTAAGTGGCAAAACACATGACGTGTATACAAGTGTGACGTTGAAACAAGGGGAAAAAGAGCGCTCCGCGACAGTTCATTCAACCGTGACGTTTTATCCACTGACAGACACGGAAATCCATGCTTACTTAGATACCGCAGAATATGCCGACAAAGCAGGCGCTTATGGTATCCAAGGACAAGGGGCATTACTAATTGAAGCAATCGCTGGCGATTATTACGCCATTATGGGCTTACCAATTGCCAAAGTAGCCCGACTGCTAAAAGAATTCAACTAATAAAAGATAGTCCTTTTCATTCGTCAAAAAGAGAAAGGACTGTCTTTTACTATGCAAACTATTAGGTGCCTGTTTGGCAAACGTGGTATCATTGAACCCAATAAATTGAACAGAAGAAAAGGAGTGGACAGAATGACAAAACCAACAGAAGAAGAATTAAAACAAACCTTGACGGATCTTCAATATGCCGTCACACAAGAAAACGCAACAGAACGCCCTTTTTCAGGAGAATATGATGACTTTTACCAAGACGGAATCTATGTAGACATTGTTAGTGGCGAACCGTTGTTTAGCTCCCTGGACAAATACGATGCTGGTTGCGGCTGGCCATCCTTTACCAAACCAATTGAAAAACGTGGCGTCAAAGAAAAAGCTGATTTTAGTCATGGTATGCACCGAGTAGAAGTTCGCAGTCAAGAAGCGGATTCACATTTAGGGCATGTTTTCACTGATGGCCCACTCCAAGAAGGCGGCTTACGTTATTGCATTAATGCGGCAGCTTTGAGATTTGTGCCAGTGGCAGATTTAGAAAAAGAAGGCTATGGCGAGTACCTTTCTTTATTCAAATAATCCTCATTTTTTAGACAAATACGATAAAATAGTTAGAAGAAAGCGACTTTTGATGAATATCTTGTATGAAATACAGAAAATCTCTTGATTTATTTGGCTAGGACTACTATTATTTTAGAAGGAAAGTATTGTTCAGTTTTAACGAATTGGCTGAAATAGAAAGTGGAGGTTCTAATGTCGAAACATTATTTTGATCCAAGATTGAAAATCTTTTCTTTGAACTCTAATCGTCCCTTAGCAGAAAAAATTGCGGATGCTGTGGGTGTGGAGCTAGGAAAGTGCTCTGTAACACAATTTAGTGATGGCGAAATTCAAGTGAATATTGAAGAAAGTATTCGTGGTGCACATGTTTACGTCATTCAATCAACAAGTAGCCCTGTTAACGATAACTTAATGGAACTATTAATCATGATTGATGCGTTAAAACGTGCGAGTGCTAAAACAATTAACGTGGTTATGCCTTATTATGGGTATGCACGTCAAGACCGTAAAGCACGTGCCCGGGAACCAATCACTGCTAAACTTGTTGCAAACATGATTGAAAAAGCTGGCGCAACAAGAATGTTGACATTGGACTTACATGCGGTCCAAATTCAAGGATTCTTTGATATTCCAGTGGATCATTTGATGGGTGCACCATTAATTGCCGATTACTTCATCGAACACGGCATTCAAGGCGATGACGTCGTTGTTGTTTCCCCTGACCATGGTGGTGTAACGCGTGCGCGTAAATTGGCAGAATTCTTAAAAGCACCAATTGCGATCATTGACAAACGTCGTCCAAAAGCGAACGTAGCAGAAGTAATGAATATCATTGGTCATGTGGAAGGCAAAACATGTGTCTTAATTGATGACATGATTGACACAGCGGGGACAATTTCTCTTGCTGCAAACGCATTGAAAGAAGCTGGAGCAAAAGACGTTTACGCTTCTTGTACACATCCCGTTTTATCAGGACCAGCCTTACAACGTATTGAAGATTCAGCAATTGAACGCTTAGTTGTAACAGACTCTATTTACCTATCTGATGATCGTAAAATTGCTAAAATTGACGAAGTCAGCGTTGGTGAATTAATCGGAGATGCGATTAAACGTATCCACGAAAACAAACCAGTTAGTCCGTTATTTGAAACAAAAAATAAATAATTACAAAAACCCGCCCACATCATTTTTCTGATGTGGGCGGGTTTTTCTCTAAATCATTTTATCTAAAAATATATTGTAACCTGAATATTTATTAGGCATTCATGATATACGATAAGTGTAGAGTAGTTAAGGCGGAGGCAAGCGCAAAGGAACATGCGCTTTGCGACGAGCATCGCAACAAAGTGAGAAGCGTAGGAGCAGAGACTTTCCTCTTTCGGTGAGGTGATGCGTATGAGCGTACTTCCAAAATTTACAGAAAGGAGAGGCCTTTTGTCAGCATATGAAACAATTCAGACGATCCTAGGTTTTGGTATGTTTACCATTGCTTTGATTGCACTGATTGTTAAATTGCTTAAAAATGACAATAAAAAATAACCGTCAACTTTGACCGAGTACGGTTATTTTTAAATAATTCAAAAAGTCACCGTCTTAAACGGCTCTGCATCAGAGAGGTATGTTGACGCATATCTCTCTTTTCGTTTTCATTATAGCACATTTTCCCGAAAAGTACGAATAAATTTAGCGTTAATCCGTGAAATCCTAAAAGCTGTTAAAAATGACAATAAAAAATAACCGTCAACTTTGATCGAGTACGGTTATTTTTTGTAACAAAATCGGTCACCGTCTCAAACGGCTCTACAATAGAGAGGTATGTTGAAGCATCTCTCTTTTCATCTACATTCTAGCATAGATACAATGTAGATGAAAAGAGGTGCCTGCTGCTAAAGGTTCTTGTCATTCTTTAGCGATTGAGCAGTGTATCAACGCTTAGTTCAGTCATTTCAGAAACTTGCATGTCGGCTCCGATTAAGGGTTGGTTGGCCGACAAGCCGACGGCATAGATGCCCGCGGCTTTCAAGCCGTCAATGCCTGATTGTGCATCTTCAAAGCCAATGGCTTTTTGCGGTAGCACGCCAATACTGTCAGCGGCGGCTAAAAAGATTTCAGGATCAGGTTTGCCTTTACTTAACGAGTCGGGATCGACAATTGTGGCGAAGTACGCGCGCACGCCTAATTTTTCCAAAATCAGGGGCGCGTTTTTTGATGCCGAAGCCACGG
>Ga0153980_1000170_pt1 | contig 34360 bp, 21 predicted proteins | sample TSGA064MetaG_FD_104722 | JGI IMG/M metagenome (GOLD analysis project Ga0153980, IMG submission 104722) | Attine ant fungus gardens microbial communities from Georgia, USA - TSGA064 MetaG | ecosystem: Host-associated > Fungi > Mycelium > Unclassified | place: USA: Georgia, Magnolia Springs State... | reverse complement strand
TAGGGAGCGCAATTGCTAGAGCACGGGAGAATGAAGAGTAATGATTTCAGCAAGAGCAGCCGGACGGACTACTATAGTGAGTCTAGTGACTACTAGAGTAGAGTTGAGTCAAAAGGTATGGTATAGCAGCCTTTCCGAGCGAGCCTCTGGGATCTCCTGTAAACCCCCATGATGTGGTAAAGGGAGGATATTAGGGGAAGCAGTGAGTGGAGATTCCCCTGCAGAGAGCCGGATGAGGGGAGACCTTCACGTCCGGTTCGGAGGGCGGGGATATCCCGACCCTACTATCATTATGCCTTTGCAATGTTACTTGGTTTAACTCTATTTGTGACCTTTTCTCGTATGTGGGACTCTCTATCTTCTTGGGTAGATAATCGATCGTCTTTCATTTGGATAGTGAGTACTTTTTATAATAATAAGTCAAGTCAAGAATAATAATCGAACTGGAGGATCGATGGTTTTGACTACCGAGTTTACGAGGTGAAGGAGCGAAAGGATGGCTTGGTAAGCAAGCAACCACTTATGTAGGCGCCAACTCCCAGTTCTTTCTCTTCTTTCTTTTTTGTCACGATCAGAAAGGTTGAAATACAGACCATGCATCTGTAACTGGTTCGAGCCCAGCAGGCTTCAAAGCCGTTGCGCGCTAGCGCACGCAGCCGTTTTTCAGCTTGATTCGAACTTCATCATACATACTCAGTCTGCTTTCGAATGGGAGTAACTGCTTGCTTAACCGATCAGCTCACCATCTATTTTAGGAAAATCACTGCCTGAATGCGCTTAGGAGTGCCTTCTTGCTTCTTAGAATCGACTTAGTCTAGCCCCCTACGATGAAATCGATTCCTAGCATCGAATTCATTCACAGGAAAAGCACTGACCGCTACTACTACTCCCACTGCTACAGCTACCTCCTCGCACTATTCTAATCCCCGGGAACGCTAGTTGAATCCTTACTTCCTTCTTGTTCTATCCTAAAGTTCTACCCTAAAGCTAGGCACTAAAGAAATTGACTATAAGAACAGAAACCATACTATAATCATACCATACTCCCCCGAAAGCATACCACCCAAACAAAGGATACCATCTCAGGCATAGCAGAAAGCAAGGTCAACCAAAGCAATCTACCCCAGCCACCCAAGCCAATATCGCCGACAAGGTGCGGAGCGGCTACTGCCTTGGCTACTAAAGAAAGGAGTGTCTAGGGCTTCGCCCTTTGAATCTTTCCTATTATCTTTCCCCTAGACTGGCTATTTCTCAAGAAAAAGATTCGCTTCGGTCCTTGTCCTTGAACAAACCTATTTACTATAAGAAAGCATACCATCGACAGAGTCCGGAAAAGACAGGAAGAAAGAAAGCTAAGCAAATCCTATCTTGAAGCAATTGGTTCACCCGAGAGTCACTCATTTCCATTTCCTTTCGAGTTAACTGCATGGGATCTTATCACACGAGCTGATTCAATGGGATCTCCTCTTTCTATTCCTTTCTCTTCTATTACTGCTAGCAAGAAATCATAATAGAGTAATGACTCTTAGCTCAAAGAAGACCCAGGCCATGCCAATCTCGATTCAAAAGCAACTACATCAAGAAGGCAGCTTTCCCTACTACCGGCTAGAGAGCATTGAACGATTCCTGCCCTCGTTCCCCTCTCGAGAGCAAACAACAGCGGATAAGAGAACTGCTTCTGAAAGAAGACTTGTTCGCAGCTAATGATTATGTCCTACTTGACTTTTTTATGATTGATCCGAATATCGTTCACTCTGTGAGATAATGGATCTAACGTTAGAGCTTAGTGACTCCATCTCTCTTGCCGGCTTAGCCGTTTAGAGTCTCGTTCATTCGCTTCCTTAAGCCATGTCCATACTAAAAGAGCAAAATCGGATGGTGACTAGATGAATTCCGTAGCACGGGATTCTGTAACAGCAAAAACTAAGACCCCTACTACCGGATCAACAAGAGATCCCGCATTTGAATCTGAGAAAGAAAGAGAGTCTATCCCTAAAGTCTCTTCCCACGGGCTAGGCTAAGCCCGAAAGAAAAAGAAAGAGAGTTAGATCCGAGAGTAAATTAGAGAAATTATCTCATAGATGAAAAAAAAAGAGAGTGAAGTCACTTGTTTAAGTCAAGCAATCGTAGAGACCGAGAAGAGTTTTTGTGAAAATTCTCCCTCATCGATATCCGGTAGCGTGACCGTGGCCTCTTTCAAATCTCAAAGTCGGAGTGCGTAAGCAAAGAAGCAGTAGTTTGCTGGATGGAATTCCGTCGAGTGCGGAGGACCGAAGACGTCATAGTACTAGGTAGTTAGAATCTTCCTTCGCCAACTAACTGAGACAGGTGGCCTCAGTTCACTTGTCCGCTCATAACTACCTAGGAAAAGTACGAGAATCAACATGTGCCTCCATACGCCGGCTGACATCATCCCAGCAGCCGTTATACGATCTTTCAAGACAGCACGACTCCTTCATCTTCACATATCTCACGAGCATCATGGTACCGAGCAGGGCGCAAAATACCGGACTCCCGAATACAACCAAAGAGCCGAGTTCCCGAGTATCTTCGGGATATGTTCTCGAAGCCTTCGAGCGCCTTATAATAGCGTCAATGATTCCTGCTTGACGAGAGGAAGACTCGGCAACTGAAAACGTTAATACATAAGCCCCCTAAAGGATTTTCTTCTCTGTGGGATAGTGAAGACTCCCCGAAACCTACACCAGAGAACTTGGCCTCGCAGTAAAGTAAAGGGTCTTAGTCTTCGATCGCATGAAGGTACTCTTAGTTAAGAAAAATTTCCCGAAAAACGAGTACTGCTTATTCGTTGGGATTGTGCCCCTATTCCGTTCACTCCGTGCTCTCGATAGTAGTCCCCGTTCACTCCATTCAGTCTAGTTTCGAAAAAGGGTTTACCGCATCCGTACCGATTCCACTCGTTCAAGTCTATAGCTGCAGATCCGGACAGCTGAGAAGAGATCGCCTTGAGACAAAAGAAAGGTTCGTTCATAGCAGGACGATTGATTCTGTCGCCAGCGGAAGAAGCCTCCCAAAAAAAAGGGAAAATCAAAGGCGGAAAGCCGATCGGGCAGAAGGAACTCTAACTTGAGCTCCTAACTCAAAGCCGGTAAAACTACTGCTTATGCTGGAAATCTCTCAACACCGTCAATCCACTCTCAATAGATGGCTGCCCCTTAAACAGTATGAAAAGGTGGTAGGTAGAACTAAGAGAAAAGAATCTTGTTTGGCTCGGTAATGGAATCAATAGCTTGCTCGAACAGGGATATAAGAAGAAGCCAATAGCCCTACAGGGTTTCCAGCAGACTTGCTTGACCTATTGAAATGCCAGTATAGACTTCTGGCACATGTTCGACTAGCTAAAGGTAAATTTCGGTTCTAGGCAAAGATCCGCCAGTAGCAGTTCCCTTTCCATTCAACATTCTTGAAAAAAATTATCCCGCTTCAATCAGCTGCTTTGCGGACTGCTCTCTTGCTTTCTATGCTTCCTGCTTTTGACTACTTGCCTTTCCCTCCTCGTCACTGCCTTCCCGCTTGATATCCCGTTTTCCTTATCTCGTGCTATTAAAGGGAACGAGACTGGAAAGCCCAAACTGAGCCCGGCGGCTTTTACTCATGGCTATAGCCAGTTGCTAAGACGATTCCCATTCAAGCATTCTCATTCAACGGTCTATCAATGCTGCTTGTTCCAAATTATTTCTACTATTACAAAGAAGAATTTTCAGGATCCTTCCGACTTATGAATACTTAATCTAACTAGCTCTTGATAAGGAAAGGTCTTTCCAGAGCTAAGGGAAGGTTTGGAACCCTAGTAGCAGAATGGAATCCGTTTTCCAGGCTGACTTCCATGCCAACACGAGTAGTTTAACTCATCACTACCTCGTAAGGGCGTTGAGAATTGTTTTTGCTTTTATTGCTATTTTCAAATTTATTCAAATAGCCTTACTCTATCAAGTAAGTAATAAATTCCTTTGCATAGTTTATGAATTCTGCTTAGTAGGGACCTAAACACAGGAATGGTTTTTCTCAGAGTCAGACCACGCCTTATGACGTGACGAAAGGGGGAGAAAGGACGGATCACCTGCCGATCTGTGATCAAAGAAAACTATACCTGAAGAATGGGATACAGATTGACCGGCACAAAAGCCATCTCTATCAATCTACGCTCATTGATGAGACGGCGACATAGAGAAGAAAGTATACCCCTTGTCACTTGAAAGTAAAGAAGAGAAACACACTTTGGAATCAAGGTGGGATCGAGGATGGAATCGAATAGCGAATGCACTTGCGGTTAAGACAGGTCCTGCATCTCCTACCTAATGCAATTGACCGACCCGCCATCTCTTTCCTTCAATAATGCCTTCGCTTCAAGACTTAACAATAAGAATAGGAAAAAGACACTACCTTTTTGAATTGAATTGAAGAAGCCGAAGGGGTGAACGAGCGCTGCGGTAACGAGCCGTAAGAAAGATGAGCAGAGCATTCCTTCCGCCGGCCTTTATAGGAGTAGGGGAGCGTGGTGAGATAGATAGACGTCCAATCCTGCAGCAGCTAGTTGCTCGGCCTGGGCGGATCTCACACTTGTTTCAACCCCTTCATACTTCGATCCAATCAATCGATCGATCAAGAGGCTAATCTCTTTTGTTTGGGCCGGTAGCTAAAAGAAAGTCCTCGCTTCCTCTTGAACAAGGGAAGGGCAACAACGCATTAGCTTCAATTGAAAAAGCTCAACCTTGAAAAAGAAAGGTGGTAGGCCGAAGAACCGTTGAACGCTTCAACTTGGCCACTGAAGAAGGCGAAGGCTGGGCGAGAGACTAGGCCAACTTACTGCTTACTGCCATGCCATGGTTGAAGCTTTAGGCTCCATAGACGGAACTATGTATTAGGTATTAGGGGAGGGGGGGGGAGGACACCACTCAGCACCTAAGGTGGGGTTCAATGCCTAACAAAAACGGCCAAAAGCAAAAAAAGGGCAAAAAAGAGATGTATGGCTGAGGGGAGGAGAGAAAGAACGCATGCATGGAGATTCTGTCTGTCGGAGGTTCGAGAATCTATGAAAGGACATCTAAGACTAAGGAAGAATTCAAGGAAGTCCATTACTGAGAGAAGTGGTGATCTCGTCTTGCTTGCTGGGAGAGAGGAAGCTTCCGGACCACCTTTTCCAGCCAGATAGCGAGCGATCACTCAGCAATGAACACTGACTGAAAGCGGCCGGGAATGAGTACCTATCCCTTACGGGAATCGAACCCGTGTCTTCGACATGAAAAGACGATGTCCTAACCACTGGACGAAAGGGACCAAAAAGCCATTCTTCATATACCTCAGCTCCGAGAATAGAAATGGTTCGTTTTGTTTCTATACGCAATTCAAGATTTCGTTTGTGTTCATGTTGGCGATTTCTGATGTGAATTCGGCGGGTCTCCTACGGGTTCCCCCACCGACCCAGTGACACACCAACCACGCCCCTTCCCTTTCTCCGATCATAAAGCCCCCTGATCCCTTTATTTGTCTTTCATCCCCCCTGAATAAGTAAGGCCCCGCTCTTTCTAATTAAATAAAAAAAAAGGGGGGCGAAGCACCCGTTTGAAGTGGCGAAGGCCTATGCTACAGTAAGAAAGAAAGTACGTTGAGGTTACGAAGTAAGGTCAGCTGGTTAAGGAAAGCTCAGCTTATGAAATAGCTTAGCCGTTAATGTTTGTTGTAGTAGTAAGGCGTCGGTACGGAGTTGCGTCAGCTGTGGACCGAGACTACGCTAAGGTAGAACACCATAGAAACTTCGCTGACTTTTTCATAAACCGCTACGAGAACCCGGAATAGCGGAAATCGGTTCGTGTTCCGCTTCCAAAGTCAGTCGTCTTTGCCCAAGTGTGAACTGCAGACGACTCTCCAGTGGTTCCATTCCTTCTTACTTTACTTCTGGGTCAACCCAACCCGAATGGGAAGAAGAGGGTCAGCCAAACAGCGGGCAGCTCTACTTTGTACGTTTGCTGAGCAGACCAGTCAGGCATTTTAGAAAAGGGAAGGGAACTTCTCACCGAAGGAGGCAGTAGGAATGAAGGAGGCGGGAAGCTACCGCTTCTAGAATGCAAGCTTATCCTTTACTTTTTTTTAGAGCGTACCGGTATTTTATTTTAATAAAAAAAGGTTTATGGATGAGGAATGACAAATGGTTACGGTTGCGGAAACCGGAGAAAGTCGGGAACCGTCGGTTACCTTTTGAATCAAAGTTGCGACGAGCCGAGTACTACGACTACAGGGAGGGGGGGAAGCAAAGCTTCGTAGACAGCTTCGCTTCCTCGTCGCTTCTTTCTGGCGACTAGCTTCTCAAGTGGGTGGCTTGGTAAGCAAGCTACCTTCAGCATCGGTAAAATCCCTATCAATAATAGGTCGGAATGGTGGGTCAGTCGTCCCTCTCCTATTCAGTCGAGTAACTAACGTCCCTCCCTACTTCAATGGAAAGGGGGAATCGCCGTTTCACAGCCGCTCCTCTACAACTACCTTTCGCCCAACATGATCACGAACGAAGACAGAGAATTGCGTAGATAGGAGGAGGAAACGAACCAACCCACTTGTCCTGATCGGAACGATTGAAGAAAGAAAGAGAATGGTGGCCCCTTTCGCCCAGGGGACATCGTCGGAGAACAATGTCGGGGACAGGGTGAGAACCCTCCGTTGGTTACGCCCTTGTTGCGTTGGTTCTTCCATATTTAGATATGGAGATAGATCCAGATAGAGATCTATATCTTTCTATCGATAGATAGATCTATTGATAAATGGATATTGATCCGGTTTCAAGATCTATGAACAACCCTAAATATCCATTTAAAGAGATGAATAGATAGGGCGGAGCCAGCTGAAGGAAGGGCGCTAACGCGCCCCTTATTGAAAACTAAAGCAAGAAGCGAGAAAGTTGACTTTGAGAAAGAAGGGCCTTCTATTTAGTAAAGGCGCTAACGCGCCCCTATTATATTAGTTTAGTCATAAAGGGACTAAAGGAAAGCCTTTTGACAACCTTACTAATAGAAAGGGGATGCGCCCAAGCATGCGAAGAAAGCTCTTCGAGCTTCCCAACTATTATGGAAAGGTTTGTAGAAAGGGGCTTCTTTAAATATCCCAACACAACAATGTTGTAGGAGCTTCAAACAAAGCTTGTAGTTTAGGGGTGCGCAGGTGCTTAACGCCCTATACAAGAGGCTAGCGCGCAATGGCTTTCTCTGATAGAGGCTCGCTTCTTCAAGCTCCGCTTGCTGCTTTTCATTTTGATAGGAGTAGGGGCGAAGCTGCTCGCTGTCTACTAAATGAGCCTTCACTGCCCGCCCGGCCCCTATCTTTAATCAAGAGTCAAGTTCAGTCAAATCAATGAAGTGAACAGCCCAACCTCTTTGTTTGAAGCTTTGTTTCCCCTAATTCCGAAACACAAGAATAGACTTGCAACTATAGTATAGGAAAAAGCTTCTCTTTGATAGCGGTCATAGGGGAGAAAGGATCTGATCGTAGATAGAGACTTAAACCTGTGCGGGGGTAGGGGCGGATGTAGCCAAGTGGATCAAGGCAGTGGATTGTGAATCCACCACGCGCGGGTTCAATCCCCGTCATTCGCCCATCAATAAATGGACCATTTCTTACGGAGACAGAATCCAAACCTATCAAGCATTTTTCTGCAAGTCATCTCGAGGCTTTCAAACGCATCCAAGCAATTGCGATTGAAACATAGAAAGCATAGATTCGCGTCGCCTACTTGCTGAAAGCACAAATGGAATGGCTGATCATTCATTGATTGCAGTTTTCTCTTTTTAAGACAAAACTCATCCGCCTTAGCCTTTTGAGTTCGTAATGAGAAGAGAAAATCTCCCAATCAGTGAGAATAGTCGGGTGAGGCCGGAGTCTGTAACTCCCTACCTGCTGATGAAGAAGGAGTGCACGCAGAAAGAGAGAGTGAGTTTGGTCCGGGCTAAGACCAATATATGTCATAATGCTTTAGGATGCAAGCACGCCTAGGGAGAAAGTCCCCACTCCAACCAATAGAAAAGCAGACTCCATCTTGCACCCATCCTCGCACTTTGAAGGTTGCTTCCTTAGCGCCCTCTACCGTCACGTACGAGCATCTTCAAACCTTCTACTTAACATACTCCTTCCAAACCTTCTCGCTTTGGGCAATTCCCTCTGCCTCTGAAGAAGCTCCTTAGTGGTTGAGAAGCCTAGCTTTTTTTCTTTTCCTTCTAGGCCGCTGGGAAATTCCCCCATATCATACTTGAAACCGAGTAGGCTACCTTCTAAAGCGCTTGCTTGGTAGTGGCATATGCTCTTTCGTGGAAGCCCACCTACCTTTCAGAGTCAGCCTATACCTTCTTTCTTAGTAATGCCCTTATCATTTTCCTTCATCCTTCATTCGTAATGTGCCTGCCGGGACAGCCTCCCGCGCTGCGATATACCTCGGGCCTCCAGTGAGTGAGAACATGGGCTTTTCTGGTCTTCAATGAGTAAAGAAGAGAGCACGGCCAATTCTTTCGATGGTTAGGAGGTTTGTTTACAACTTCCCCACTGAGCCTAAAAGAGCTTTCGTCACTGTGTCAAGGTTGATTTTGGACTCAGGCGATGACATCAAGTTTCGAGGTTTGGCTAGTCTTCGGAGTGGATAAGCCCTTGTTCGTACTCTCCCATCTCCTGGGAAAGCAAATAGTAGTCAATTTCCCGCTCGTTCTGCTCTAACAATTAAAGAGAGCGGTCGATAGTGAGTTTTCTTTCGACGATAGCTTTCTTACCCCGTCAATGAAGAGTTTGATTGTTGAGCCTTCTCTTTCTGGGGAGAGAAGAAGGACTCCAAAGATCCGGCTACGGTCTCAAGGTCAGCACTTTCATCCGAGTACATAAAAATCTATCTATCCGCATCTCTACCCGCATTAGCTTCATCTAAATCCAATGGGCAGGAGCTCTCGTAGGGTAGGAAGCTTGAGCAGCAGAGAGAAAAAGGTGGCTTTAGGTGAGTACCGTACTCGCTTTCTTTCATCAACCTCAGAAATTCCGCTAACTCTTCATTTGTTACAGGCTTTTTTTTTGACTTCCCTCGCCTTCTTCGATCACATAATCTTGCTTTCTGCTATGAGAGTTGGAGGACTAGCCACTGCTCAAAAGAAAGACATTCCTGCAGAGAAAAAGGAAAAAGTAGAGCCGAGTCTTCTCTTCTCTCCATCTCAGAAGGAAGACTCGGGCTGGGAATTTTCTTCCGCATATCGTACTCTCTTGACTTTCGAAGGTTCTTCGATTGAATTGGCTGAAATTTCTACTCGAGCGGAGCACTCATCAAGGCTTGTTGCGACTGGGAAAGATCGTCTTTTTTCACCGGTGGAAGTGAAGCGTCAGTCATGGTTCTCCACTTGACAAAAAATCTTGCTTCTAAAGGGGGAATCTTTCAACATGTGGAACCGGCGACTACTTTTCTTTCTACCTGATCCGGTGCATTTCACCCTTCTACGAAAGTGATTCACCTTCTCTTCGAATTAGGCCCTTCAAGGCACTCATCACTCTTCGAGCACGGCCTGACTGGAAATAGCAGCATCGGCTTGAGAATGATCTTCTTTCTTTCCCCAACCAACCAACGAAAAGAAGAGCCCGGCATCCCCTTCCTTACCAACTGCTCATCTGGAAAAGCGATATTCTCATTCCCAGCTCGGCTTACGCGATCGATGATTCTTAGAACTCTCTTCACCCTGCTCAAGGCTAGCTGCTCCACTCACATAGCACCGACACAATCGTCAACTTTCTTTCATCACTCAGTTCAAGAGTCCACTAGCAAGACAAGAGGCTAGGTCAGTTCAAGAAGTAGAAGTGGAAGTGAAATTCGAAGGAGTAAGCTAAGAATGAGAGAGATGCGGAGAGCTCACCGATCAAAGAGAGTAAAGAAGGCAAGATAGCGATAGATAGAAAGCCAAGAACAAAACTGGAAGGGAAGAGGCTAGCGAATACCATTATCTCAGGATAAGGTTAAGGGTGGGCTTAAGTTAGCTTACCGTCTTTTTGGGAAGGGATATTCAACAGAGGTAGGACTTGTCCAAAAGATGAGGCCGCTAAGGATCAAGATTCAGTTCTTTCTCCCAGTAGAAAGAGGCCCTGTGCTAAAGTCAAGGGCTAGAGAGAGCAATAGCACAATAGCGTGCTCCGAGACTTGTTAGTAAGGCGCGAAGAGCCCAAATGTGCTATAAAAAGAGCGCGCCAGGCACAAAGCATTTAGTTAGCCATAGCAAGACCAAAGGAGCCTGAACGGCGGTTCACTCACCTCCTGAGTCTTGATCTTCGACTCTATCCCTAGAAAGGTTCTTTTCCTTCCTGCTTAACGCCCTACCTCAATTGGGATCTCAACTATTCATTTAGCAGAAATCCACTTCTTGGGTCAAAGCAGCTCTTACTCTACTGGATGTTAAGAAAGCTCCCATTCAGGCTTTTCCGCTTGCTAAGGCTGGATCAATGACTTCATCAGTATCGACCTCTAAAGTAGGTTCGTCCAAAGCCGCAGTGGCTACTGCAAGAACTCAAATCGAAAAGATTGGAAAAGAAGATCCCCGTCATCCCAAGGCTGTCACCTCCAAAGGGTCCGCCTCACAATCCAGCAAAAGTCCTACTTCTAGAAAGAAGCCGATCCGGGAAAGAAAGAAAGGGCTTGCTGCACTCCCTGGAAAGAAAGTGCCTACTCCTGACTTTGAGAAAAGCCCCAAAAGAACGTCTTTCTTGACTACAAAGGGGGAGAGGTGGGATTTGAAATAAAGCGCAAAGAAATTCCATTAATGTTGAAGGATAGGCATCGTCTCGTCTATACGACGTCGTCCCCTTTTGAGACGAATGACTTTCATCTTGCTTTGTCCCATGTCTTCTTCTTATCTTATCGCATCTATCTTCCTTTACATGTCTGATCTTCTTTCAACATAGAATGACGTATATTCAGAAGGATTGCGATTGAAGATTTTCTTGCTTTTTTCTGTGCTTATCTTCGACTCGGTCGGATAGGATAGTTCTGAATATGGCAATGAACCGTGGAGGGCAGGACTCTGTCTTTTTTTGTGCCCATTTCATTTAGTCGCTGACGCTTCTACCGTTGGTGATCTCACATGTCGAAAGATGGTTCACTTATCTTCGATTCCAACTACTGTGCATAGAGAGACTCTCACATTTGTAGTTGAGTTTCGGAGACGGATTCTCGATGGCTATTTCAGGCGCTAATGGATTCGTCGGAAGAAATCCTTTATATCTTGTCTCAGACGAAGAAAATGGAACTTAAACACCCTTTCTCTTCTTTCAACTAGTGCGTGCGGACGAGCGGAAGAAGTTTCTGTCTTTGTCTGCGTCTTTCTATTCAGAGGCTGAATTGGACCATTCGTCAACGTCGTATTAAGAAAGAAAAGATCTAACTCTATTCTAAGAGATGCAAAGAAGATGGTGATGAACTACGTCGAGATAGCAATGCGGCGGACGAATAGAGAGAAAATCCAATTCTTTTATTGAAATAATAGCAGCAACAATCGATGATGCTATATATTGTCACAATCTCTCTCACGAAGGCAAGGTAGCGATGTTCACAAGATAGCAGATAGAAGGTCGTAGATCCGTTTAGCAGACTGCTAATTTACTCAATCTCTTATCTTAGCTTTCTCTCGAAGAAAGTTGTAGCTGAAAGGCAGATTTAGGATATACGGAACGTAGTCGGGGGCTAGTGCGTACACGGAGCAGGACTCGCGCTTGTCGAAGGAATGATTGTCATTCGCATCTCCTCTACCAGCCCATTGAGCTATGGAAAGAGAAGTAGGAGGGACTCGAATAAAGCCCGCCTTCAACAATTCCTTTTGACGGTCATTGATCTTGTCTCCTGTACTCAGTCGGCTCAGCCTCGACCGAGCACTGAACTTCTTTCTCAGCACCATCTTCTCCTTCCTACCTCTCTCTTTTGACATCCCTCAAAAGAGGAAAGTCTTAAATGATGTACTAGTTGACCGCCTTCCTACTTTTCTTCCTTAAGGGATGACGGCTCCTCGTCCTTCTTTTCAGGACGGGAAGAAGAGTCCTAGGCCACCCCTTTCTACCGATTCTTTTACAGAAAGAGGTCAAGTCAGACTGAGATGGGAGATAGCGGTATGTGATATATAGTGACTATTCTGACCCCGAAAGGAATTGAACCTTTTCGCATGTCGACCGTTCTCACAGAACGAAAGAATGAACCAGGGCCAACCTGCTAACCCGGACTCTTTCCCGACCCTGAGAAAGTGCCCTTCAGCTTCAACCGGCTTGCTCACCCGACCCCTAAAAGAGAAAGGCTTGCCAGGCCAAGATCTTGGATGGCTTATCCCCCTTTCCGTAGTTCTCATTGATTGACCTTTAACTGACTCATCTCGTGCGTGGACTTTTCTTCTTCTTTCTCTTCCATTAGAGAGCGGGGAATTGAAAAAGAAGGCAGCGATTAGGCTGCTCAATGGATGCAAGGCTCGCTTCATCAACAATGGTGCTAGTGGCCTTTGCGTGCGCCTTCGGTCTTGGTAGGGGCAATCCCGTCTCTGGTCTAGTTTTGATAGACGTGGGCAAAAGAAAGACGAAGTCGGAGCTTAAACCATGTAGTAGTTGAAAGGATTCAACAATTCTAAGTTCTCATACTTTGCCAAAGAGCATCATGTCCTATCAATAGCGAAGGACTAGGCTCAGGTCTTTCTCTAGACCGACCCCCTTTCTCAAGAACTGTACTAAAAGAGCACTGATACATCTTCAACCTAAAGTGCTAGCTAGCTAGACAGGCAAAGTCTCAATGTATATAGTTAGGCTTTTCTCTTTCAAAGAAAGTGGTAAGTCAACGTGTCGGGGAGACGACTGTCTAACGAAGACCGAGGCTCGAAGACTTTCGTCGGAAGGTAGAGTGAGTCTGAGGAGGCCCAGATTCATGATTGGGTCAGGCTATCTATCTGGTAGAGCGTCGAGCGTCGACCGGCGTGCTTGAAGATTAACCGACGTGAGGAGGGCCAGATAGATTGATTGAAGTGGGTGACGACACCGCGGAAGATGGAGCCCTTATGTTTGAAAAGAGAGGTAGGGAGTACCATCTGAAAATAGAGCAAAAGCCCTTGGGAAGCGCAAGAAGGAGAAAGAAGAGAAAGGGGAAGCTAGGTCCATAGGAGGAACTTCCATCCATCATGCTTTCGAGTGATTGATTCAATAGGGGACTCCCTAAAGGGCCCCTGGAATGCCTTTCTTGGGGGCGAGCTGGAGCCTTTGAAAAAACCTTCCTGACGCTTGCTTGGTCTTCGCCTTCGTCTTGCCCGTGTGGGTACCGAGTAGTTAATGTCTCATAGTGGTCAATGTCCAATCTTTTTGGCTCGGTAGTCGTCTGATCGGACGGAGAGATCCTCCTTTCTCTTATTAGCACCCTATCCTATACTACCCGTCAGTCAGATCTATTCATATAAAGAGAGTCAGTCCCTTACGGCACGCCTTCTGACTTTTCTTTCATCTCTCTCTCCCTCTGTCCTTCTTTATTCATTTTCTTTAGGTCTAATCCTGAGGAGTTAGTTGGAAGAGATGAGGAGATCCCAATAGGCAAGATATTGACGCAATGTTGAGGAGGCGTCGGTAAAGACAGCTGCCTGCTCTCTTCGTCCTCTACTACTCTTGCTGGATCCAGCAACTACTTCTTCGCTTTAGTCATGGTGGTTCTGAGAGAGCTGATGGTGAAGATGACAGCGACGATGCCCGCAGTTTCATTTCTTTCAACCACGTCCTTTGCGACGACTCGTTCAGCTCACTAAAGAAGGCAGCAGGCCTCGTGCGAATCTAATAAGGAAAGCAGAATGACCGCTGTTGAGGCAGAAAACATCCTTTCCTTAGGATGAGAGCTAAAATTACGGGGTCCAGATTTGCTCTTCTCCAAGGTTGAGGAAGATAGCCAGCTGGAGGAAGGTCATCTTGAGGGCAAGAATAGCAAAAGCACAGGACTGAAAAGCCCATGCGCTGATTGCAGCTTCAGTCAACCCTAAGAACCATGTGAGAAAAAAAGCCCATGGCTGAGCAATTCCAAAGATGTCCCATGTCAAATCGAGATTGTGCATGACACGCATTGTCATGTAAGAATCCGTCGTCAAAGCATGAAAAGACAATTGCAATAGCTTTGCAAGCCCTAGAACCAAAGAATCCATGAAGGGCCAAAACAAAATGTGGCCATGAGCCAAACTCCATACCAAAGAGTTGAACCTACTCCAACTCATCTTTCTTCTACTCTTGACCTGAACCTGACTAGCTCCCAATCTTGACAGTCGAAGTCCCACATCCAACAACTATCCCAAACTAATTACCCATAGACTCCCTCAACAATTGAGCCATTGGAGTTGATGATGTCAATGAGAATGCCAAAAAAGTTGAGCAAGAAGAGAATGCCACCTCAAGCGGGGAGGAGTGCATGTAGATGTAGATGCGCTTTGCCTGGAGTCAAGATTGTATGGAGCGCTTTCTTTCAGTTTCCAGACTACCCCTTTCAACATGTTGTTTATCTTATGCTATGGAATTGCTTCGGCGCAGCAAAGAAAGGAGTTACTTAAAATGCATGATCCATCCATCTTTGTGCTACTTTCAACTCTTCTTAGTGGCTCCAGTGTAAAGTGAGAAAGAGACTGGGTTCGTGGGAGGTAGTGCGCTCGGAAGCTCAAGCTTTCTCAGGTGGGATATCGGTCTTGTGGCGCAAAGAGAGAGTTGCTCTTTCAAGTCTCACTGTGGCACCGCCAGTTCATTCACATGGAACTGAAAAAGGAGCAATCTTCTTCGTACAGAGTCTGGGGGTTACTACTTAGAAGCTAGAAGTTGGAGGCGGTCTTTCTTTATCTCCATTTGATGTGCGCTTGCTTGCCCGAAGGACTAGAAGATCCGCTCGGTACTTTGACATTCTCAAGTAAGCCAAACGATTGATTCTACTGAACGAGGCGAGAAAGGTGTCGAGTTGATACTCAATCATGGCATGAATCACCGAAGCGGGCGGTGACAAGAAGGCTGCCCGGCGCTGGAACCTGAAAAAGCCTTGTAGATGTACGAACCACGTTCTATTAGCATAAGAACCGGTACTCAATCGCTTTCCTTTATCCTCTTGCAGAAAGATGGCAGCATGGATACGAGACTCTTGTCTTTGGTTGCAAGGAAGATTGTGAGCAGAGGATCTTCACACTTTGCTGAGGAAGGATCGAGAAAGAACTAATTGCATTGATGCGTTAGTAGGTAGTAGCGGATTCGCCTCTATTCATCTTAGGATTTCGCGCTGAGCTCTGCCAAGAAAGCAAATGAATGAAAGCTGGCCAAAGATGATGATTAGTAGGTCAGGGGGGGTCTGTATGTGTGCCAAATCATTCCTTCGTCGTCCTTCCCTGAAATGGAACTTTCATGCTGGAGCAAGAACTAGCATGAAAGTCGATCTATTACGACCAGCGCGGTTGTTCGTATTTCATTTTCTTCTTCCAAGCCAAGCCCATTCCTAGTTTCGCTACCCTGCTTTAGCTCACCACTCAACTCATGCTTCTTTCTGTTCGACTAGTGATCGCCAGTCAGTAGACTTTTCTTATGATCCTAGTTGGGTCACGAACGGGAAAAGAGGCTTTCTCTCTGGTGATATTGAATCTATTGAAGTAAGATCAGTAGGAAAAACCAGGCAATCTACTTATTAATTAGAACCCGGATAAGTCCGATCGAAATGAATTGAAAAAGAAAAGTGCTCCCAGGGATCTTATGACCGACCTCTTAACAACAACAATGTCGGTACCAGATCGGGCCATCATCCGATCCCCGAGAATATGAAAAGAGAGATAGGAAAAGATGTTACTGCAACCGAAAGTCTTCTTTGAATCAAGTTCTCACTTCACTTACCTTCTCGTTGTTTTTGACTTGCTCTTTGGCTAACGTTGACCGGCTTCGCGAGACCATTTCGGCCTACACAGGGCTAAGCTCTATTGGGCGTAGCTTTTTCGATCCAAGCAAACTACTCGAAAAAACGAGAAGAAAGATCGACTCTTTTATCTAAGCAATTTCTTTAACTTTAAACAGACAGACGGATACGTAGTGGAATAAGGTGCTGCCACTATAGGTTCGAGTAAGCTGACTGGGCTAACCTCAGATTATAGGTCAATAAGTGAGACAGAGGTTACTGGGGAAAGGCGAGAAAGCAAGTCCATCAAAATCAGTCCATTTACTTCGTAACCTTTACTTGGAAGACTAAACCCGCGCCTTACCTAGGGCTGCAAGTAAGGACTTCACATCCGGATTGGACGCAAACAAGCGCACCAGCTATATATAATAATTCCCCCTAAATGATCATAGGCCGGTCAGTTCAAAGCTCTAAGAGGGATAAAAACCTCCATATCTTACCACCGCTTTACTCTTTGAGTTGATAGCCAAAGAGATATTCTAAATAATTAAGGGAGGGGGATCCACAACGAAGGAAGGGGGATACTACTAATGCTTCAATCGCTTTCTTTATCTTGTGGTCGACTGCAATTGAAAGATTCGTTCCTGTTTTAGGATTGGGGCGGTGTCCGCCCACTAATGTAAAGATTGGGCGGGGGAGAGGTGATTTCGACAAAAGAGAATTTCTTTTTGATTGAGTTCCAGGCTTAAGAGCCGAATTAGCCATTGGGATTGGTGTACAGACAAGACTGATTGAGATTCGTAATTAGCTGCAATAAAAGAATACGCTCTTTCGACAGAGAAGTGAACGACTCCGATCTGCAGATAAGAATAAGGATAACCTTGAAAGGAGTCTTCTTAGCTTGAAAGAGGCCTTGAAGGAGTGAAAGAGAGAAGAAAGAGTAGCCGGGTGAATATCCTTTGCTATTGAATTTAAAGAAGCTGTGGCACTGACTTGAGGAATGGAGATTTCACATGGAAGGTGTCGAAGGAAATGAAGAAGAAGCATCGAATGCTAGTCTTGTGCCCCTGTTAGCACTTTCCTGCTTTCCTGAACTGAACCGGATTGCACTGATTAGGCAGAAGACAGATGCCATTTTCATAGTTAAGATACACCCACGGACATAGACTAGGCTGCGACGAATCTGTCTAGGTCCCTTTGAAACTAAGCCTCATCTTGTGCAGGGCAATTAACTGTTTGGAAGAATGGGTTCTTTGCAGGTTTGACATTAGAAGGAGCTGCACATTCATATGACTATATATCTATAAGTAAGGGGAAGACCGCTAATGCTCCTTCGTCTTTTTTTGCTACCCAAGATTAAAAAGCAAGAAAGTTCCCCCAGTAGTCCTTTTTAGTCCTATGGCTTTTAGATCCTCTTCTGAAGTCAAGTCTGAGTGAAGTTCTAAGGGCATTAGTCGAAAAATGAATCTCATCTGTCCCTCTATGAATCCAAACCTCCCGAGCAGTCCCCTTTCCTTGCGTGGATATCTTTACTAGTGGATTAACCGCATCTCTCTTAAAGAAAGAGAAAGAGAAGAGCCCCGGAAACGACTAAAAGACTAGTACCGTCAACTCCAACTGTAGCAGCGGTTATTGCCAACAGCGTCTAGTCCCAGAGCTTCTATTTACTCAAGACCAGATACGCATTCAGTTAGCTTTCTAGCAGCGGTAATACCATCAAGAGCGTCAAGGCTTAGAGCTTCTTCTCAAGCAGCCTATTCTATTCTGTGCGTAGGTCTGGTCTATCTTAACTCATGGCATGCCTGCTCTTCCTATCCCAGGCTTAATAAGTTTTAAATAGCTGCGGATTCTGATTCACTTCCTCACAGAACACAGAGAAGGAGATGGCATCAAATGGTACAAGGAATTGAACTGCAGACACATAGTAAAAGAATAGGCCCTCACTGCATTCACTCCTCTGTCGGCGTATCAGCGCTATTCCTCAAGCGCTGTGGGAGGGATATCCCCTGTTTGAATTAAGACGAAGCAGTCTCCTAATCGCTAAGCATTCCTTGGGCTCGAGAAGAGGGCTATTTAGGCATTAAAAAACAAATACGGCAGGGCTGTTAGCCTCATTCATATTAAAAGTATAAGTAGGGGGGCATGTGTAAGCCGTTCTAAGAGTAAGGGGCCTAGCGAGCAAAAAGGTTTCTGGGTCAGGAAGTCACTCGTCGCCACATTATCCGTCTTGACCACGAATAATGACCCGCCTCCACGTTCTCAAGTAGTGCACTATTGCTGTCATCTCCTTCTCTTGGACTGCGCCTCTCGGTCTCATTGAGCTTTCGGCTCTCATATGCTACTGGGTTACCTTATTGTACTATCACACCGCCTATGGCATAGTCTGACGCATCCGTGTGTACTTCAAATGTGTAATCTGGCAACTGCAATACGGGGTCATCCATCACTGCCTGCTTTAGGTCCTCAAAAGCTCTTTGACACTCTTCCGATCAGTGCAGTGCCATGATCGGTCCGTACGTCCTTCTTTAGGAGATTTTTGAGTTGAGCAGCTCTCTTCGAGTAACTTACGATGAATCTTCAGTAATAGTTCACGAGCCCTAAAAACGATCTTAGCTTACTCACCTTGGTAGGTGCTTGCCACTCCTCGATGGCTCTGATGCCCATCCAATGCCCTAGGAATAGGATTTCCTTCTGTCCAAAGGAGCATTTCTCTTTCTTTACATAGAGGTTATTCTTCCTTAAAAAAGGTCCGGAGGTGGCTAACGTGGTCGTTTAACGAATGGCTATAGCCCACGATCAAAATATACCACCAGTCGTCTAAGTACGGGTGGAATAGCTCATTATAGAGGGTGCAGAACGTGGCAGGGGCATTGGTGAGTCCAAAAGGCATAACCAAATCATCAAACGCCCTTTATTAGGTTGGTTGCTTGCTTGTCACACAGGTCGTCTTTGGCTCGTCTCCTTCCGCGATACGCACTTGATAGTAGCCCGACCGTAGATCCAACTTCGAGAAGTATCTCGCGCTTATTGATTAGGGCGAAGAAGTCTGCAATCAAAGTGGATACTTGTTCTTGATGGTTAGGTTACCTTGTTGAGCGCCCGATAATCAATGCACAAGGCTCCCGCTTCTTCTGGAATAAAACAGGGGCTCCTCAACCTTTTCCCCAGCAAGATAGGGAAAAACAGCCTTGGAGGCTGGAATATAAATGGGCCTCAATGAGTTCCTGAAATTCTTTCCTGAGCTCAACCAAGCCCCAACACTAATAGATGCTAGTTGGGGGGGCCATCTGCTAAACCCAGCCCCAGTCTAAGTAAGTGTTGGGGCTTTGGCTCCAGGCTCCAACTCGATCTTGTGGTAGACTGCCCCCCTAGGGGGTACTTGGCAACTCACTCGTGGGGCATGCTATCCCAAAATTCCTCAAGTACTTGCTGCACTTCCTGAGAAAGAAAGTCGTCTTGGTATTGGATCCGCTCTTCTGTTAGAATGAACATGAATTAGATTCTATTCGTCTTCTTTATTCTTAAGAGAAATCCCCCACCCGAACCATTCTTAAGACCGCCAAGCCCTCTCGAATGAGTTCTACTATAGAAGCTTTCAACGTACACCCGGGGACAAATCTTTCGCTCACTGAGAAGTGAAAACCTGTGACTAGATCGTCCTGAAGACGGATGCGACGGGAAGAAGTGGCATTTAGAAGTGTTGCTGACTTAACATTTAGGTTTCGGCATAACAAAGCTTGCACTGTCTTTTCGCACTTAGGCGCACAGCGTGCCATTGGTAATGATTCTACTACGGTGCCACAAATTCGCAAGCTGATCCTAAGTAATCGTTGTTGTTCATTGGATTCCGGAGGAACTACTTCGTTAGGATTGGGGAATTGCTGCAATTCTTCCTGAATAGCCTGGATTCTCCCGTCGAGAATCTCTTTGAAAGTATTACTGAAACTCTTCCGACTGAATATGATAAAGCCTATAAAACAACGAGCTACTATCATTTCTTCATTATAGATTGAGATCTTCTTCGAACTTGATGCACAAATAGATAGAATAGCAGCAAATAGCATCTTTCTAGCCTGCATATTCGTGGAACTCAATCTCATTTAGAAAGCAACTCTCTATCTTTCAGCAACTGAACGGGAAGTGGTTTAGGAAAGGACTTTCGAATCGGATGCGCTCGCCCAGCGAGAAAGGCCCTGACCCTGTCAACCAACAAAAAGAAAGAAGAGAACTTCGTATTTTGGTAACTCTCTAGGAGTCATGTTTAACCTTGAATGCTATTAATAGATTCTACAGCAATAGTCCCTCGGACTCGGAAAGTAATAACGAAAATGGCTGACCCAATAGCAGATTCCGCAGCTGCCACCGTTGGAACCAATGAAGCAAATGATTGACCCATCATATCATCCGAAGAAACGGAAAATACCAAAAAGTTCGAATTCACAGCTAATAACATTGATTCTATTGGCATTGACATAATAGGAATATTTCGTCTATTAAGGAGGATTCCCCGAATACCTGAAATAGAGATGATCATAGAAAATGTGAAATATTTGATAGGATCCGTTTCGGGAACGTAGAATAGTTGAGAAATTCAAATGTTATAACTCCGGTTTCGATTTATAATTGTAAGATAGTTGGTTGAATGAAACTGAAACCTCGATCCGAAGCACCCCTTTTCCATTCATAGAGAGATCCAATCGTCAACAAATCAAAACCGCACTGCCCCGTCACGAAGATAGAATAAGAATTCTATATATACACGGGAGCGAGGGCCGTTTTCTTGTAGATGATTGGCCCAGGTTCTCAGGGTTTCTTTGACTAAGATTTTCTCATGTCGGGAGTTTGGATGGGTTAAATCGGAAGCTTCCATCTTTGCTTCAATAAAATCTAAAAGGTTCTCCCGTATGGACCCCTCGTTAAAATTAAAAGAGGATCCCCTAAAAATTAGGGAAAGGCGATTCTCTGGTTCGCTCAGAGAGAGATTTAAAAGCTGGTCGTATATTTTTGCTTTGTATTCTAGCACAGTGAGAGCAAAAAGCTCATTGGATAGAGTACTGCGATAGTAGCGAGTGTTTCCACACTCGGTTAGATTGTTTCGAACTAAGGTTTCGTATTCACCCAAGTGTTGTTGAGGAGGCAGACGATCGATTAATCTGCTTTCGAGTAAGCGGATACGGGAATACAGTTCGTGTTCCAAGTCGAGGGTGTCGGAAAGGACATTTTCTGAATATGAATAAAGGGGATCCCAAGGTCCCGGATTTGGATAGGGGTCTGAATGAGAAACTGAAGAAGAAATACTATTAGTATTCGAACTGAAAGAATCTGCGTTTCCGGTTGATGAGCCAGGATGGGAAAAAGAGAAAAAGTGGAATGCTTGACCAATTGGAAAAATGTATAAAAAAAGGAAAGAGCGAAAGAAAAAGGCGAAAAAAGAAAGGAAGCAATAGATTAGGAATACAATAACGAAAATCAAAATCTTATTTTTTCTTTGTCTTTGCGTTGAGAGTAGAATTTGATAAGACTCACTAACAGAACAAATAGAAAAAGGATCCATTTTGGAGTGCTCATTGTAGCGATGCCCCCTTCTCCTAGAAAACGTACAAAAAAAAGTCCTACAAAAAAACCGAGAGTACTACCGAGCAATTTCTTCATCTTTAGTAAATTAAACAGTGGAGGCATTCTTGATTCCGAAAAAATGATTCCCTCCAGACAGCTTAACTCCGTCAAGCCTGTAGGAGTAGTGAAGAACTAAACGAGAGCTTTTGTTGGTTGTGGAAAGCATGGGAAAAAGAAATAAGCACAATGATACCCCCCAATTCTTCTTGCATACGGAGCGCTCACTGAGCCACCTACCCTACCTAATAAAAAAATCGAAAACAAGAAAACTTATTCAGCTAAGCCGAACATTAGACGCAAATAGAACAATGAACACTTACTCAATCTATTCATTCAACCAGTCACCACGCAATAAAAGTACTTCCAAAAAAGTAGTTGAATTGATATCAATTTCCATGTTGATTGAGCGGAGTTTCTCGGAACAAGGTTTGGGGGGGAGAAGGGGACTTTTCTTTTTCTTCTCTTATTCAATTGAGATAGTTAGAGGGGCAGATCGTTCCTCAAAGCAGTCCTTATCTTATATACGATGCCACTCGCCTAAAACCCACACAATTACTTAACCTTTCATTTCTAACTTCGGCCTATCATCTTATGTTTTTAGAAAAAAGAAATGAAAATGAAAAGATTTGTAAAGGTTCGCGCCCTAGAGTGCATCCACGTCTTAGCCTTATTTGATAAGTAGGCGCTGCTGTTCCCCTAGCATTACCTAGACTTAGGCCCCTTTACAGACGTTAACAATCGCAGCTTCTTCAACTGGAGCTATTCTTGTGACAACTGAAGGAAATTCGAGTCAGGCCCTTTAAGACTTAAGACCCGGAAAGACCACTCTCTTCCTTACTCTATCAAGTAAGTAATAAATTCCTTTAATACGTCAATTGCCCACTTAAGCTTGAAAAGAGCAGATTCATTCAAGCAAGCTAATCACATTCCCCTTTCTAGGGGTACGGTACGATGTCATTACTCTCTTTTGCTCCCTCACTCCTTGAAGAAGAGCGAACAGCTGATCTTTCCTGGAAAAAGACTTTGGCTACGATTCGATCTCGAAAGCCCAGACTTCATAAAAGGCGACTGACTCTTCCACTGCTACATGAACCATCCGCTCCTTTTCCGATTCTGCTTCTATATAAGTGAATAGATCTTTGTGATTCAATCGATTCGATTCTCGTTCTCACCCTCAAGTCAGGAGATATCTTGAGAACAGTGAACAGTGAAAGCAGAATCCTATTAAGAAGAAGGCTTTCTCTCGTCCCTTCCCATGTCCCATGGTAGGCTAAACCGGAAAGAGAGAGCAGTCGTCACATCTGCGCTCTAAGTCAAGAAGTCAAGCAGCAAAGACCGCTACTAATAAGATAGAAAAGAGCTACCTTTTTCTCACCCTCGGCGAACTCCCTTTAAAGACAGAAGCGCATCCAACCCCGTTCTTTTGGCAGCAAGTCAGATTCCCTTCTACGAGGATATCCTGGAACGTGCCACTTACTTTTAGGAAAGTCGGTCTTTTTTGCTTACATGGTCAAGGAAGAGATGGGCCTTAAACTGGGAACTCCAAACAGCTGGGCCACTAAATAAAGAGTTTTGCTTTTATCCTTTTTGGGCTAATTCTTGTGAAAGCAGCAAATCCTTAGCCTTCAATGCCAATGCCGGGGAATAACTAAGGCAGGAATGCATCTATGTGGATTACTTGCTCGATTAGCTGATTGCACAGATTACCTTCTTACATTAGATTAGCACTAGGAATAGTCGCCAATTAGACATCCTCCCCTAACTTTGACTGTGCAAGAAACAAGTAAGCTCTTAGCGCTTCTTTGCCAAAGGCTACTCGCTCGCGGTAGAGCTGTCTTTGCTAGCTTTATTGCTGGCTCTAAGCCTACCTCCTTGACTACATCCTGATAACCGCCTGCCCGCCTTGACAGAAGAAAAGAAGGAGTACAGTAAGCGTCTTCGGACATAGAAAGTAGGCAATCACTTACCCTTCGTTAGCGGTGTAGGTTTCTGGTATCGACACAGACAGTGGGAAATCTCTATACGATTTCAGTCAGTGTGCAAGACAAAGTCTAGTTTTTATTTTGAGTTCCTCTCCCTATCAGTCGAGTTACTTTCGTTCCTCTTTTAATAACATAAAAGAATCATTCCACAGTCGTAGGTACCGACACCGGCAGTCGGATATCAATCACCTACTCCCCTGCGTTAAAAGTATTTCAAAGCTCAAAAGGAAGGGTCATACCAAGAGGGAAGTGCGCTAAAGCAGTGAGCTAGGTTTCATACATCGATGGTCGTCAACTATCGATTGAAGCATTATCGAGGGCCAATGCATGAACATCCGTTGATTGCGTGTAATTGTTTATAATACAGTCTATTACGCGCTACTTACTACAGTAGTTGTTTGAGTGAGTGAGCCCACCCTATCTAGCCCTGTGCTAAAGCAAAGGGCGTGGACTATACCTTTTTTTTTCTTGAGGTTTTCAAACCACGGTGCACGTTTACAAGATACCTCTACCAGGCAGGCCAATTCAGTCTTTTGCGAGCGCATAGTCTCTGAGCCCGATGCTACACCGATTGGACAGAAGTCACTCCCCCTCAGCCGGAGATATAGATTGCCATACCACTCATGGGCCAATCCATCTCCACCTATAGACCAGTCTAATAGGCCACATGTTCCGAGTCACCGTTAGACCACCGACCCTATTAGATAATCATGTGTGTGGCATCTCCACCAACAATTGTTGGGTGACTCACCCACCTTGGCTTAGCAGCAGCAGATATTGTATAACCGCGGCAGTCGAGTGCCTCCTCTCCGGGGTTGGGTCAAAAAGGTCGTTTTCCTGCTTCATGAATGTGAGTTAGAAACGATCCCTGATGTGGAATAATTAGTAAGGGCGTGGGATACTACAACCTTAGCGGCCTCAGAGCGAAAGAGATGAAGAGCTAGCCAAAGAGAGAGATTCTTTTCATAGCGTAGTCGTAGTTTCGTACCCAAGATAATAGAAATCAACTTGCTTGCCCTCTGACCTGACCTTCTGAGATGGCGAGAATCCGGTCTTTTCGGCATAAGCGGTCAACGCTTTTCCTGTTCACGACTCCGATCTTCTTTCATCAGCTGTTCTTGCTAACGTCTTCACTTTAAAGTAAAGGGAGAGAAGGAACCCGAGCCAACAGGTTAGAAAGCGCTATCGGTCTTACAACGCTTAGGAGAGATGCCATTTCTCTTGTTTAGCCAAGAATTGCTCAAGCTGGTAGTCTTTCCTTGGCTTGTAGTTTCAGCGAGATTGGCATTGGCTTGGTCTAAAGTAGCTCCTGATTCTCGAAAGGGGGCGAAGTCACTAACTAGAGGGGGGGCACGCTAAACAAGCCAAGTTTATAGAGTCGGAAGTGAAAAAGAACTTGGAGGTTTCCCTGTGACTAACTTAGCACACTTCTGGTGGTAGCCATTGGGCTAAGTCTCCATAAAGAGCCACTCACATATTTATAGTTCGGTGTGAGATCAGCTAAATGTTGCTACGCTCATCATTTATGATCCACGGCTCGCTCAATTAGAGCACTAACTACTTCGAATTCGCTCCAAAGACGCTTTTAATCGCTCCGCTGGGACGATCTGGTCGAGAGGTTGTCCAGTCATCTCGGTGAGGAATTTCGCTATGCTACCCGCTGACCTACCACTGTAAGTACTGCTGTAGCAAAGCCAACGGGAAGATCAGTCCCCAGGCTCAATGTAGGCTGCCCGCCAAAAGAAAGATGGATTGAAGGGATTGTCAGGGAGCTTCATAGGAAATTGTAGGATCCCTAGCTCGAAATACTGCTGCCAACCAGGAAAAAAGGGGAAGATAGTAGCGGGGAAAGGAAATCATCGAGCTTCAAATTCCAAGATATAACCACATGGTAGTAATCCAAGGTATCTTTATATAGTTGCAGGTCGCTACTTCATATCGAAACTGGGTGGGACTACGGTCCAGACCAATAGAAGTTAGGCCGCTAGAGAGAGGTCTATTTATGTTTGGAAGATAGAGATGGGCTAGGTGAAAGTACCTAAAAAATAGCTATCCAGCGGGTCTCTTGCACACCTTCAACGAGTAGACAGTTTCCTCGAATTCAGAGGCTCGAAAGCATATCTGGACATGCTAGCCGAATTTGACCCAAATTCTAAATTTTTATTCTAGGTAGAACTTCCACTTCCTATCATCATATCGGCTATGACGTTCAATAAAGGAGCAACCGAGGCAAAGAAGGATATTAAGCAAGGCTAGGATAGGTCTCTCTTCCATGTGGAAAAGGAAAGGTAGAGTCAATACCAACTCCTAGATCATGAAGATTTGTAGCGCCTATCAACAAGTAGATACCAATAGAGGGAACTCGCCCTAAGATAAGGTCATGACCAACAACCAAATCTCAAGAGAACGATCAAATCAAAAAAAGGGGATTCCCCGGGAACCAGAAAGGATAGGATAAATGAAAGAGAACTGATCAATGCTAAGCATCAATCGAGAGATCAGTGCTAGGCACCGAGCCATATTCAACTTACTAGAAGCGAACTTCCTTTCATTTAGGAGCCTGAATTTAACAACAAGAGAAAGGGAAAGCCAAATTCCTTTTCCAAGAAAGATCTAGATCATCACCAAAAAAGCCTTTGTAGCTCCAACAAAAGGAACACAGAAGACTCGGGTAGAGATCACCTCAGCCTCGCTAGGGATATGGGCTTGGAAGAGGAAATCGTAATGCGCCAACAAGAAGAAAAGAGAGAGAGAGGTCGCTACTTTCATTTCGTTGATAGGGTAGTCAAGCCTTTCCCGAAAGATAGGTAGAGAGGCACTAAAGGGGTGTCTCGCGCCTGAGATAGGGTAGGATAGGGTCGGACAATAGAAAGCAAGGAGAATGAGGGATTGACGCACCCGTTCGCCACCTCAACTTAGTTTCTGAGAATCGTCACCAACAACAAAACAAGGTTAAAAACCTTAAACAAAGAAAGAAAGATAACAGAGAAGCAGAAAGGAAGAAGGGCGTCTTCTTTGCTAGATTCTGGCCAGCACAAATCTTCCGTTCTATAGTCCATTTTTTTACATATTAAGCGGGTCAAACCAGTCAATCCAGTCCACCTGTTTCGGGTTTGTTTGACCACTGGAGCTTGGGTCAATGTCCTAGTCCTTGAGTTTGGCACTGGTTTGGAACAAGCTCTTGATGCTCCCTTTCTTCTTCCCGTCCGTCTTCCGGCTTTACGCGAGTCAACTACCTTTTTATATAACTATCCCCTCCGCCTCCGAGTTGAGATTACAAGAAGATGGGAATGCAACCACCGATAAGGAAAGCACCTCACCTATTTATCTGCCTCGAGCCTTTGTTCGAAACATCCTTCTCGAATGTACAGCTGATCTAGTTGGAAAACAACTGGGACTCAAGAGGTAATGAGTCTTATCGCTATTGGTATTGGTTTCCCACCCGAAATGGCTACATGCAGCTCGATCCGGCTGAAAGCCTTGAATCTTCCGTTCGTCCTTTGGGATGCTTTATTCTTCCGCCTTATGCCTTTTGAACCAACCCTTGGGAGAAAGAGATGAGACACAGAAGCTGCTCTTACCTCCTGCTACGACCGAGCTTCTCCTCTTTATAGTTGTTTCAAGCTCTGAACAAGGCTTTGAAAGACCCTTGCAATGAGCAATGTACACTTGCCGCGAAACCTCCTCTCGAATGTACACTAAACGCGACAACAGATAGCCAACCGGTCTTGATGTGCATTAAACGCGACAGGTGTGTACTTCCCCCGAAGATACCTCTTGATAGATATCCTGTGAGAGTGAGAGTGCGTGGGATCGTGTGATCTATTCCCAAAAGAATCTCGTATTAGTGGTTGTAGAGAGGGGTGTAAGCCTTTCGTTCTGGTAAAAAAAACTGGTATAGGATTCCCTAGTAAGCCAACCATGAAAGCCTGTTCGGACTGCTCATAGGTAGAGGGATATGCGCCGAGGATCACGTTTTTCGGATGAGTTTCAATCATTCAATCAAAAGAATTTGTTCCAAGATTTCGATTTGGAATCAATGCTAGAGCTAGAAGCCTGTCCGGCTAAGGTAAGGGGCATCCTAACTAAATGAGAGAATTTCGAAGAGTTCGAAAGTGTAGCTCGAGTAGCTCGCTCAGCTGCTGTTTGTCAACTGGAAGTGTCAGCTCCAGGGTGTCAGCTTCAGGTGCAGCTCCTGGAAGCCAGAAGGTAGCAAGCCAGACGTAAAGCAGGTGTAGCGATGAAGGGAGGGGTCATCCCCCGACCGACAGAGTAGTGCCCCTTTGTTTAAAGAATATGTCCGCAAGTGCAGCACCAGAAGGTATATCCTGAAGATATGATCAATCAGTCCAATGGGCACCTGAAGGCCTGGTAAATCGCCGGTATAACTTCCTTTTTCCTTCAGTCTCTGGTAGCGATAAAGCTTCTGTAAACCAGAGGGTAGAAGGTGGTGATCCAGTCTTCAAAGAGAAGACGGTCTCGAAGGTGTAGCTAGAAGGTCGGCTAAGCCACTATGGAAGAGTTTTAGAATAAATCAATATCTGCCCGAAGAGCGGATGGATCTCCGAGAATCGATGTCTCCGCGAATGTCTGGTGGAATGCCTGGTCGAATACCTTGGGATTTGATCCTTTAAAAGGAAGGTCTTTTTCCCAAAGCCTTATCGTCTGGCTGCCTGAATCTGTGCCCCTATGTGGATGAGGATCCAAGAGTTCGTGAAGTGTTGAAGAGCGGCGAGGGCATATGTCTGACCCTATCATATATTGTAAATAGGCCCCTGGATCTCTCTCTGAATAGCCTGAATGCCCGACTGTGTGTGCTGGGCATCCTGCTAAGTGTGTTTGCGTGTTCTGTTCGTCTTTCCTCGAATGTAACGTAACGATTGAAAAGAATCAATCCCACCGCCTTTATAAATGTCTGAATGCAGATAGTGCCACTACTTAAAGGTATATCCCCAAGGCAAGGTTAAAGTCCTAAAGTTCCGGGGTAAGTGGTGTACAGTTCTAAAACCTATATCTGTTTGTTAGGGGCTAACTAGCAGTAGTAGAACCTGAAAGCTATGGCAGTTAGGCAGCTTAACTATAGAATGTTCGGATGTTCCCGAAGGGCAAAGAAGGAGCGATACTCTTAAAGAATATCTCGAAGGTGTAGCGCTTGTAGCCCTAGGCTAGTCACCTATTTCAATAATATGGGAATGGCCTAAGTCCCTCCATAGGCCCTAATGTCCGGAATGCATCTCCTGAAGGAAGGAGCGCCCAGTCCTCTAAAAAGAAAGAAAAGGGAGTGGAGCGGGCAAAGGAGTGGCATGCTGAAAGGCAAATCCCGAGCTGTTAAAAGAGTGATTGTCTTTGCATCGTAACCCCAGGAGCCCCTTGTGGAGCTTTGCTCGAAAAGGTAGCTCGTTAATAAAAATAAATAAGCCCACGAAAATCCGAACGTATGAGGCCTAATAAGATTCAACGAATCGTCGAAATGCTCGAAGTTTGATTTTCGGGTCAGCTCAAGAAGTGGAAGTTAAAGTGGAAGGGATCTAAGGTTGTTCTTCTGGGGATGGAATCGTAAATTACCATCCAGAGCGTTACCTGTGACTTTGCGTAGCTATTTTTTGGTATAAAATAACCACGCTCCCAGAAGACAGCGGCACCCCCTATTGCTCTTTGAAGAGAATCGTAAACTAAACCGCTCTACACACCCGTCTTTGACCGCTACACCTGATCTGTTTACTTACTTACTCTTACGCCGCTAACGCTACCTTTGTCAAAGAGGAAAGTTCCGATCTACTTCTGCCGGGTTGCTTTCTCGCTATCATTCATTGGCCTCTCGGATACCTATCATACCTGGGTGGGGCTCCTGGGTCTTCTTATCTAGGCTGCTTTATCCTCTAACCAGAAACTATTCAACCCTAATGAGCAGAGGTTAGAATTGGTTAATCTCGCTTGGAATGATCGAAATGATCTAGTTATCGGTTAAACCCTCCTTAATCGGCAGACGTCTACCTGAGGCTCAACAAAACCTCCGGGTTTGGCATTAAAAAAATCATTCTCTCGAGTGAAAGGGGCGGAAAGACCAGAAATCTTGGGAGTGAGTTCGTACTGGATTGACTGAGAGACGAGGTCACGGTCTCAGACTTTTTTAACTATTCTAGCTTCTTCTTCTCTCCTAACCGAAAAAGAGAGCGGATCCTCGCATGCATCTTAGTATCCTCTTTTTAGCACCCTAAAAAAAGCAGAGTGGTGTAATCCTATGTTCCTCTTGTGTTCCTAAGTTCACTTCCATCAGGGGGTCTTGAACATCTGCTTTCACATCCTCCATCTTGGAGGGGGCTGACTGTAAGTCATCAAAACCAATTTCTGGCAAAGTCTTCTTCATCTCCTTCGTGAAAGTAGGGGATGAAACTCTCCGCTAGTACCTTAGTGAAATCAGGCAAGGAATAAAAAGGAATGATAGTAAATCGCTTCTACAACTAGACTCGTTCCTCGGATGTCCTGCAGTCGATGTCGCGAAGAATAGCACGAACTTTCATACTTCAGTACGAGTAGGGGAGATGGGGACTTTTCCTCTCCTTCTGCAGTCATAAGATAAGCCCCTGCAAGTTCTGTTACATCTACTGCTATCGTCCTAAGGTGGGCCATCCTTTCAAGTAGTCCCAATCCAGCAGTCCCATGCCGTCAACCAGCTCTCTCTTTTTCCTTGTCCCCGCAGTGCGTTCAGACAGGTGACGCTAAGGTCTGTTCATTCCAACCTAACTTAGCTACATCAATCACCTGAAGTACTTACCCCCGCGCTTTGGTATAAGGTGTAGAACAGGGAAGCTTGGTTCCGGGAATCTAGAGTTTTTCAAGGGCAGTAACCGTCACCCGATCTCAGTCGGGTAGTGCAGACGGTGCATACTGTCTTCAACTTGGTTCGCTTCGCATAGCATCCGTGATTTGGAACATCACTTACGATAATCGAGCTCAGATTCCACTTTCCGCTTTTGAGAACCGTCAAATCGAATCAGTTTCGAGTCAGAACACCTGTAAGAGAAAAAAGCCATTTTTGAGCGAGTGGGCATTTCGGTGCCTGCTCGGCTGCATGGCATTTACCCTGTTGGGGGCCTGACTAGAAATAGACTCCTTAATGAAGGGAGGAAGTCAAAGGAAGAGAGATCAGATGATCTTTCAGCGGTCCCCGGCCTAAGGGCTTGTTAGTTCCCCGTCGGTGTAGCCTTAGGCTTTTGATTCACAAAGGCAGGCTGCTCTTCTCTTGTACATTCATTTATGCTTGTGCATTAGGAGGCGTGCCCCCGGAACAGTTGTCTGTGCTCCCAAGTTAGCTTGGTTCTGAACAGGAGTCCTTTTCCTCCCAGTGTTGCCCACATATGTCTGGACAAAGCCCTAATTCATGGTCGGGGGAGTCCGCTAAGTTGTCCCACCCGACTTGCCCCTTTCTTATTATTTTATTAGTAAAGCGCTAACGCCCTATCTATAGGTGGGGCCTTTTCAATAAGGCTCGCGTAGGGGTGAGTGCAACGAGAAATCCCTTCGCTCCACTAGCCTTGATTGGCGGATGGAAGTACCAAGGTGCGTCTGGTGGTATCGTATATAAGATCACGGCTGCATTTAGGAGTGATCTTTCCCTCTTCAACAAGCCGGTGGTGATCTCACTTTCGAAAGAGAGTCTCGACGTGGCGGTATACACGTAGCCCCATAGCGGAGCTAGTCACTGACTACAGGGCGACCGACCTACCGGACCGGAGGCGGCCGAGAATGTTATGTCAAAAGGACCAACGACGATGAAAGAGGAGTAGGAGTAGGACGGAATCGAATGATTACGAGATAGACAATGAGACAAAGCCAAGAGGGGAGAGCACTTAGACAATTCACTTTGAGTACAGGGAAGTCTGCTGGTAGGAATTCCTCAGGGCGTATTACGGTTTTTCACCGAGGGGGTGGATCGAAGCGATTGCAGCGAAGAATTGATCTGAAACGAAGCACTTCGTCTATGGGCATTGTAGAAAGGATAGAATATGACCCTAATCGTTCTTCTCGAATCGCTCCAGTACGATGGATCGAGGGGGTGCAGCTAGGCCGCCAGAGGAAATGCAACACGATAGAAGAGTTCGCTCCACCGCGTAAGATCCTCGAACCTACCACGACCACCATCCGCGGTCCATTTTCGTTCTCTTCCCTGCCCGGGAAGGTGGATCAAAGAAAGGTAGCTTCCTTCTCTCCTGGACTGATGGCGGCTTATGTAGTGGTCGGCCTTCCCACCAGAATGCCTCCTTGGATAAACCCCTTTACTAGTAAGGGCGCAGGAAGCAAAAAAACTTGCGCGAAGGGCGCTTTCTTCTCTGCCCTCTCCTCTCCAAAGGCCAAGGGAGAGACTGCACCCCTTTCCTTCGGTAGCTCTTTTGGTTTCCCAAGGATAGCGGTAGCTGGGGCAAAGCCCGCTTTCTTCGCTCCGCGAATGAGAGATAAAGTCAGAGGAAAAAACACGTTCTCTCTTTGCGAGATCCGAAAGTGGAGAACGCATAGCATTCTCTGGGCACATAGGATCAAACGTAAAGCAGCGCTTTCTTGGCAGAGTTTTAGGCGGCAAGAGACTGACGGGCTTGTTGGAGCTGCTGAGCATAACGAATCGAAGCCGAAGACGGATCAAGGTAGCTTGCCTGCCAAGCCGATAGGCGAAGGGCCGAAGGATGGAACGTGCAAAGTCGATCGTGCACCTGTCGTGTGACCCGTTGGTCCTAAGCAATGTCTTGCGCGAAGCGACCCACCTAGAAAGAGCTCCCCTTTATGTTAGGGGGGCACTAAAATGGAACTTCGATCGGATGCGGGTATCCAATCCCGCCGCTGAGATGTCCAGCGGATTCCTGGGCCTTGACGAATGGCCGGCCACCTTTTACGTTAAAGAGCAAAAGGCCCAGGGCATAGCAGGATGAACCAATGTGAATGAGTGTAAGCTTCGTTGCCCGAACACGATTGGTGCTGACCACACTAGGTGCTACCGTGGTAGCAAGAGAGGCCAGGCGGTGACAATTGAGAGGTTGTCACTGAGCATTCCTAGTCACACGGGAAGAGAGGTCAAATGGCAAGGCAAGGCCATACGCCCGTTTGGCTCCTCGCGGAGTATAGCTCACATCCAAACATCTGATTGGGGAACGGGGCAACGCCCATGAAGCTCCGGCGGAAAGGGAAGGCCTGCCAGGCCGTATGCCCATGGGTGCAGGATTCTTCGAAAAAGCGCGGGCTGACTCGGAGACCTGGGACCTTGGCTTAGCAACGAATGAAGGGAAGCTCGAAGAGCTTTCTCCGCCAGCGGCTTATGTAGTGGTCGGCCTTATAAAGCTCGCTAAGTTTCGCTTCCCTCCCCCCTTCCCTTATGTTGTGGAAGGTCTTCACTTAGTAGTCGGCATTCTATAAGCGACTTGTCGAGTCTACGAAGCTTTGCTTCTTGTAGTCGGCCCGTAATGCCTCCCTTCATTTGCTTGCCTCCTTCTAGCTCAGAATGCCTAATGCCTATTATCTAGTGCTAGAAGCTAACCGCCAGAAGCTCACCCTTCGGGCGTCGCTTCCAGCGCAGGAGGCCAAGCATTCTGCTAGACGTCCCGGCCTGGGAGCCCCGTTCGCCTTTGGTACTTCAGTATTGAGTAGTACTTAAGTAGCTAAGTTTCCAAAGGTGAACAGCCCCCTGTCCTTTCGTAAAGGGCTTTTCAGAAAATGTTGGAAGGAAGGGGGCATTCGAAAGCCCGACGAAGGCCTATGCTACAGTAAAAAAGAAAGTACGTTAAGGTTACGAAGTCACTTAGCCGTCTACAAAGGGAAAGGCGTCGGTACGGAGTCACGTCAGCTGTGGATATAGACTAGACTAGTTGGAACGGAGTCAACAACTATGGATCGAGACTACACTAAGGAACAAGGAAGCTTGACTGAGCAAAGAAGTCAAGGAACGAAGCTGCTTCTCTAATAGCCCCGGAGGGCGAAGGCTTTTTGAAAAAGTCTTTTTTGTCTTGTAAATATGCATTTTTTTTTTCTATTTAGAGAGAGGGGGCTTCAAGTTCTTAGGAAGAGCCGTACGAGGCAGCTCACGTACGGTTCGGGAGCCGAGCCCCAGCACAGGGGCTTAGGTCAACACTTATATAATAGCCAGTCATCAATTGGAAGCGGGCAAGATGGTGATGAATTGCGATTGGTCTAAACCTTCGACCAGCGACTTATTGCGACCTGCCCAGAATGCCCATACATACTAAGACCTTGTTCACACAACGAAGAAAGGCCGAGTGGAAGGGGGCAGTCAGCTGGCTGCTTCTTGGCCACGCCCCCCTGCAACTAGATACGAGATACTTGATCTAAATTCTCAAATAGGAAATTGCATAACATTAGCCGATATACGTATAGGAACATGGGTAGAATGTCATCCAGGTCAAGGCGCAAAGCTGGCTCGAGCCGCAGGAACTTTTGCTAAAATAATGAAGGCCCCTTACACTCTCTCTTAGGCTTGTGCGGCTACCTTCGGGTGTTGAAAAAGTCATTGATTCCCGATGCCGAGCTACTATTGGTATAGTTTCCAATCCCAATCATGGTGCACGTAAGCTTAGAAAAGCTGGACAAAGCCGGTGGTTAGGCAGACGCCCCATTGTTCGTGGTGTTGCAATGAATCCAGTGGATCATCCTCATGGAGGAGGTGAGGGGCGCACGAAAGGAGGTAGACCTTCGGTGTCACCTTGGGGAAAGCCCACCAAAGCTGGATTTCGGGCAGGGGTGGGGAAAGGCAGAAATGAGTTCATGCCATGACGATCTATATGGAAGGGCAGTTTTCTTGATGCATTCCTGTTGAGAATGAAGAAGAAGAGAGATCTTCTTTTGAACAGGAAAATTTGGTCACGTAGATCTTCTATTTCGCCGGAATTCGTGG
>Ga0153980_1000169_pt1 | contig 34376 bp, 27 predicted proteins | sample TSGA064MetaG_FD_104722 | JGI IMG/M metagenome (GOLD analysis project Ga0153980, IMG submission 104722) | Attine ant fungus gardens microbial communities from Georgia, USA - TSGA064 MetaG | ecosystem: Host-associated > Fungi > Mycelium > Unclassified | place: USA: Georgia, Magnolia Springs State... | reverse complement strand
TAACTTGTAAAGTGATGTTATCGTTCGCTTTAATACCTGGAAATTCTTTTGTAATATTAAGCATTTCAATGACATAGTCCATGCTTTAACCCCTTTCTATTTTGCAACTACTTACACGTAACTCATAAAAGCACTAGACATTATTATTATAGAGTATTTGAATGACAATAATCAATAAAAAGTGAGTTTTCTCGATCCAACCGATTTACAGATAATCCTTAAAAAAGTACGCCCGTTCTAGGCGTACTCTTATTTACAAATTAAAGAAATTAATAATTAATTCCACTTGCATCAAATCCATATTCTGCAAACCACGATTCTAGTTCATCGGTGGAATTTGGAATCACAAGCTCTCCGTCTTTAATTTTTTCTAACGCTTCATCTGCTAGTTCTTGTGTTTGGGCACTTAAGTTGGGATTTTCTTCAGGTAATCCTACCCCATTGTCTCTTGCATTTTTTATGAGAACTTCTCCACCTGGGAATTCATCATTAATTAAAGCGACAATGGAATCATATGCGGCCTGATCCACACGTTTTATGGCTGATGTTAAAATGATGGAACGTCCGTCAGAAAGTATTCCTTCTTCATATTGATCACTATCAACTCCGATAACAAAAACATTTTCGCCATCTTCTGCTCTTGTTTTAGCTTCAGCAATCACGCCATTACCTACATTTCCAGCAGCGACAAAGATCATATCAATTCCCATATCATACATGCCACCTGCTAAAGTAGCACCCGCTTGGGCATTATCAAAACTTCCTTGGTATTGATAAGCTCCTACTTCAACATTTAAATCAAAAGCATCATTAGCATAAGCAACACCTGCTAAGAAGCCCCAACCAAAAGATTGAACAGGCGGTATTTCCTGACCACCGATGAACCCAACGCTACCACTTGCAGTTTCCAAAGCAGCTGCAATACCCGCTAAAAAGCCAGCTTCTTGTTCTGCAAAAAGAATGGCATGAGAATTGTCCATCAGTTCAGGATCAGCATCAATAATAACAAATTTAGTTTCTGGGTAGAGTTCCTGTAGTTCACCGATTGCATCGATAAAAGTGAACCCGCTCATAAATATAAGTTCTTTTCCAGCATCAATTAACGATTCAGCTGCGGTCACAAAATCAGCTAACGTCATATTACTAGGAAGGATATGTCGTGGCTCACCCATAAGATCAGGATTTTCTTTCCAAAAGCGACTGATCCCATTCCAGGTCCCTTCATTGAATGATCGGTCATTGACACCACCTGTATCCGTAACAAGTCCTACTTGAACTTTATCTTCAGTTGAAGATTCTAGAGCCCCGCTCTCTGGTGATTCTCCATTAGTCTCGTTATTATTAACACCTCCGCAAGCGACTAATCCCAATCCTAGGACTACTCCTAATGCAATAGTAGATATAAACCTTTTCATTATGTATGGCCTCCTCATATTTAATTCCATCATAAGTTTAACAGAATCTATAGATTCTGTAAATATTTTTGATCACATTAGCTCTAAAAAAGTATTTATTTGTAAATTGAGACATTTAAAGATCATAAATGCGACTATATGGATAATCAAAGGATTCGATCATCTGGATAAGCTTTGTTTTTGATTTCGGTATTTTAATAGCTTCTGACTCTAACAGACTTATCACTTCTCTTATTTTTACTTCCGTTTCATTACGTAAGTTTTTATTGGTTGCCGGTAATCCAACCCCTTTGTTTGCTACGTTTTTATGTAAATGTGTACCACCAGGAAATTTATTGCGTGCAAAAGCATCCAACAACTCATATAAAGTCAGATCAATTTGTTTGACAACGGAAGTTAATACAACAGATGACTCCGATCCTAATATGCCCTCTTTAAATTGATCGCGATCAGCGCCAATGATTTGAATTCTTTCATCTCGTTCTGCTCTAGTTTTTGCTTCATTCATAGCACCTATTCCAGTGGCTCTCGCTGCTACAAATAAGGTATCGATACCTTCATCAAATAAATTCTTTGCTAATTTTTGACCACCATCAACATCGTTAAAGTCACCTTGATATTCATAAGCGATTATTTCTGCGTCTGTATTGTAAGTTTTATTGGCGTAAGCTATTCCAGCCACAAACCCAAGACCGTATCTCTCTATATTTGCATTTTTTTCGCCACCAATAAAGCCTAATTTTTCATTGGAAGACTGTAGGGCGGCGATAACACCCGCTAAAAAACCTGCTTCGTGCTCTGCAAACGAAACGACGAGTGTATTGGAATTGATGTGCTCTAGCTCGCCGTCAATTAGAATAAAATGAGTGTCGCGATGGTGATCTTGTAACTTAGCGATGGTTTCATTAAACGTTGGCCCTAAGCCAATGATGATGTCTGATCCTATTGTTATGAGTTCATCCGCTGCCGTCAAGTTATCTTCTAATGTATCACCGTCAGGAATAATCATTTGAGCTTTCACTTTAGGAAAGCGACTAATATATTCGACTACACCTTCCCAGGCTATTTGATTAAAGCTTTTGTCGTCTATCCCTTCAGCACCTACTAATACACCAATTTGAAACGTTACACTTTCTTCGGGTGGTACCTCTCCTCGTTCTTCCATATTTAATGATCGGTAACCGTTACAACCTGCCAAACTAAAAATGATAGCAACGGCAATGATGAATCCTAACTTAATGACTTTCATGAGTCGCCTCCTCGTTTAAAGCGTAGAGCGGTACTTTAGCTAATATTAATAAAAAAGATTCTATGTGAATAGATTGGTTAAAAGCTCAAAGAATATACATAGTAAATATCGTTTATTTTCCATTAAAAAAGGAAGCAGCTATGTCTTAACCAACATAATTGTTTCCTCTGTAATAATTAAGCGGAAGATACTAATTGATGATATTCCTCTTCACTCATTCTTACTTCTCTAGCTTTATTGCCTTCACTTGGACCAATTAAAGCTCTAGCTTCTAGATCTTCTACTAATCTAGCTGCCCGATTATAGCCAATTCTAAAGCGGCGTTGTAATAAGGAAGCTGATACTTTTTTTGTTTCAAAAATATAAGCTAGCACTTCGCGCATCAGCGGGTCATCAAGAAGGTTGTCCTGCTGTTGGACTTGTTCAATATTTTCTAGAAAATCTTCTTTAAGCTCAACTTGAGTTTGGCCTTTAATAAATTCAACGATTCGCGTCACTTCTTCATCTGATATGAAAGCGCCTTGTACTCGCATGGGATTTGATGATCCCATTGGTAAAAACAGCATATCCCCTTTGCCGAGCAATTTTTCGGCTCCAGTCATGTCCAAGATCGTTCTTGAATCAATGGTAGAAGAAACACCAAAAGCAATTCGCGATGGTACATTGGATTTAATGACTCCTGTAATCACGTCCACTGACGGTCGTTGTGTGGCAATCACCAAATGGATCCCTGCGGCTCGAGCCATTTGCGTTAACCGCATAATACTTTCTTCTACCTCTTTTGAAGCTACCATCATTAAATCGGCTAATTCATCGACCACAACCACAATAAAAGGTAATTTTGACTTTAAAATTTCTTGTTCTTCATTCTGTTGGGTAATATAATCATTATAGCTTTCGATATTTCTGACTCCACTTTCACTAAATAGCTCGTAACGATGCTCCATTTCCGCAACGACTTTACTCAATGCCAAAGCAGCTAAGCGAGCATCTGTTACAACTGGTGTTAATAGATGAGGAATGTCATTATAACGATTTAATTCTACTTTTTTGGGATCGATTAAAATCATTTTCACTTCTTGAGGGGTAGAACGCATTAATATACTACAGATCATCGTATTAATACAAACCGATTTACCGGAGCCAGTAGCTCCTGCTACTAATAAATGGGGCATTTTATTCAAAGGAGAGTATATTGTTTTTCCCGAAATATCTCTTCCTAGGACGATTAATAATTTTTCTTTTTGCTTATGACTAGGTACCTCTTTCAATATTTCTTTAAAGGTGACTAAAGCTTGCTTGGGATTTGGGACCTCGATTCCGACCGCAGATTTTCCCGGTATTGGTGCTTCAATCCGAATGCCTTTAGCAGCTAGTGATAAAGCGATATCGTCTGTTAAACTCATAATTTTACTGACTTTAACGCCCACATCAGGCAAAACTTCAAATCTAGTCACGGCAGGACCCACATGAACGGCTTGAACATTAGCTTTAACCCCAAAGTTTTTAAAGGTATCTTCCAATTTTATGGCCTGGATATTCGCATTTTCGGCTAGTATTTGTGATTGATTAGATTGAGGGTGATCAATCAATAAGTCTGCTGGTGGTAAAGCAAAATCATATTCAATCATGGTCACAGGTTGGGAAAAATCTTCTAACTGTTCAACTTCTTGATGTTCTTGAATTTGTTCGGTAAAGTTACTGATTTCAAAATCTTTAGCTACAGGCTCTTCCATTTGATTAACCTCGAGTATTTCTTTAGAAATGACCAGCTTTTTCTTTTTAGCAACTTTAGGCACTGTTCTTCCTTTCTTAGCTGTTTTTTTAGAAACAGCTAAAGAGCTCTTTTTTTCACGGCGAGTTTTTCCTTGTTCATACAAGTCTTTTAATGTTAAATTACATACTAGTAAACCGCCATAGATCATGGTGATCATCGACAAGCCAAAAAGACCGATCCAAGTGATTAAAGGAACGAAGATAGCATAAATAATAGCACCAACGATGCCACCTCCTACAATAAAATCTGCACTTAAAATATCAACTCCCCAATAATAATCCCAGATTCCCCTAAATGGAGCTGTTTGTTTTAATATAAAATCTCGATAAACAGGTAAATGACTAAATGTAATTAAGGCACTTAAAATTAAATAAATCCCCACTTGACGAGAATTAAAAAGGTGGGGAGCTTTTCGGGTTACAATTAACTTTCCACCATGGAACATTATGAAGATCGCAACGATCCAAAAAAATTCCCCAAAAATAAGTAGTGTTATTCGCTTTAAGACAGCCCCAATTAAACCCAGTTGACCTAGGGTTAGTACAGCTAATACGATAGCACCGATTCCAATTCCTTCAAGATATAAATCACTTAACCCAACTTTTTTTACTTGTTTCGTTTTCTTTTTCTTGGCCATACCCATCCCTCAATTATCTACTTATCTTTTTCAAATATGTGGTAATTTCATGGTAAAAGTCTAGTTTAACATCAGAACCAAGCCATGATATCAACAATTAAGCTAACTTACATTATCTCACAATTTTTACCTAATTACAATTAGAAAACATCTAGTTGCAACGATCTTTTATAATGATTCAGAGCCTTAATCCTTTAAAGTAAATCGGTAGATATCAGTATGTATGTTACTGATTTTTATTTGCCCTCGAAAAAAACATGCTAAACTTTTAAGAAAAGGCAATCTAGCTTTATGACCTAGATTACCCTCACATAGATGACTGGTTATTTATTTTCTAAGTTAAATTCCTCAACAATTGGAATTATAATAGGTTTTCGCTTTGTTTTGTTATACAGTAATTTTCCTATTTTATCTCGCAGCTCTTGACGCAGACCTTGCCAATTTACGTATTGCTCAACAACAAATTGACTAATGATATTGCGCACTAATTCGTTTAACAAGCCATATAACTCCTCATTGTCTTTTTCATAGACATAACCTTTACTCACAATTTGCGGACCTGCAACTATTTCTTTTGTGTGTTTATTTAAATTGGCAATGATAACCATAATTCCGTCATTTGACATCAGTTGACGATCTCTCAACACTACACTTCCAATGTCTCCCACTCCAAGGCCATCGACTAAGACTTGATCAATCGAAATATGCTCTGTGTGATTAACCAATTCGCCTTGATCGAATCCCACAATTTCTCCATTATCTAATAGAATAATATTTTCCGGGTTATAACCCATCTGTTCAGCTACTTTAGCATGAGCAACTAAATTGCGGTATTCACCTATGACTGGCATCACATACTCTGGCTTTAATAAGTTAATCATGAGTTTTAAATCTTCGCTGCTTGCATGTGAAGTCGGTAATAACTCTTTATTGACCACCACCACATTAGAGCCTGTTCGGTATAATAGATCAACAGTCCGAGCTGCTTTTGTCTCATTTCCTGGAATAGGAGGGGTTGCTACTACAACCGTGTCTGTTTTTTCTATATGGATCAACCGATCTTGATGTTTGGCCATTCTTGTTAAAGCATTAAAAGGTTCATAACGACTTCCAGTTGCCAATACAACCAAATCTGATAAATTATTGTCATTTTTCTCATCGATGTACAACAAGTTCATCAACATTGACTTTGGAATTCTTAAATAACCTAGCTTAACAGAAATATCAACGAGACGTTGCATTTTTCTACCGATAATCGCTACTTTTCGATTGTATTGAATAGCTAAGTCGACCACAAGTTGGATGCGGTGAAGATCAGAAGAATATAAAGAACAGATAATTCTACCTTCAGCACGAGAAAATATTTCATCTAATGTGTATTTTAACGACGTACCTGTTCCCGTATGGCCAGGCTTAGCTGCGTTCAAACTATCCGATAATAAACAAAGAACTCCTTCTTTAGCTATATCTGACATGCGGACATAATTTGTTTGATAACGTCCTTTTGCGCTTTGATCAAAAGTGAAGTCGGAAGTATAGACAATCACACCTGATTTGGTGTGGACACAAATAGCGACTGAGTCGGGAATACTATTTGTGGTTTTAAAGAAGGTAATTTTAACTTCACCAAAAAATAGTTCATTCATCTCACGAATTTTATATAACTTAAATTTTTTAATATCTAATCCATTTTCTGTTAAAGAATCTTCAACTAAGGACATGGTTAATCGAGTTCCGTAAACGGGAACATTCAGTAAGCTTAAAAGTTGGGGAATAGCCCCAATATGCTCTTCATGACCATAGGATAAGAATATTCCTTGAATTCGAGACATATTCTCTTTTAAATAGGAGAAGTCGGGAATTACGGCATCGACGCCCAATAACTCCTCTGTTGGGTATTTCAATCCTGCATCTAAAATAAAAATCTTTTCATTAACTTCAACAATATATAAGTTATTGCCGTTTTCATCTAATCCACCTAAAGCGAATACTTTAATTTTTTCTTCTACCATTGTTGACACATTTATTCGTTGTCAAACTTCTAAATCTAAAGCTACCTGATCTTATGATTTAATATTGAACTATTCGACAACGATTCACCTCCTTTTTTGATGTAGTTTTTTTATTGCTCTTTCTTAAACTTATAACATATAAATGATAATTTTCCTTTTTGATATGACTCTTAACTTCTTCTTTTTTTAAAACAAATTCGGCTTCTTTTATACATCTTAAAAAAACACTCGCTGGCTTTTAATAGCGTATATCACAGAAATTTTAAAAAAATGAAATGAGATAATCAAGTTAAAATCAAAATACATAATAAAAAATGAGCATCGTAGATTCTAAATTTTTATTTAAAAAGGAAATGTTTCTATTCTTACCTATTATATATATTTTTTAGTCCTCTGACAAGTCTCTCTTTTCATTTTAAAGATTAATTTCAAATCGTTACGTAAAAAAGAGAGCCAATTCAACTTGCTGAATCGCTCTCTCTCATCACTTTTAAATTAAACATCATCATCTATTAAATGTTTAATTTGGCCAAATAGTTCATCTGCTTCAAACTGATCTAGCCCAACTAACGGTAATCTTAATGGACCGACATTTAAATCTAGTTTATTTAAGATTGCTTTTACTGGAATGGGATTAGACGTTTGGAACATAGCTTGATATAATGGTGCCAGTTTGTCATTTAATGCTGTTGCTTCCTCAATCTGTCCTTGATGATAAAGTTTAGATATTTGATTCATTTGTAAACCAACTAAGTGAGAAGCGACAGAAATAACACCTGAGCCACCTAGTTTAAGCGTGTCTAGATAATGAAGGTCATCCCCGGTATAGATGTTAAAGTCTGGTGGTACTAGCTCTTTTAAAGCCTTTATAAAACTCAAGTCACCACTAGCGTCTTTAATTCCAACAATGTTTTTCTCTGTCACTAATTCACTTAATGTTTCAATCTCAAAGCTAACACCAGTCCTTGCTGGTACATTGTATAATAAAATGGGGAGATCGGTGGAGAGAGCTAATTCTCTAAAGTGAGTGATGAGACCTTTTTGATTGGGCTTATTGTAGTAGGGCGTCACGATTAATAGCCCATCGACCCCTACTTCTTCAGCTAGTTTAATATTGTGAAGCGTTGTTTTTGTATTATTTGTACCAACCCCTGCAATAACAGGGACGCTGCCACCTGCAAAGTCTACAGCAATCTCCCAAACACGCAACCTCTCTGTTGCACTTAAAGTTGGAGCCTCACCTGTTGTTCCTGTAACGACTAAACTTGAAGTTCCATGCTTTAATAAATGAATAATGAGCTTTCTTAAACTATTCACATTTAACTGGTTATACTCATCAAAAGGAGTTACCATAGCGGTTATAACCGGTCCAAAACTGTTCATTTTTCACACCCCTTATTAAGCGTTGACTCACAGTGATGTTTTAAAACTTACCACTGAGATTCACGCCAGGTTTCAATAAAGTATATTGAGTTTAAAGCGATTGTTAGATATGATAATTAGTAATTATTGACTCATCTCTCATGATCCCAGATGCCCTGCTCTAGGTACGATCTGATAAGCTGTAGCATAAAGATTTAGAGAGCCTTCTGCTTAAAGTAACATCATTTAAATTAAGTTATAATGCAAAAAGTTTAATGTATCTTCGAGCTTCAATGCGTCCACATAAAATGTCACTTCTACTGGTGTTCGTTGTTGATTAAACCAGCTGACGCGAACATAGTTTTCTGTTTTTTCATAGTTAATACTCCGTTTCTTTAACTCAGCATCAACTTGCTCTGTTTCGTGGCTCAAAGCGTACCAACATGAACCTTGTTTGGTCAATAGTTCACTTTCAAAAGGAACTTGAACTCCTTCTAAATCATAGCGAGTATAACCAGCTTGATAGGTTAAACTCAGGGTGTTTACTGTTTCGTCGACGACGTAGGTTCCGATATGATCTGTTAAAGTTGATCGCAATCGTAAATTAACCCGATTTTGCTTTGCTAATTCTATGGCCTTTAAATGAATGACTTTAGCCCCTCTAGCTGCCAAGTTAATTAAATTATCATAGCTAATTTTTTTTAGTAAACGAGCATCTTTAACAAGTTTAGGATCAGCTGTCATAACTCCTTCAACATCAGAATATATATCTACATAGACTGCATTTAACGCACTTCCTAGAGCAATTGCCGACGTGTCGCTTCCTCCTCGACCTAAAGTGGCAATGGTTCCTTCTTCGGTTATTCCTACAAATCCTGGTGCTATTAACACATCATATTTTTTAAATAACTCTAGAATGTGACTCACATCCACGCCAGTAATATTAGCGTTATTGTAGTTATCATCAGTCTTTATTCCTAGTTGCTGGGGAGCTAGTGATACCGTATTTAAGCCATGCCTTTGCAGTAAATCCGACATAATAATGCTGGAAATAATTTCACCACAGGCTAATAAGCGATCCGTTTCTTCTTTTGAGGTGTGATATTCAACTAGGTTTTTTAAAGTATCGGTAGCATAAGGGTCATTCATGCGTCCCATTGCTGACACTACGACTAAAATTTTTGATCCTGAGCTGACTTCGCGCCTGATATGTTTAAACACATGATACCTTGTACTTTGGTCTCGAACAGAAGTACCACCAAATTTCATTACGACTATATCCATATTAATCACCTAACCATCCATGTTGATACAAATAATAAGCGATTTGCACACTGTTTAACGCAGCTCCTTTTAAAAGGTTGTCAGCAACAATCCAAAAGTGAATCATATCATCTTCAAATAGATCTTTCCTTATTCGACCAACATAAACATCATCTTGATTGGCTAAATAAGCCGGCATCGGGTAGAGTTGCTCTTGGATGCTATCATACAAATTAATATCTGAACTCTGACTAAACAGTTCTAAAATTTCATTTCGATTTTTAATCTTTTCCTTTAATTTCACAGTAGTAGAAATACTGTGGCCGTATCGTACCGGAACTCGTACACAAGTAGCGTTCATTCTTAAAGACTGATCATTTAAGATCTTGCGAGTCTCATTGATCATCTTTAATTCTTCTTTCGTATAACCTGATTCAGTAAAAGTGTCAATTTGAGGAATCACATTATGGGCAATATGGTAAAACTTCTGATCGGAGCTAGTAGGTAAAACGGCTGGTATGTGAACTTTATCTTGTAATTCTTGTTCATATTCATTTAAAGCTTTAGCACCTGCCCCAGAGATGGCTTGATAAGTCGAGACATTAACAGATTCAACCCCATACTTATTGACAAGAGATTTCAAGGCAACCACTAGTTGAATAGTTGAACAATTAGGATTAGCAATTAGTTTTGTTTCTTTCGATAAAATATAAGCATTTACTTCGGGAACAACCAAGGGAATATTGTCATCCATCCTAAACGCACTTGTATTATCAATGACAACTGCGCCTTGATCTAATGCAAGAGGTACATATTTAAGTGACACCTCTTTACCCGCACTAAATAATGCTAATTCAACATTAGCGAAAGAATCCTCTTTTAATTCTTCTACCGTTAATTCTTCTTCGCGAAAGCAAAATTTCTTGCCAATTGATCTGCTTGAGGCAAGTAAACGTAAAGAAGAAAGCGGAATCGGATATCGCTCCAATACCTTAAGCATCTGACGTCCAACTTCGCCAGTAACACCAACAATGGCTACTGAACAGCCTTCTTGATTCATTAATATCTCCCCTTTTTCACATCGTTTGCTATATAATCTCTAATAAATCGATACAAATAATAAGCTGCTGTTTTTGGGGCGACAAGACTAGGTAAAGAGCCAGCCAATTCGGCATTGATTCCTAATTTTTTAGCATGTTCAAAATCTACACCACCAGGCTTACTGCTGATATCAGAAATATAACAATCTCTCTTAACACGGTCTAAAGCTTTTTGATCTAAAACTAAAGCTGGTACCGTATTTACAATCACATCATAATGATGCAAATCCTCTATCAGAAAATCGATATATAACGGATGTAATCCTAACTCAAATAACCTTGCTTCTGCCTCTTTTTTCCGATAAGTCACTGTTACATGAGCACCTAGTGCTTTTAAATCTTTCGCAACAGTCTGGCCGCATCGTCCAGAACCAATTACTAATATATTAGCTTGATGAATGGTAATATCGGTATTTTTAATGATGTGATAAATGACTCCCTCAGCTGTGGGAATGGAATTATAAATCGCGATTTCATCATAATCAAAAATAACCTCGTATTTTAGAGGAATTATTTCTAAAAGCTCCATTAACTTGGGATATCTAATGGGTGTAAAAATGATGCAGTCTCTAGGCAACAGTTTTAAAACGTCAACGGTTAAGTATAAAGATGTATTAGCAATTTTTCCATCTTCATTAATACCACCGAAAGGTAATATAAAGTACTTAACTTCTATTAATTTATTAAAATCAAAACCTAAAGAATCGTTATAATACTGAATAAGATCAATTCCGCTATCTCGGATGCATTCACCTAAGTAATTCATTCGCTTATCATTATTTATTAGCAATATCATGTTTTACCACCTACCTCCTATTCTCATATGTTATATTTTATGAACGCTATAACAAGGAGGTGACATAAAGCTTAAGGTTTCACCAGGAGTTTTTATCAAGGACGATATCATCTAAATTAAGGTCAATCCGTCATATCAAAACCACCTAACGCTGTTTCCCAATATTAGAAAAAAAGTTTAAGGGGAACTAAACGATTTAACATTATTGAACTGGTCGTAGAAGGAAAAAGTCCCAGCAGTTAAATTAAAATCGAAACTAGCAAACAACCTACTAGGTTGTCTATAAGGTGCCTGTGACTGAATAATAAGGCAACATGAGCAAGAATAAAAGTTCCACTGTCTGAAAGATAAGCTAAAAGTAAAGACGTGACTGCAACGAAAGTCAGTTGAAACGTTGTAAGAGGAAGTTTCGGCATGAAAGTCGGGAGCTGAAGCAGTGATCTCACCCCTCTTCTAAATGCTACAGGGTTACCGAGTCCATCAACAACAGTGTGTATTTTAGTTGTTTGTCCACCACAGCTAGCACCGATGCTTTGGTTATCTTCGTGACCTTCTACGTTTTTTTGCACCAGCACTGTGCTGATGTGCTCTAATTGATATAGAATCAATACTTAGATTTTCAAAGTCGGCTTCTTCATTCAATTTTTGGAAAATTGAGATGAGAAGACCACTATCACGCCAATTGCAAAATCTAGTGTATATTGTTTCCCACGATTCATATTTATTTTCTGGTAAAACTCGCCACGCTGCTCCACTTTTTCCTAGCCACAGTATCCCATTAAAATACTCCCGATTTGTTCGTTTGGGTGGACGTCCTGTTTTATAGGGCGGGAATTCATCTTTTATCTGTTCCCATTGCTCATCACTTAACTCGTATCTTCTTTGACTCATCTGTTTCAGCTCCAATTATTTTGGAGTCTATTATATCTTTTTTCGACTTTTCAAACACTACCTAGAAATAAAGCAAAATAAAAAGGAGTATTCTCAATATGAGAATATCTCCTTTCTAACTTGATTCACGAATAATTCAGTTATTATTACTAAAGTAAACATTTATAATGCCGTGCTTTAACCTAAAAAATACTTTTACTATTGTAAGTTTGGTGTAATGACTGGAAGTCTTTCAATCCCCTGATTATAATAATAATTTAATACTCTGCTATAAAAATCAATAGGTTCTCCTGTATTCAAGTCAAGAACTAAATAATGCGGACCATAAACCCTAACATCCACAATATCTAAACGTCTTGGGGTTCTTAAACCTAGCATATCATAAAAACTACTAAAATAAGGACCACCAGATTGATAAGATGATTCGTGATACGTAAATAATGTTTCCGGTCCAACTTCAATGAGGATCGCACTATCAGAACTTGCATAACTTGCTTCATATGTAACAGGTTCTAAATCTATACCCCAAATTCTCACATCATTTAGTTGGTGCGTTCTTTGATTATATCCCCCGCCCCACGAAAAATAGAAATCTCTTCTCCAATTGAGATGTGATCCCGTAAGAGTTGCAGCATTAGTAATGAAGGAACCATTTCCGTAAATATCTCGATTAACATATTGAAGTACAAACTGTTGTCCAGATGGTGTTAAAGCATGTATCCCCAAGACATCACCTGCTGGGTTAGTAGCATTTAAACTAAGTGTATAATTTTTTCCAAGCCCATCAAGCGACATTATTCTGAATAAATAATCCCCTTCTGGCAAATTATTTATACTAACAAGACCATTAGCAGCATTAAAAATAATATTTGTTGGTTGTGCTAATCCTGTTGATAAATCGACCATATAAAGCCATGCAATATAATTAGGATTAGATGTTTCCAGTCTTGTTACCGCATAAGTGTCTTTCGTTACAGTAAAGAAAATAAAATCTTCCGGATTATTAGTTGCTAATGAACCATTCACAACATCTCTAGGATTAAATAACAAATCTACAGTTGCTCTTTGCTGATTATTAAACAGTACCTTTACTTCATCCTCCACATCAGTTATAAAAAACGTTTCTTCTTCATCATCAATAGTAATTTCACTAAATTCTGTTTTGATGTCAGAAAAAGCTATACTTTCAAATTCTATTTCTTGAGTGTGTTCCCCAGTTTCTTTTATTTGTTGCTCTCTTTGAAAATATATTTCGTTTTCATTTTCTTCCATTTCTTGAATGCGATTTAGATCTAATCCAAGAAAATTCAGTAGTTCTGCGGATGCATTAAATTGGATGTTCAGAAATAAACTAAGCACTAGGATTCCAACTATAAATTTTACAATTGTTTTCATACCGAACTCCCCCCTCATCATATAAGCTCAAACAATAGTTCTGGAATTTCAATCCGCAATTCAATTTTAGATCCTTTAGATTGTTCACCTCTTTCTATTCAAGTCTAATTGAAGAAATTCATTCGAGTTAATCACATCACCAGTGAATTGTACTCTCAAAGTTATATATTTATCTAATAACATACATGCGTAAAACGACTTAGACAACAAATCACACAAAAATTTATAACAATAAAATTCTTTATTAATATTTATTTTGGTGATGTACGTTTATTGTAGCATGTTAATTAAAATTATTATGTCATTTTATAAAATTTTAAAAAAATTTTTAATGCCATCAACTATCCTATTATAAATTCCTAAACTATTAAAAAAACCTTTATATTAGCAAGCAATGGTGACGAATAGAAAACTATTATTATCCCATTCTGTATACCACAAATAAATTAATTCATTTCTTGAGTATAGCTGAGAAACTTTACTTTAGGTGCTACTTTCACTACCGTTACTATCACCTTACACGCTTATTGATTGTAAAGGATTAAACGGATTATTTATATAACCAAATACATTTACCAAGAAAAAAATTAAGAAGTGTTTCTTATTAATCGTATTTGTTATGATTATATAAATCAGATGTAGTTGTTAGAGGATTTTTGAAGGGTAAAGTATATGTTCTTAATACCAAGCTCAGAAGCTTAAAACAAAATTGTAATGATAACTAATTTTTATTCATATACTTTCTTGTAGGAAAATTCTAAAGAATAGTCTATAGGGAATTTTACATTCAGTTTCAGCACTAACAAATAAGAAATCAATTTATTATTCACTTGAGTTAAAGATATTCTCTGTTAAATCCCCGCTTGAACAAGATTGATTAATCTAGTTCCTATAACAAATTTCTCATTGATGATATTCGATTTTTTTATAGCTATAGCTAACTAATAACTGTAATAAAATTATTTACTTAAGATAAGATGCTGGAACGATTGATTTTGCAGAACTCATACCAAGTGAAAGAAGCTTTATTAAGATTGATAAATAACTACTCGATTGACACTAAAAAATGAAGCCTAACATTAGAATGCCCTTTTCCCATGACAAAAAAATAGCTTAGAAGAAAAAAAATTTGTGCCTAAATAAAGAGTTATCTATTAATCATGCAAAAATATCTACTCCCATAAATTTACTAAATTAATCCGCTTTTCATTACTTGTAACATAAGAAAGGAGTTTCCTATGTTTAAACTTGATCTAACTTAGCGAGTTTAGTGTTTTTCTCAAAGTTAAAACTGACTTTTAATCAACAAAGTATAGGAGATGAGTTAATTCATGAAGGTTTTAAAACAAAAAAGAAAATTAATAACAAAACTAGTGAAATACGGAGGTATTGCCTGTCTTGTAGGAACTTTATGGCTAGGTAAAGTTAATGATGTCCACGGGCATGGCTATGTTCAAACGCCTCAAAGTCGCGCTTATATGGGATATAGAGACAACAGCATCAGTTGGGCTGAAAGGGTGATAAAGTATGGCGCTGCTGCCAATGAACCTCAATCAATCGAGGGAGATGGAAGTTTAGCTATGAGTGGCAATCCTTCTTGGTGGCATACCAATCGGGTAGCAGACGGTCGCTTTGCTTCTGGAGGACTTGCAAATTTTTCTCAATTAGACCTTCAAAGAGATGCTTATTGGAACACTACCGATATTAAGACGGGATTGAATCATTTTACTTGGCACTTTACTGCCCCACACCGAACCAATCACATCAAATATTTTATCACCAAAGAAGATTGGGATCCCAATACACCATTAAAAAATGATGAATTAGATTTGCTTGAAGTCTTTGAGTACAACGGAGCCCTGCCCGTTAATCCCCTTCAGCATCAAGTGGAAATTCCAGCAAATAGATCGGGGTATCATGTGGTTTTATCCGTATGGGATGTCTTTGATACGAATAAAGCTTTTTACCAGGTCATAGATGTTAACATCATAAATAACGAAGTGGACCCAGATCCAGGATGTTGTCCTGATGTCACAGATCCCGATGTCACAGATCCTGATGTCACAGATCCCGATGTCACAGACCCTGATGTCACAGATCCTGATGTCACAGACCCCGATGTCACAGACCCTGATGTCACAGATCCCGATGTCACAGACCCTGATGTCACAGATCCTGATGTCACAGACCCTAATGTAGAATCATTTGATCCAACCAAAGTTTATTTAGGTGGTGAAATCGTTTCTTATCAAGGAGATCTATACCGAGCCAAATGGTGGACTCAAGGTGGAATCCCAGCTACCTCAATGGCATGGGAAATTATTCCTTTTATCTATGAAGATGGGAGTGTGGATTTCCGTTTAGCTACCGTTTATGTCGCAGGTGACTTGGTACGATATAATGGAAAGTTATATCGGGCTAAGTGGTGGACCCAAGGTGTCATCCCAACAAATTCCATAGCGTGGGAATTGATTGGCTTTTTAGAAGGTTAATTCAATAACAGAAAAAAACACCTCCAGCTGAATAAATTAGAACATCATTTATCACACCTTTGGAGGTGTTTTTATTTTTCTCTGGTGATTATCATCTTACATCGTGCATTCCGGGCGTTCACCTGTCACCATTTGTTCAACTGTTTTAAACCCATAACCAGATTCTTGTAGCTGTTTAATTAGGGGCTCTAAAGCAATAACAGTCTCTGGTTTTGGATGCATTAAAATTAAAGAGCCTGGTTCTACCTTGTTCATAACCCGATTTATGATGGTTTGTGAATCTGACCCTCGCCAATCAATGGTATCCGTTGTCCAAAGAATCGTATACATCCCTTGATCATAAGCTGCTTTTATCGTCTTATCGTTAAATTCACCACCAGGTGGAGCAAAATAAATAACAGATTCACCAATAATGGAAGCTAACACTTCATTAGTTTTCACAATTTCTTCTTTATATTGATCATATGTGAAAGTTCCCCAACGAGAAGGATGAGAATAAGAGTGATTGCCAATTAAATGTCCCTGATTATGAATTTTCAAAACTTGATCTTGATGATTTTCTGCATATCGGCCTTCAAAGAAAAAGGTGGCATGGATATTTAATTGTTCTAAAATTTGGATCATCTCATCCAACTCTTCTTCTCCCCACGCAACATTAATTAGCAAGGAAACATAGTGACCCTTCTCATTGCCTTTATACATGGGCTCTTCTCGAAAACGTTCAGGATCTTCTTGATAATCAATGCTGCGACGGACAACTAATCTCTCATTAAACGCTCCGTTCGCCACCATATTATTGTAAGATAATCCATAATCAATTTCAATTCCTTTTAAGCCTGGAACAAAATGAAAGACAGAATCTAACCTTGGCTCAATAGGATCAATCCGATTGTTTTCAATATATTGGATAAGTTGACTGCTAATATCATGATCTATATTTGAAACAGGATAAACCTTGTGATAGAAGTTAATACTGATTGCAAGGAATACGTAAAGAACAATACCGAATATAGCAGTCATCATTCGTTTCACATTTGTCACCTCTAGTTTAATTCGTTTATTATTTTTTAGCTTCCCCTTAGTTTAAGTTTCTATACTTGAATTTTTGAAATTTTTAATTGAACCTTTTTTAGTTAGAATAATCCTTTAAAAAACCTTTTTTATTCAAGTTCTTTCTTAGATATTGCTCATTTTAAGCTTACTGTGTTTATTGAGGTTGCCTTCATTTAGTAATTAACTTAGAGTCTAGCTTTATCTAAATATAAATTAAAAGCTATCTAATCAGAAAATATAGTGGATTAGATAGCTTTATATTATTTATTTTTCCCTTGTTCTTTTAAAACGATTTTACGCGATAAATTAACACGGCCGCGATCGTCTACTTCTGTCACTTTTACTAAAACTTCATCGCCAATTTTAACTACATCTTCGGTTTTATCCACTCGTTCTTCAGCTAATTGAGAGATGTGAACTAATCCATCTTGTCCCGGAAAAATTTCTACAAAAGCTCCGAATTTTTCAACACGAACCACTTTACCTAAGTATATTTTACCAATTTCTACCTCACGTACAATATCTTCGATTAGGCTAATGGCTTGTTCAATTTTTTCTGTATTATCATGTAAAATATAAACTGTTCCATCTTGCTCAATATCTATTTTAACGCCTGTTTTATCGATAATTTCATTTATTTGTTTTCCGCCTGGTCCAATTACGTCACGAATTTTATCAACTTTAATTGTGATTTGTTTAATTTTTGGCGCATAAGGAGATAATTTAGCACGCGGCTTGTCAATGGTTCCTAACATATGCTCTAGGATTTCCATGCGTCCAACTTTTGCCTGATACAATGCCTCTTCTAGAATTTCACGACTTAATCCCTCAATTTTGATATCCATTTGTAAAGCTGTTACGCCTTCAGCTGTTCCAGCTACTTTGAAATCCATATCACCTAAATGATCTTCCATACCTTGAATATCCGTCAGCACTGTATAATCATGTTCTTTTTTTACAAGCCCCATGGCAATTCCCGCAACAGGAGCTTTAATAGGAACTCCAGCTGACATTAAAGCCATCGTTGAAGCACAAATAGCTGCTTGAGATGTTGATCCGTTTGATTCTAAAATCTCAGAAACTAACCGAATAGTATAAGGAAAATCTTTTTCTGATGGAATGACTTGCTTGAGTGCTCTTTCTCCTAAAGCCCCATGGCCAATTTCGCGACGCCCTGGCGCTCCATAACGTCCTGTTTCTCCGACAGAAAACGGCGGAAAATTATAGTGATGCATAAATCGTTTCGTTTCCTCAACTTCTAGCCCATCTAGCATCTGGTGCTCATTTAAAGCACCTAACGTACAAATAGATAACGCCTGTGTTTGCCCACGTGTAAACAAAGCTGCACCGTGAGTTCGTGGTAATAAATCAACTCGAGATGAAAGCGGACGTATTTCATCAATTTTACGTCCATCTGGCCGAATTTTTTCAACAGTAATTAGACGACGAGTTTCTTCTTTAACTATTTTTTGGATAATTTCTTTAACTTGCTTTAAAATTTCTTCAGTTGCTTCCTCTTCAATAAAAACATCTAATACCACATTCCGCACTGAATCAATAGCATCATGTCGTGCCTGTTTTTCTACGACTTGAATTGCCTTTAATAAATTAGCTTCAGCTAACTCTCGGACTCGTGATTCTAAGTCCGTATCTATTTCGTATAAATTTAATGCCATTTTCTGTTGCCCAATTTCTGCAACAATTTTTTCTTGGAATTCAACAATTTGTTTAATCACTTCATGTCCGTACATAATAGCTTCTAACATATCGGCTTCAGAAACTTCCTTGGCACCAGCTTCAACCATATTAACCGCATCTTTTGTTCCAGCAACTGTTAAATCAATATCGGCTCGTTCCAATTCCTCAACCGTTGGATTGATCATAAACTTGCCATCGACTCTCCCAACAACAACTCCTGCAATAGGTCCTTGAAAAGGAATATCAGATATAGATAACGCAAGGGAAGAACCAATCATCGCTGAAATTTCAGGTGAATTATCATAATCCACACTCATTACATAATTAATTACTTGAACATCGTTACGAAAACCGTCTGGAAATAAAGGGCGAATGGGGCGATCAATTAATCGCCCTGCTAAAATAGCATGTTCACTCGGACGTCCTTCACGCTTAATGAATCCCCCCGGAACCTTTCCAACCGCGTATAGCCGTTCTTCATATCCAATGGTTAATGGAAAAAAACCAATATCTTTAGGTTCTTTTGAAGCCACGCATGTTGATAGAACTACCGTATCTCCATAGCGTACTAGAACTGATGCATTCGCTTGCTTTGCTAATTCGCCTATCTCAAATGTTAATAGGCGACCCGCTAGCTCAAACGAAAAAATGCGTTTATCTGACATATAAATTACTCCTTCATTTTCTACATTTTCTTATTCTTATCTATCATACCATAAATTATACCTGAATACAAAACTAATAACAGCAAGTACTCACGTATTTGGTAAACCTTATTAAGGCGTAAAAAAACTTTATTTACTTAAGGGTTAAGGTTATATTTTAATAGTAGATTACTAACTTTTGATCATATCTAAAACTATAAGCTTTTTAATTTGCACATTCATTCTTTGGAGAGTATTATATAAATGATAAAGATTAAGTTGATAATTTATGATGAATGCTTTAAGAATTAATTTTCTCAATTCTATTTTTAATAACCTAATCACCCTATTTTATCTATAAAGCTTACTAACAGGTCATAACCTAACAAAAAAAGAGCCTTAGGCTCTTTTAAATTAACGACGTAATCCTAAACGCTCAATTAACGTTGCATATCGATTAACATCATTATTACGTAAATAAGCTAATAAATTACGTCGTTTACCAACCATACGTAATAAACCACGACGTGAATGATGATCATGTTTATGTTCTTTTAAATGTTCGTTTAAACGATTAATTTCTGCAGTTAAGACTGCGATTTGCACTTCTGGAGAACCTGTATCTCCTTCATGTACTGCATAATCTTTAATAATTTCTTGTTTTTCTGCTTTAGAAATTGCCACTAAAATACCTCCTAGAAAATTGTAATTTACGCCTTATACCAAGCAAACCGCTGGAGGAGCTAAAAGCATAGAATAAGGACTTCTATATTCTACCAAACTTTTGGTTGATTTTCAACTACTTAAATTAATAATAATGATTTACTTTTGTTTAGTCTGTCCGCCCATCATCATCGCCCCAATAAAGGCAACAGCTGGTGCCGTTAAAATGATTCCTAAGCTGCCAGCAATACTTCTAATTAACTCAATGACTATAAAATCATTGTTAATAATTTGGTTAAAGGAAATATTTTGACTGTAAATGAGTATTATCATATTTAAAGAAGTTCCTGCAAAAGCCAAAATTAACGTATTAGACATGGTTCCCATGGTATCACGCCCTACATTCATACCTGATCTAAATAATTTTCCAGGTGTTATTTTGGGATTTGAAATTTTAATTTCTTCCATTGCCGATGCCACTGATACAGCTGTATCCATAACCGCACCCAGAGCTGCAATTAAGACGCCACTAATAAATAGTCCCCTTGCATGAGTTTCAGGAAAATCGGTTCTTGTTAAGATCTGTCCGACATCCTCCATATTAAGGCCGGAAATAGCAGCTAAGTTTCCTACAATATGGGCTAAAAAAGCTGCAATGACAACTCCAGTGATGCAGCCAATAATTGCTGATATGGTTTTAGCAGTTAAACCACCTAATAAAACTAAGGTGACAACAGTCACTAATGATAAAGTAACTAAGGTCGTAGCTACGACTGGGAATCCTTTTAACATTAACGGTATTAATAAGAAGATTAGAGTTAATAAAGTAAAGAGTAAACCAGCAACCGATCTCAGACCTCGTTTCCCTCCTATAATACCCAAAGTTAATAAAAAGATAATAAAAAAGCCAATGATTATTTCCCTTCTTTCGGGATTTTGAATTTGAACTGTTGCAACATTTCCGTCAACGATAGCCATTCTAATGGATAGACGATCTCCTACCTGTACATCAACGTTTGCTAATTGATTAAAAAAATGGGTCCCAGATACTAGCTGCCCTCGCATGTTTCCTGTTAATATTTCCAATTCTAACTGCATACTTCCTTGGATCATTCCTTCTTCATCAACCAAGGTCTTGTCTTCTAAAATTTTCACAACTCTAGCTGTTTCATCTATAGAATTAGTTTCTTGGTTTGCGTTTGTAAAACCATCATTGGCATAGTATAAAGCCCACCCGTATATCATCGCAGTAATGAATATAATTACTCCTTTCCATAGTAAATGACTGTTATTGTTCATATCAGTGCCCCCCTCTGTTATTTATTAATTTATTATAACGAATTTAAGAAGGCTGATAAAAACTTTCTACAAAACATACAAAAGAATTATATTTATCGCTGGAACTTTAAAGGTCACCAACTTACTTTCAAAGCATAGCACCGCACAAAGTAAAAATAGGGTGTACTCTATTTTGGGTTAAGAATTTGTTTATTTTGTTCTTGGGCTATAGTCACTTGTTCATGTTCATAAAATTCTGATGTATAGGTAGATTCCATTGTCTTTGCATCTAACATTTCTTCTAGAATCTTAATATAGTTGGTACAGGCTTGTCCTTTAATCCCTAGTGTCTCTGCCTCTATCGTTCCATCTGGTTTAATCCGAATCTTAAGTTTTTTATCCATCTAGTTTCCCTCCTAGCTAATTTTTAGACTTTTATTATTCTACCGCTCTTAAAGATACTTTTCCTTTCTAAGAAAGTAGCCTGATTATTACTTTTAAGCAAATGCTTTTGGTTATATTTATATTAATACTATAATCGTGATTATACCCTTTAGGATAGGTAATAGGTAGCAATTGCAAAGCAATAAACCTTCTACTGATCTTCATCCTCACAGTCTTCTAACCACGTCAATTCTGTCAAATCTAAAGAACTCGCCATGCCATTTAACGAAATTGTCCCGTTCGGATGAATACAAATTTCTAGTTTATTATCAATCGCTAAGAGTTCTTCTTTTTTGTGATGATAGACATCGGTTAAAAATCGATATTGTTGATTAGTGGATCCTACCCACGGACGAGACAGATCATGAAGACTTTCAACATACGGGCCATCAATTAATAAATCAGTAACGTTTAACAAAGCTTGCCAATGTGAATTCTTTGAATTTCTTAACTTTTCATATGGATATCCCGAAAAAGTAACCACAGACAAGTTGAGTTTTTTTATCTTTGTTCCTAACAGACTCAACACCTGTGCTTGACTAAAAGGTTCTCCACCTAAGAAGGTCACCCCTTCTAACTCAGGCTTGTGCATTAGAGTCTCTGTAATATCATCAAAAATGTCATTAATGTCCATGAGAGTTCCCCCACGCTCATCCCATGTATGAGGGTTAAAACACCCCTTGCATTTAATGGGGCATCCTTGAACCCAAATGGTATACCGAAGACCAGGACCTTCAACTCTTGTTGTTTTCTTTATATGAGATACTCGTAGAAAAGACAAAAGGAACCCCTCTTTTCTCATTATATTTTCTTGACTAGCAGAGATAGACTCATGCTTATTAAATCTATAAGTTATTAATAGTCAATTAGCCTTCCTTTAGAAGATTGGTATTCTTCCTTAATCCCTGAAAATATAACCCGATCTTTAACAGCTTCAGCGATGCTTTGAGATAAGTTTACTTCTTGGACAAATTGTTCAAAAGAAACAAAGCCTCCTAGCCCCTCCCGAACTCCAATAATCTTTTTAGCTAGTATTAAATTTACTCGAGGTAATTTGGCAATTTCTAACTCTGATGCTTGATTTATATCGACAGATTCAAACGAAGGCGAGCTAGATTGAAGACCTTGATTTTCAGATATTATTTTTTTAGAGGCTTCTTCCTCTCTAATTTTTTTAAATCCATCATTTGCAGAAGCTCTTTCTTCCGCAGTTAGGCTATGAGGAAAACGCCCCACTATTCCTTTAGGAGACTTTAGTTTCTCCTTTATATGTTTCACATCTATTTCTAATTCTTTACCTTCTAAACACCATTTTGCTCCGTACAAAGGAATGTTGGCACTCGTTAAGGCGATCAATGCTGTTTTATAACTGACTTTCTCCTTATTAATTTTCTCTGCTGACTCTAAAACAGCTAAACCTTGTTTAGGATTTAAACGTTCAATACCTTTTAAATTAGCATCCCAAGAAATACCTGATTTACGTCTACGTGAGATTTCAAGTAGGATTAAAACTGTGTACAACAACAAAATTCCAAAATATATTGCACCACTATAAAAATATCCATTTACGATAAAGCTCATACTTGCTAAGAATATGTTCCGTACTTCTACAATTAAGAGACAGAAAATTAAACCTATAGCTCCTAATATATTAATCAAAAAAGGTAATCCTTTCTTTCTCCTCGTTCTAATCTCGATTGATCGTAAGAGTGTATATAGCAATAGAATGCCGAGAAAAATATCGTAAACATAAATAATTAACAAGAAATTTATCCCATTTGATCCAAAAGAAAATAGTTCAAGGATTAGCATAGCCATTATTAGATTTTTAAGGACACGTAATAGTTTTCCTTTTTGCAATAATTTAATAGCTCCAGTCGTTAAGATAAAAAGGATGGGAACTAGCAACAAAGAAGGACGATATAGCATGCTGTAATTGAGAAAAGTAACACTCCACCCTCTGGCACTAAAAATTTTCCAGTTCTGATTTACTAAGTAAATCCAGCATAAAGCGTAGATGGTTATAGTCATAAAAATACCCCCAAAAAGGGTATATAGCCAAAATTGTATCGTAGTTCTTCCTTTTATTACAGGTTTTTCAATAGGTTGTGTTTCTTGCTCTGTTATTAATTGCTCTACTTCAGCTTCTATTTCTTTTTTTAGATTAGATATAGTTTTATCTCTTACTTGTTTTTCTATTTCAGCTTCTATTTTTTTCTTTGCTTTGTTAGTTATTTTAGGTTGTTGCTTATTTATTGCTTCAATTATGGGCTTTACATCTACTTTAACCGTATGGGTTTGGAAGCTTTTGTTAGTTGTTCCACAATATTCACATCTTGCTTCTTTTAAGATGGCTCCACATGACTCGCATTTCATAATTTTTCACCCCTGTAATCTCTTGAATATTTAATTATTGTGCTAGGTCTCTAACGGTTAATCCGTTCTCTCACACTTGAGACGTCTACCATAATGACGGGGAAAGTTTAAAAACTGTTTCTTTCAATAGTACTTTGTGAAACTAAACTTTAGCGATTCCAGTTATAAAGTAAATTGGGGAAGGCATTAGTATCTTGAAAGACAGAGAGAACTTTAACGGCGTTCATTTCAGCTTCTGTAAATTCAACATCCAATATTTGCTGGTTTGCCCCTGTAAAATGAATAACAGGGTTTTCGGCAGCTCTTAGAAATTGGTCAAAATGTTTATTAGTTAAGCTTATTGTAGTTACTTCATGAATCAGGTTAGCACTTATGGTGTCTTGTAAAACGTCATTTTCATTTAGTCTGAACGTCATTCTATCATTACCGAGAGATATTTCAATTTTAGTAAAATATAACCAATCATCGTTCTGAAAGCCTATTTTGGCACTCATTTGATTGTTTGCTGTTGTCGTGTAAGGTACGAAATGATGATGAGCACTAATCTCCGTCACGCCTTTATAATAAATAGTTGCAACATCATTAAAATCATCATAAACAACTTCTATTTGATCCATAACTTCCATAATAGGTTTCAACAATTCCATGACAGAAACCACAGAGTCTGATTCATCTATCTCATCAATTTCTGCCAGATAGGTATTGACGAGTTCGTTTAAGCCTCGGAAATCTCCTGCTCGGTAAAACCTTTGGTAATCAGCGACACGCTCGTTGTCTGCAAAGAAATCATTTCCAAATATATCTTCTGCTGTAAGGGGATAGTCACTGCGTCCATGACTTGAATCTTCCAGTTTAAACATAAATACCCTAAACCCATCTCTCACAAAATTCCCCATCCCAAATTCATAGGGTTGTATTTCTATGTCATCAGAACCCATGAGCTCTTTGGTTTTATCATTTACTAAGCTTAAAGCTTTATACCAGTACTGATAACGATCTAAGTAATCAATCCAATACTCAAAATTTTCTTCTGGTGTTTTGTCCGTATCCTCCGGAACGACAAAAGCTACGGTTGAAAGATAAGGGATATCTGGTTCATACAATCCAACGAACCGTATGGGTTCAATTTGATGCTGAGCAGTCGCAATGCGGTAGCCATCAATCCAATCGCTATACCTTAACCAATCAAAATCACGGTTTGAATTAATAGCGTCATAAACTGCTTCTGCCGTGATTCCAAGTCTTTTATCAAGATTAAAACTATTCTCATAATCCTCAACGGTGATAAAATTGGTCATTGTATCAATAACTTCTCCATCCAAAACGATGACTAACGGCTCGATAGAATTATCTTTAAAATAGTTTAGTCTAACGGCATAACCCAATCCAATAAGATCTACAATTCCCTCTGATACTTCAATCACATTAGCTTGTAGATGACTCCATACTTCTTTTGTATCAACTTCACCGTCAAATAACAGTTCTATTTCACCTTTAAGTTCTTCATCAGTCACCAGTAAATCAAATCTATTATCCGTCTCAGAGTAGCTAACTTCAAATAAAGTATTAAAATTTCCTTCTAATATTTTTACGACACGTTCTTCCAATGATATCCCACAAGCAGTTAAAGTTATCATTGATAAGATAACCATCATAAGACATTTTTTCATGGTTACTCTTCCTTTTCTTAATGATTTAAAAAAACTCCGTTACAGATAATTGGTTCATAAAATGTCATGGCTAGTTATCACTTTTGAACATTTAAAGTAATAACTATTGAGTTATCTTCTAGCACCTCTTCTTGTTCGATCACAAACCCTTGTTGTTCGGCTTTCTTGATGACATTTTGATAAGTACGTTCTTGTAATTGAGATTTGTAGTCTTCATCTATTTCGACTAATTGTCTATGGACCGCTTGAATATTATGACTTGAAGGTACCATGACGGTAATGATACTATTTTCGTTTAGCTGCGTAAAGATAATTTTTTCATTACCTAAATGACATTGAAGTTTCATGGCTTCTTCTTGAAATTCAACACCGTAAGAATTTAACACCTCTTTTAAAAGTTTTAAATCATTAAAATTTGTTGGATAAGTTTGGAAGATTTGGTCTGTCATTTTAGATTGCTCTTTAAAAATAGATCGTTGTGCTTTGTGTTCTAAATCGGTTATAAATTTTTGAATCAATTCTTCATTAGCATATTTGCTAAAAACTCCAACCCATTTACCAAATCGATATGACCATAAAACATAATTTTTATGACTGTACTCCGTTTTGAATAAATTAACACCAATTTTTTCAACAGGATAGCCACAAATTTTTACAGTGGTAATTAATTCTTGACTATTTTCAAAATGGGTTTCTTTAAGCACTTCGGTTGATGCAACCCAACTTTCAAATCTTTTTTTTCCCATGACAACTCGCAGGGCCAATACGACTGGTATAAGTGTTATAGATACCGACATTATCAATACCTCCTTCTAAATCTCTTTTTGCTACTCTTATGTTCAGAGTGATTCTAGATGGTAATTGTCTAAAGCTAGATTGTTTTTAGACAAAAGCCAGCAAATCTCCAAAAAATTACTTTTATCTACTTCTTTCATCTCTAGAGTAGAAATTTATTTAATTTATCAATCATCAAAAATCAATCATTCGACCTCGAAAATTCGAGACTTTATGAGCAGTAATTTTAATCAGTGACTTGATTTCTTCATACTCATGGGGTTGTAGATGCCATAGTTCATACAATGTGTCATATGATTTAATTTGACCTTTATTACGGCGATATTCTAATAATCTTTGTGCTCTCGTTACATCTATACTAGGTAATGTTAATAGATCATGTTCTTCTGCTTGATTTATATCAAATGGAACCTCTAAAAATGTTAAACGCTTCTCACCCTCCTCTTTTTCAACTAAAGGTAACGGGGATGGGGAAATAAGCTGTTCTGATGTAAAATATTGAAAATAAGAAATGGGTTCCCATTTTGACATTCCTTCTGTCCAAATACAATCCATTCGATGATTAAGCTGACCATTTTGGACCATCTCCTTAATCTTTTCTAAATCGTAGGGCCCTAGCTGCTCCTCATTTTTAGTAATCCAATATTGCTTTGGGTTAGCAGATTGTTTGGTTGAACTAAGGACTGTTCTGAGATATTTTTGCACATCTTCTAATAATTCAACAAAAACTACTGGTTTTAATCGACTATCGTCTAAGCTAAACTTAAAAACACGACTTAAATAAATACACTTATCAGTCCACTTATTTATCCATGTTATCTTTAAATCTTGAAATGACTCATATGAAACAAACCTTGTCAATTGTTGCGAGCCATAAATACGACTATTTTTAAAGTAAACTCCAGATAGTCCAAATACCAAGCCTGCCTCATTTGATTTTTTATAAGAAATGTCAACAAAAATTATAATTTTCTCATCAGAAGGAATTAGAAATTTAGTTATAATTTGATTTAATTGAGTATTTGAAAGACTGGTTCCAATATAATAATCACTAATATAATGTTTTTTAAAGATAGCTATGAAAGCTTGTTCGTCTAACACATTTTCACCTCTGGAACTTTATTTGTAAATATTCAGTTAACATCTTTGGTTTTTAAAAGTCTATAGTTCTCCCACCACGATTAAAGCGTGCTTCGTCATTGTCCCCATCACTGCTTTCCAGCTTCTTCTTAACCTTTGCCTGATGCTCAAAAACTTCTTCTTGTGGCGTTGCTGTAACAGCCCGCAAATTGGCCCAATTCCGAATAGCCAAGATCTGTTCAGCTTGCGTTATCGAAAGTGGGATCGTGTTAGTAATTGCCTTAATAAAATCTTCTAAGCGAATGCTACGTTTCTCTGAATAAGCTTCAAAAAGTGCATCAATGGTTAATTGTTCAATTTCTGCCCCGACAAAGCCATCTGTTCGCCTCGCTATATCTTCTAAGATTGCTTCTGTTAGACGAAAATCACCTAATGCCTCTGGATGCTTGAGTCGTTTATGAATATGTACCCGTAAAATCTCTTTTCTTTCTCGTTCAGTTGGTAAATCAACAAAGAATATTTCATCGAACCTTCCTTTGCGCATTAATTCAGGTGGTAAACCAGAAATGTTATTAGCTGTGGCAATTACAAATACAGAACTGGTTTTCTCCTGCATCCACGTTAAAAACTGCCCAAATATTCGCATTGAAGTCCCGCTATCTCCACCCCCATTTGAAGTTCCGCTAAACCCTTTCTCAATTTCATCGATCCAGAGTATACAAGGAGCTATTGCTTCTGCCGTTTGAATCGCTTTCCTCATATTTTCTTCACTGCTACCGACAATTCCACTAAATATTTTTCCAATGTCTAAACGCAATAATGGAAGTTGCCACATTGAAGCAATGGATTTACTAATTAAACTTTTTCCACCACCAGGAACCCCAGTAATTAAGACGCCTTTTGGTGCCGGTAGACCATAATTACGAGCTGAATCTAACCACGACCTATTACGCTTCTCAATCCAACGCTTTAAATTTTCTAATCCACCCACATCATTCATGTTTAATTTAGTAGTAATAAATTCAAGTATTTTGGTTTTCTTTATAATTTGTTCTTTTTCTTCTAAAATGATTTCAACATCGTTTATATCAAGTTTTCCATTTTCAACTAAAGCGCGTGCAAAAGCATTCTCTGCTTCTGTAAGAGTCAATCCCAATGCAGCCTTTGATAATCTTTCTTTTTCTTCTTCATTTAAATTTATTTTAATTCTTTCATTTTGTTGATTTATGGAAATCATTTCTTCCAAACTATCTTTTATTTCACTAAAAGTAGGTAAATCAAAATCAAAGATGGTCACATCTTTTTGTAATTCAGCTGGTAAAACTAATGTAGGTGAAATAAAAATTACATTTTTGGGATTAAAACTTTGTTTGATTTTATTCAATATATCTCTTAGTTTTCGAATCACTTGATAATCTGGTAGTCTTCCGCTATCACCAAAATAAATATGAAAGTCCTGTAAAACAAAAACAGCAGCATTTTCATGTTTTGAAATAAATTCTAGTGCATTTAATGGCGTATTCCCATTTCCTAGCTGTTTCTGATTTTCATCGCGTAACCCACTTGTCAACGTCCACGTTATCACTTCTCTCGGTGTTTTAATCAATGGAATATCACTCGCTACTGAGCGTATCATTGCAAGTGCTCTGTCTTCCTCCCAAGTTGAAAAGTATAAATATGGAAATCTTGCTTTTAAAAGATTAGCAAGCTGATTTTTCTCTTTTTTCATTATTTATTCACCCTTAAAAAATCCTTTAATTATACAATTCCAGACAATTTTCTACTGCTTAATGGAAATTATTATATCACAGATTATATTTACAAACAAACTTGACAATATCATAGCAACAGATTTTTTAAGAGAAAAAAAGCTTATTACTGCTTCATTAATGACAAGTTTCGATATTAATTTCAATAAGCAAAGTAAAACTTAAAGAGAGCTAACTTTAACCACTCCTACTTCATATCGTCGTATCTGTTTTCCTATAGGAGTTCAATGGTTTATAAGACTTGTCTAAAAAATATTTTTAAAGAACTAAAAAAAATTCAAGCTAACTTTCTTGAGGTTCTGAAGCTCTTAAATGTTAGTTTGAATTTTTTCTGGTTATTATATATATAAACTATTGATGATTAGATAATCAAAAAGTTAACTAATTAATTCATCAAACCAATTTTTAAATCCACTTCCAGATTTAAAGAATTATTTCTCGAACTGCTTTACAATCACCTTTTAATTGCTTCATTAAGTCGTCAATAGATTGAAATTTCTGTTCAGAGCGCAAATACTTAATAAATTCAATTCTAATGGTTTCTCCATAAATATCTTCATTAAAATCCAGAAGGTAAACTTCAATTGACAAGCCATCAGTATAATTAAAAGTAGGGTTATGGCCAATATTACACATGCCTCTGTATGAACCTTTGCCCACATAAGCTTTAACTGCATAGACACCTTTTTTAGGAACTAAAAATTGTTCTTTTAACTCAATATTTGCAGTTGGAAATCCAATTGATCTTCCTTTTTGATTTCCTTTTATTACCATACCGCTCAAAGAATAGGGTCGCCCTAACATTTGACAAACCTCTTGGACATCTCCTTGTAACAAATAATCTCTAATTTGAGTTGCTCCAATCTTAGTTGTCCCAAGCCTTAACTTAGGAGTGACATCTAATTTAAAAACTTCTTCATACTTCTCCAACAAGGTAATATTTCCAGCACCATTTTTACCGAAGCGAAAATCAAATCCTGTAGACACATAGCAGACCTTTTCTTCAATCAAATATTTTTTAATAAAATCTTCAGGTTTCATGCAAGCTATAGTTTCATCAAAGGGTAATATTAACAATTGATCTACTCCTAGTTTTTTAAGAATTGCAATTTTTTCCGACATAGGTGTTAATAAGTAAGGGGTAGCTAGCTTTTTTAAAAAAAATTTAGGATTTATTGAAAATGTAATGACTGCACTTCTAATATGATGTTGCTTAGCGTAATGAACAGCATTCAAAATAACGGCTTGGTGCCCCATATGTAATCCGTCAAAATAACCTAGTGCAACAGCCATTGGATATTTTGCTGTTTTTTTATCTATATGTATAATTTCCATTAAACTCACTTCCTAAAAAAATCCTCGAATAGAGCGATATACTTCTTTTATAGGGTGCTTTTCATATATCGCTAAGCATTGACCTGATAAACTATAAATCGCAAATGGATGATCTCCTGTTTGAGGCTTGACTTGCTCTGGATACAATTGTACCCCATTACGCACTAATTTTTCAATCCATGAATCGACATAAAGGGTTGGATAACCTGACAAAGCTTCTTCAATGGTCAATAATGGCAACTGTGCTTGCTCAACTAGACATGTCAATTCATCTAAACTCACACATTGAGAAATATGAAAGTTTCCTGAAGCAACACGGCGTAAATAAGACATATGAGCTGGATAGCCTAAAGCTTCACCAATACTAACGGCAACTGTTCGAACAAATAATCCTTTACTGCCTTTGACATAAAATTTAAATGAGACTAATCCTGAATCCAATTGGATAATGTCACTCATTAAATTTAATTCATATATGGTCACTTCACGCTCAGGTCGCTTGACTTCAAGACCAGATCTGGCATATTCATATAATTTCTTGCCATTTACTTTTACAGCTGAATACATAGGAGGCACTTGAATTTGCGTGCCAATCATTGCTTTTAATGTAGCTTCGATCTCTTCTTTTGAAGGGGTTCGCTTAATTTCTTTTCTGGCAACTACTTCACCTTCAGCATCCTCTGTTGTAGTCGTATATCCTAGCGTTACCTCACCCATATATGCTTTTTCATTAGCTGTTAAAAATTGTGATATTTTAGTCGCTCTTCCTACACAAATAGGTAAAACACCTGTAACACTGGGATCTAAAGTCCCCGTATGACCGACTTTCTTAGTATTTAATAGCCGACGAATCCGATTTACACAATCGTGAGAGGTCATACCGGCAGGTTTATCTAATAGCAATACACCGTCCATTTACTCAACTCCTAACAAAAATTGTTCAAATACTTCATTGGCCATTAAAATCCCACTCTTTGTCAAAGAAATCCAGCCATCTTTCAATTCCAAATATCCGCACTTCATGGAGTGATGTAAAGCTTGTTTGTATAACTCTTCAATTTGGACACCATATTTCAAATTGACAGCTTTTATGTTAACACCTTTTAGAAGTCTTAATCCTAAGAACATTTCTTCTTCCAATTTTTCTTTTAGACTAAGAACGTGACTGTCTACAATAGGAAGATCACCATTTCGAACCTTTTTAATGTAAGCATTAATTGATCGTGAATTGTGATAACGACTACCTGACACATAACCATGAGCTCCTAGACCTGCACCTATGTACTCTTCATTTAACCAATACGACAGGTTGTGTCGACTGGGTTCTGCTTTTGTAAAATTACTTATTTCATATTGTTGAAAGCCATTTTGAGCCAATGTCTCCATGACTAGCTCACACATTTGTGCTTCAAGATCATGATCAGTCAAAGTTAACTTATCTTTCATGTAAGCTAAATATAATGGCGTATGCTCTTCAACAATTAAGGAATAGGCTGAAATATGTGGTACCTCAAGCTTGATCGCCATTTCAAGATCCTTTTGTACTTGATCATAAGTTTGACCTGGAATCCCATAAATTAAATCTAAGTTTATATTTTGCATGCCACTTTCTTTCAATTGCTTAATGGCGTGTATAACGTGTTCGTTACCATGTTTGCGCCCTATTTGTTTTAATAAGGGTTCATTAAATGTTTGCACGCCTAAGCTAATTCTAGTAATGCCTTGTTTTAATAAATACTCGATTTTAGACGACGTCAAATTTTCAGGGTTGGCCTCAATGCTTATTTCTTGTAGTTGATCAAAAATAATAGCCTCATTTAAATAATGAAACAATAAATCTAATTGCAAGACAGAAAGAGCCGTTGGTGTTCCCCCACCAATATAGATGGTTTGTAAATCTTTAAATCCTATCTTTTGTTCATAGTACTTTAATTCCTCAATTAAAGCATGTAAATAAGCTTCATGTTGTTGCCCTTTTGTGACGAGCTTAGGAAAATCACAGTACGTACATATATGATCACAAAACGGAATATGTATATATAATCCTTTTGGCATTTTACTCTCACCTTTTATTAATAAAATGGCTCTAAAGTCATAACTTCTTGTGCGAAGTTAATAGGAATGATTTCTAATAGTTATTCAATTTGTTACATTTAAAATATCTTTCCTAACATACTAGAGAATAAGTTTTACTTATCCAATCTTCTTTCATATGGACGATAGAGGGTTAAGCTAAAACTCTTAAATATGTTCTAGTACATTTAAACTTAAACGTTTTGCCATTTCCCGAGCCATTTTCATATAGTTATCATTGAGCAGCTTAGGGTTGTGACAGTCAGAATTTACTAAAACTTTTGTTTGTGGATAATGGGTTGCAATGATTTGCCAAAACTTTTCGGATGGATAAGGATAGCGTTCACCATCTTTATATTCTTTTAAACCACGTCTTAATCCATTGGCGTTCACTTCTAAAATAACATCATACTGGTTTGCAAGTTTAGCTATGCGATGAGTGACCGCTTCACAAGCCTCATCCCATTGAGGATAAAGAGTCATAAATACGTCTGGATGAGCTAATATTTTAAAGAATTTTGTTTTAACCCCTTGTTCAATCACATCACCGTATATTTCTAATTGACGCGGCTCAGTAAAATGGAAAGCATCTTGATATTTACCCTCAGTTTTAATATAATGTTGTGCTAAAATTAAATAATCTGTTTTGCTTACTAAACTTTTAATATAATGATGTTCTTTAGGAAAGTATTCACACTCCAAAGAGGATAAAACTTTTATCTGAGGGTATTTCTTTTGCGCCTGTTGAATCTCTTTAAAATAAATGTCTAAATCCTCATAGTCCATTCTTCGATTTCCCAATTCAGGAAAGCTTTCGTACGGAACGTGGCAACTCATTCCAATTTCTGTATACTGATTTTTGATAGCTTCTTCAATAAAGTCTTCTATTTGTCCTTTAGCATGACGACAACGATAATGGTGCGTATGATAGTTAGTTAACATTTTACCTCTCCTTAATATAAATTGTTATTTTATTTACAGGATATCCTAAAAGTATGGCTTCTTATCCCGCATGTAATAATAGGTTTCCTCATCTCGATTATTTTAGCACATAAATAATCTCAAAATAAATGAGTATCATCCCAGTCTTCATTAAACAAATAAAGAAG
>Ga0153980_1000167_pt1 | contig 34757 bp, 32 predicted proteins | sample TSGA064MetaG_FD_104722 | JGI IMG/M metagenome (GOLD analysis project Ga0153980, IMG submission 104722) | Attine ant fungus gardens microbial communities from Georgia, USA - TSGA064 MetaG | ecosystem: Host-associated > Fungi > Mycelium > Unclassified | place: USA: Georgia, Magnolia Springs State... | reverse complement strand
TGACCGCGTCCTCTCCGCCATGGTCTCAGGCTACCCTCGTTTCTTCATCCATCTCTCCATCCGCAAACTTGCCTCCATCTGCCAACACAAATACGCCTTGCAGTCAGAACACTGCTTCTTGTTTCCTACCCGCTCCATAGCAGAACAATGTAGAGACTTTATCCGCCATAGATCATCTCATCCTATTCAGCCCAGACTCATCGATCTCTTCGTCCCCCCTAGCCATCATCTTCATATCGTTGTTGTCCCCGTTGACCAGTTCAAGCTCGCAAAACAGTTCTGGCAACATACAGGTCTTGGAATTTCCTCCAGGCAAGCTGAAAAGTGCCTCGCTCTTCTCCCCGACGACTGGTCTACCCCTCGCCCCACTGCACAATCTCACAACAAGCATTACGCTGTCAAATCCGTCACCTCTTGCTCCCCAGACTTGATCTCTTCTGATCACACCACTTACCTCGAAGAGCGCTATGGCCGCAACTTGCCCCTCTCCGCTGCCTCATCTGCAAAACGGGCTCTTCGTCGATGTATCGCACGTACACTCCTCCATGACGATGGTCAAGCCGGTGCTGGTGTAGATGGTCCCGATCTCACAGGCCCCAGCTCCAGAGGCGTCAAGTCCGTCACTGAGCACGATGTGTATCTGTATCCCTGTGGAATGGCTGCTATCTGGAGTGCACATAGACTCTTGAGAGATACGAGACCTGAAGCCAAGAGCGTCTGCTTTGGGTGAGTTCACACCCTTCTTTGAAGTCATTCGTGCTGATTTGACGCAAGGTTTCCCTATGTCGATACACTCAAAATTTTACAAAAGTGGGGTCCTGGCGTCCATTTCTTTGGATCAGGACTTGACTCGGATATCGATTCTCTTGCTGCTCTCTTATCCGAAATAAAAGTATCAAATACCACCACGCCTCCCGTTCTCGCCCTTTTTACCGAATTCCCATCCAACCCACTCCTTCGTTCTGCTAATCTTCCGAGACTCCGTGCGTTGGCGGATCAATACGATTTCTTGCTCGTCGTAGACGAAACAGTCGAGAATTTCGTCAATGTCGATGTTCTGCCTTTTGCAGATATTGTAGTCAGCAGTTTGACCAAAGTCTTTAGTGGCGCGAGTAACGTTATGGGTGGGAGGTGAGCGCAAACTTATTTCCTTTCTTCTCATTTCTTCTCAAAGAATTTTCAAGCCTTGTACTTAACCCGAATTCACGGCACTACGCTTCACTCAAACAGTCTCTCTCGAAAACCTACATCGACACCTACTTTTCTGAAGATGCCATCTACATGGAACGAAATTCCCGAGATTTTCAACGAAGAATTGAGGTCATTGATAGGAATATGGAAGCGATATGCGATTTTCTGAGATCGAGGTCTGTTGCGGGTGGTTATTCTGCGAAAGACGATCGTTCGGGGGTGGCTATCAAAGAGGTTTATTATCCGAAATATATCACGAGGGAGAATTACGACCAGTGTCGTCCTTCTCCTACCTCGACCCATGGTTTTGGGGGTCTTTTTTCGCTCTCGTTTACCTCCATACTCGCCTCTTCGACCTTTTTTGATGCGTTACCTTGCTACAAAGGTCCTTCTCTCGGTACCAATTTTACTTTGGCTTGTCCATACACGATTATAGCGCACTATGAAGAATTGGCGTGGGCGGAAGAGTGGGGTGTTGAGAGTGCATTGGTGAGAGTGAGTGTGGGTTTGGATTTGGAGAGAGATGGGGTGATGTTTGAAGGGTTTGTCAAGGCTTTGGAGCTTGCGGAAAGTGTTGTTGTTGTTGGGGAAAACGCAACCGAAGGAGACAAATGAAGATGATCTCGATATTTCTTAAAAAATTTATTTTATCTATCGATTGGAGAACAGCCATTGACCTATCAATAAATTCATTCTCAGTCACTGATCACTTTAAATAAAAAAAATTCTACGTGGCCTGATGGTCGAACACATACACGCACGCACGTTTTGAAGAGGACGGAAAACCTTTACTGCAAGTGATTCGTTCTTGGCGTTATGTTTCTATCTGAATTGGGACTCCTGCTATGCTCCTGTTATTCAGTGAAATGGCGTGGCAGTCTCTGTAATAATTGAAGCTTCATTATTTGAATATTGTAACTTTGAACTATCATACAAGCAACGCCGACACTAAAAACCAGATATACTTTTATCTGAAGAATCCTTCTCCTCCTCACTCAACGATACAAACTCTTTATCGTTGGTTTCTTCGTCGATAACCTCAATACAGTCATACATCTCGTTGTAATAGCGCATAGTCTCACGAGCAGATCGCTGCGAAGCGACCCATGCCTGGAGAGATGGGGCAGGGAACACATAATGTAACAAGATGAACACAACAAAACTTATTCCCACGCCTGTGCAGAAAGATATTGAGAAAACATGAGACCAACCTGCGGCCACTTCAACTTTCGGGTTCACATTGGCAATAAATCCGGGTAACGATGGGAAGGTGCCCATAACCCAGGCCACAGGCGCACGCCAATTGAATCCATATGAAAACCAATATATACTCGAAGGGTTGCCAACGTAAAGATCATCCACCTTGAGTCTGAACCGATGGATGACAATAAAGGAAGCAATCATGAGGCCAATCATGGGGCCTAAAAATACCATATAACCTCCCATAACTGAAAGGAAGACCGTTGGTGTGTTCACAAGTTTCCAAGGATTGCAGGCTATGGAAACGAAGGCTGTTATGTATGCTCCTCGGCGAATATTGATATATTTGGGGAAAGTTGCTGCGAGATCGAAACCTAGAAGTTTGTTAAAGAAGCCTTCGCCATACAAGAAAATGAGGCTTACCTCCAGACAAAGCATTTCCGGGGATAGTGACACCAATTTGGGAGATGATTAACGCAAAGCCTCCAAAAAATGCAGCACAACGTGATCGTGGCCCTCCCGACTCAATCATTGCCCCGAAAAGGTCAGGCAAGTTCCAATAGGCTTGTCCGTATCGTCACTCAGTCGCTGCCGTGACAAGAATTCCACCGATACAGCAGAAGATAGCATAAGGGGAAAAGACGATGGCTTGACCCTGAATAGCATCACTAGGTTTCCTAGCAAATCGGGCATAATCATTCTGATTTAGCAGGCCAGCAGCAATAGCCCCAATCGTACTACCGATCCCGAAGGCAATAGTCCAACCACTGGTGTGGCCACTGGACATGGTTATGGTCTCACCGAACCCTTGCGGGCCCATAGTGGCCAACGACCAAATCAACAGAACCACTATGAACACCATGACGATTGGGGCAGAAACATAGAGTAGGGGCTGCATCCCGTGTGGTCGTATGTAAATGAAGGGCATCGAAATGACCATGAAAATGATATATCCCAAGAACTGGGCAGTTGTGACACCTGTGGACTGGGCCATGTGATTTGGTATCCGCTCCTCGATCGAAGGCCATATGGCCTTGAGACATATATAGATGCATTCGCCACCTATCCAAGCCTGGAATCCACCTGTTACGACAATATTAGTATATTTTCTAAGAAGATAGAAATGCTCAGCATGAACGTACACCATATTATGGACAGAAATATGCGATTCCAGATGACGAATTGACTCCCCCACATGCCCCATGCGGACCGATTCACTACTGGAAAACCTACGTGGTAGTAAGCACCCTGTAGTGAATTCAGCACTAGCAGGATGTTTGAAATAATAGTCCCAGCAATTATAGCGATGGTAGCCTCCCACCAGGACATGCCCATAGCAATTAATGAGCTACCTGATAGATATGCTGATATATTTACGTTGACCAAGAGCCCTAGAAGAAGAGAAGCCCACGATTAGAATAATTGAAAACAATTCAAAGCCATCAAGGTGTTGTTACACGAACAGTAATTATTAAATGTCCATTTTTGTCGTGCCTTTTCTGTAGGTTTAATGTCATCATTGTTCCAACGGTTAGCTAAATTTTCGTCGCCTGGGACCTCCAGCTGCTTTAGTGAGATCATGATTGCACTAGGTGATATCCCCCAGAAATGTGAAATTCTGAGGATGTAGCACACGCGTGAAATTGCTGTCTGAGGAAATCTGGGATGCAGTGAGACTGGTACCGAGTCTGACTATCAGAAAGGAAGTAGGTTTGGTGGTTGATGTGCTTTGGCTGCTTTAAGCTTCTTTCCATGGGAAGCCGGATGGCCTCCTTGCTAGCCGCGCAATGAGTTTCATGTCAGGCCTTGAGAAAAGTACTACATATTGGGGATATTCAAGTGATCGACTGCCCGTGATTGATGGACACTGATTGGTGAAGACGCACGCGTGATTTTCGCTATGATGGTAATAGGCTTGTCCCTTTCTTGGTCGATGCGAGGGTCCATTGAGCTGAGAGGGTCAAAAGACGGCTCGTATGAGATCACAGCATGTAGATGGTGACAGATGTCTCTGAACGTACACTCGGAGATCCTAAACATGTAGCAATACATGGAAACATACCAATGAGCGTTGGCATTCCAATTTCCCAAATCATAGGAAAAAAGGAATTATGCAGACAGGAGATTGTGCTCTGGAATCTGCTTCATGATGTGGACATAAAGAGCATCAAGTTGCGAAAAGGATGATGTGGGTACCTGTTTCCCTACATCGGAGAGGGTATCAAGAACAGACTGCAGTCGTTGACGGAATTGCGAGTCGGGTGGATAGGCCACATGGCGCAAGACAGCAGCAGGGTGTGCAAAAAGGCCAGCCACTGCCTCGACAAGGGACCAGATATCGTTGTCAGTTGGCCATGATGACAGAAATTGCGGGAAATTCTGTTTTTCAAGAATGTTCTTGAATCCACCCCGAAGGTACAGTTCGATCTCATCGTCTGCCTCGCGAGAGATAGGCAGTTCAATAGAATGAGTTACATAAGCAATGGCGTCCTGCTTGAATGTGGATACGATGCGAGGCTCGGCGTGGCTGAAGATGACCCAATGGAATGGGGTGGACCCTTCCCTGACAGATGATGCAATTATCCCAATAATTTCTGCTTGTGCGTCTTCACCGGCACACTCGTCTAACCCATCGATGAAGATGGCTTTTGGTTGTACCCTCTTTCCCTGCTTCCCTAGCTCTTGAATCGGCTCAACGAACAGTGATCTGAATTGAGGTGCTATTTTCTTCTCAACAAGAGTCTTGTCCTTTGAGATCCTCTCATCAATAGATGTGCAATAGTCAAGGAGCACAGTGGCAAGTTGGTAAGCGATAGTAGTGAATAGGCATGATGGATTAGAATGTTTGTTGACAGTGAAGAAGAATGCAGCACCAAGATGTCCAGTTTCTCGGCGCATGTCTGAGCGATGGCCGATTTCCCTACACCAGCTGGTCCCCTCATCCAATACATCGACGAGGGTGGCTCGGCAGATTCGGTTATCCAATTTGTAATGTCAGCGATATACTGCTCCCGAGTACCGGGGGAGCAGCGGCGATCGTAGTGGTCTTGAGAATCAAATACAGCTCCTGGATCAGAGGCATCAAGGAGGATATCGATACCTAGTACTGAATTAACTAACATTTCATCGGCAGAATACGAAGCTACTCACCAGATCGCCCGTAATAGTTGTTGGTAGTCTGTATGAAATTACTCTCGTTGATCACGAAATCTTTGGCATCGGGAAATATGGACATGGTGGTGACAAGATAGACGATGAGAGCAGAAGGCTGTTAAATTCATGTCAACGTGTGAACGCAGGTCACAAACTATCCAACCACGGCGAATTCTTCCCATGTTCAATCTTTCTCCTCCGTATGATTGTCCCACTCAATCTTGTGTGACGACAGACCCATTATCTGAAAAATGAGAATGCTGAAGAACACGAGCGGATTCCCACCAAGAAGGCTTCAGCGATTGCGGCATGAGAGTGTTATGTGAGGGTAGAAGCACGACTTTGCATAGTACAGATGAAAATATCACATTGATCCAGAATGTCGCATGAAAATGCTGCGTGGGAAAAGGAGTTGAAATGAAAATAGTACATGAGGAGCAGAGATAATGTGTAGTAGAAAATGTGAAAAGAAGGGTTGGTAAGAAACTTGGGTGGGCGCATGTGACGAGCATGTTATGGGCCCAGAAAACAATCACAGCCAGTGATGAGAGTAATGGGCTGAGGAAAGCATGAGAAAGCGAATTAACTGTGACTGCCTGTACAAGTAATGCGTTGATGATTGCATGCGACCGAAAAACTTTCACTTTCAAAGTGTTAACTTGACCGTTACCCAGTTTGTCCTATGTCCGAGAAACTTCAAGTGATCTATTGTACTAGAAGTGGCAAGTGTACAAGCTGTTAGGTCGACACAAACCTCTTGTAGCTACAACGGTTTGAAGTCTCGGATGTGATCTCTAACAATTGAGGAGAACCAGGTAGTCAAGACTGGAGTAGATGTCGAGATGAGAGGGAACAGTGCCAGTGTAGTGCCTTGCATTGGGTCGGACAATGGACTTGTGTTAATGCAGTAGCCGATGCATCGAGACAACAGTCAACTGGATAGCGCTCGAGGATCAAGGAGAATTCATTCCACATGCACTTATGCAGGCGTGCAAGGCTGATCAGTTGACAACTATTTGTCCACCGTGTGACTACCATCTCTCCCACCGTCGACTTCTTTCTAAACTTGGATCGTTCTCAAAATCGTGAATCTGAAATGGATATCTTTTCCTCGCCAAACGAAATACCCTGAAGCACTTGGCCTTCACGGCTTCGCTACATATGCCACCAAGGACATACAGGAGATGCAAGAGAGGATGCTCACATGGTGATTGTGAAAGCAATGATCAAGACTCTCAAGCACAGATGAGGAAGATGCCCAATATCAACAGTTGCTTGTAAAGCGGAGACGAAGTCTCTCAAAGGGCGATGACAAAGAAGCATTTTGGGACCAAAGTCGGAGATAGAATGTCAGAAGGATTTGGATCAAGAATATCTCTCGGATATCAAGGAGGGAGCTGACGTTGTCGATCTTTCGTCAGCTGTTCCTTTGTTGTATCGCAACCTGTGAAGCAGTCACATTCAGAGGCTAGTAGTGGGTTGACATCTCCTCCATCGTCCCATTGGAAACCTCAACTACGGCCTCTGGCAACTTCACCTGTTGGCATTTCTGCGACTGCCACGCCCTGCATCAATCACACAAGACACGGGCAGACTCACGAAAGGCTTCAATTAACCAGATCCTGATAACCCTTTCTATATGGCTCCAGTTCCGCCTTCTCCGCATGAGTCCTCCAACACCTGGTAACACCCATTGTGAGGAGCCTACTATGACACATTTTTGTAGCTCTTCCCTGTAAATATGGATTAATTTGACTTCTGTTGATTTTTCTCAGCTATGGTGCGCGTCGCGAGTACCAGAATCCGCTTTACAACCACAAGGAAAACTGGTCGCCTCTTCCCACATTTTTCCTTCCCATTGAATACCCAGATTATTCACCTGCCATGGCTTGCAGACCTACCGTCCTCTTTCCCAACGTACCGAAAGGAAAATATCCCGTATGTACGAAAGAAGAACCAATAGTTGATGCGACTACCTCAAAGAGTCTGAGACGGAGCCAAGGTCGGTCATTAGAGATAGCAATGATGAGAAAAAATTCGAGCAACGGAACGAGGGAGTTGAGAGAGAAGTGTTGATTACGCCTGAGAAGCTCGACTTTGTGCTGCTTCTGTCAATCAACATTACCGTTTTGTACGGCACCACTGTATTCTATGATCCTTTTTCCCTGTCCCTGATCGCTCCTATCTGGTTCCCTCTAGCTTTTGCGATCGCTATCTATTGAAATTTGATTTGTCACTACTGTGCGATACCTCTTGCTTCAGTCTCTCGCTTGAACATGTAGGTTGGTTGGTTTGTCGTTCAAGTAGCGTAGTCTCACATTCCGACTTATGACTGGCCTGGGGTCATTTGAATAAAATAGATATTTTTTGTATCTCACATATCTCTGAGTATGGAATATCACGCAAATGAGTTCTGAAGGGTTAAATGCAGTGTATGCTGAAGGAGTGGAGTTTCTGCGGTATACAATTCCTCTCTGAGAAATAGTTTGCTCGAAAGCTACACTGGGACTACAAAAGAGCTCCTGGATTTCAGATGTGACTGGTTCATGAACCTGTCCTTCAATGTCAACCACGATAAGTGGGTACCTATGTAAACTTCCACACACAGGGAGTAGTAATGGATTTTTATAGTAATGTAGTGTCGCAACACCAGTGATGAGTCGATTATGAATTGTGTCATCAACCATATGGCGAACCGCCCAAAACATGATACTGCATTTCATCACCAAAATTCAAGATCTGATGGAAACAGTTGCCATATATTGAACAAGAAAATCATACACCATATTTTGAAATGTTATCGTTACCTTACAATCGCTCAATGCCCCAAGCGTCCTCTTTCCTCATGTCTCCATCACTGCCTTCATCATCTCGCTGCCAAGTTTCCTAGTCTCCTCGAACCGCAGCTTAAAGAACTCTCTCGTTTCCTCAAATCTCCTTTTGTAATCTTCAAAAACGAACACATTGACGCCATCCTCTCGCAGCAAATGACGAACTCTGGATCGTCTGCTCTGTGCCAATGATCGTAAATCGCCGAGTGTAGTGCTCTCTCTAGCAACGTGAGTGACTGGAACAAGTGCTCTGTTACACCCAGGAAAAGTCGAAATATGGGTGTCAAGGTGTACGTATGGATTGATCCCAAGATGCCGAACAATCTACCATAGCTAATAGAGAAAGATGAGAGTCTGGGCGATAATTGGATTGTGGCAAGAACGTAAACGGTTCTGGGAAAACAGTAAGAGATTCTGGAACTGTGATGTTGGAACTTTGGTGTTTGCCCAAACTGAATTTGTCAAGAATAAATACTGAAAGTAGAATTGGTTTCCGGTGAAAGGGATGTCGAGGGATCCGAAGGGGAAGTCGTTGTTCCCAGCCATCTATAATCGTTCCTCCTCGCCCAAACACAACCCGTCTAGCCCATTGAACGCGCTCTTTCATCTTCCAATGAGCCACTACTCAACATTCATTTGAACAACTTGATTGATTTGGGTACGAACGATGGGATTCAAGATGGCGAGTCCTGCATAGAGATGCCAAGCGTTCGAATAGATTTGAAGTGTGAGGTTCACTTTCGCAGTCTCCATTCCACCGACATAGAGACCCTGTTTCCATGAATATGCTTCTGTTGAAGCCCGAGCAGTACCCATACCGATCACAGGATGCGACTGAATGGAAAAGTGATGTTCCGTCAATCATAGAAAGTGTAGTGAGAAGCATCATGGATTATTCACCTGAGGAAGGCGGCATTGGTAACTGTCTGAGTGTTGGCTGTTACAGAACCGTGTTCGTCAAACAAAGCGAGAACGAAATGAGCGCAGGATATTGTCTACGAGAGTGAGGGCATCTTTGCTGGCCCTATGTTGAATGAGGACCTGAGTAACGAATGACAAGAGAGAATGTGGACGTCTTTTGGGAGATGTGTCTCAAAGCTTTCTCAGTGGCCTTGACAGATGCCTGGCCAGCAACGATTGCATTCACTTTCGTGGCTAACATTCAAGTGAGTTGACACTTGAATCTTGTCTTCTCCAATACTCACAAGGACCATATTGCGCAACGACGCGTTGAATGAACTCGGCTTCTACGGAATAGATGATATAGTCAGACGACCTTGTTTTGACAATCCATCCTTCTGAGGGTGGACTCATGGTGTATCTGTTGACGAACAGCATCGTAAAGTGGGCCTTGGAACAAGAGAGTAAGTATAGAAGCGTACTGGAAAAGTCAATTTTGAGTTTCTCATACTTTTCTGGCAGGTAACAAACCAAGATCCTAGAAGCTTGCAGGCAGGTAAGCATATCGTCAGCGCTGATAGACACAATGAAAATACACGGACTTCTTCCAACCAACTCAGCTCAGTAGCTCTGCGTACATATAACCCATTCCAATGAGACCAATAGTGGGCTGGACATCGGGTGTGACATTGGCATCCACGTTGATTGGTAATGTAATGATTCGTTATTCTGCGTTCCTTGATCAGCCATTCAGGCGTTTACTAGACTTGTTCAGATGATCTTTGCCCCATGGAAGCTATGGTGCAACATACCTCGGTGGTTATGGGAGTAACGTAGAGTGGTTCTTGAATGTATATAATATACATATGGCAACACTTGTACAATGAACCAGGGTAAGCAAAATTGAATTGCATTTCGAGGTATAGAAAGATGACAGGGGCAATAAACTTGTGATATCAAACGGAGCAAGACAAGCACAGACAAACAGCTGTCAACTATCCGCAGACCATAGGTGGATGTGGAACAAATCCTCCTCGATCCTCGAGCACTATCCAACCAGCATTCTCATGCGGAATCTTGGGTAAATTAGTGTAGTATTTTCATCTATTTATGCAAAGTCCCGCTTCTACCCTCACGTAACACTCTCATGCCGTAATCGTTGAAGCCTTCTTGGCTCGACACTATCCCTTCATGTCCTTCAGTATTCCCATTTTTCATATAATGGACTTGTCACAGTGCAAAATTCAGGAGGAGAATCAACCGGAAGAGAAAGATCAAACATGGGAAGAATTCGCCGTGGTAGGATAGTTTGTAACCTGCGTTCACACATTGACATAAATTTAACAGCCTTCTGTTCTCATCGTCCATCTATCTCACTGCCATCATGTCCATATTTCCCGATGCCAGAGACTTCATGATTAGTAACTTCAATGCGCAGTCGATTACCAGCATTACGAACCAATACGGCCGATCTGGTGAGCAGCTTCGTTTCGGTTGATGAAATGTTAACCAATCGAGTACTAGGTATCGATATCCTCCTTGATGCCTCCGATCCAGGAGCTGCATTTGATTCTCAAGACCATTACGATCGTCGCTGCTTCCCAGGTACTCGGGAACAGTATATCGCTGACATCACAAATTGGATAACCGAATCTGTCGACTCACCCTCATCGATGTATTGGATGAGGGGACCAGCAGGTGTTGGCAAATCAGCCATCGCTCAGACATGTGCCGAGAAACTCAAAGAAAGTGGACACCTTGGTGCTGCATTCTTCTTCACTGTCAAGAAATATGATAATCCCTTACGCTTGTTCACTTCCATCGCTTACCAACTTACCACTGCGCTTCCTGATTATCGCGCCGCTGTCGATGAGAGGATCTCTAAGGATAAGAGTCTTATTGGGAAGAAAATAGCATCTCAGTTCAGATCACTGATTGTTGAGCCGCTCCAGGAATTAGGGAAGCGGGGGAGAAGAGTACAAGCAAAAGCCATTTTCATTGATGGATTGGACGAGTGTGACGGTGATGATGCTCAGGTGGAAATTATCAAGATAATTGCATCCTCCATCAGGGAAGGATCCACACCATTCCATTGGGCCATCTTCAGCCGCGCCGAACCTCGCATCGTGTCGACATTCAAGCAGGACAACATCGCTTTTGTCACTCATTCTGTTGAACTGCCTATCTCTCGCGAGGCCGATGGTGAGATTGAAATGTACCTTCGAGGAGAATTCAAGAACATACTTGAGCAACGAAATTTCCCGCAACTGCTGTCCTCATGGCCAGCTGACAACGATATCCGGATGCTTGTTGATGCAGCACATGGCCTATTTGCTCACCCTGCTGCTGTGTTGCGTCATGTGGTCTATCCGATCGACTCGCGATTTCGTGAAAGACTGCAATCTGTCCTAGACTCCCTCTCTGATTTGGGACAACAGGTGGCCACATTACCCTTCTCGCAACTTGATGCTCTCTATGTCCACATCATGATGCAAATTCCAGAGAGCATTCTCCTGCCTGCACAATACCTTCTTTCCCATTCTTTGGGTGACCCAAATGCCGGCGGTCGCTGGCCTGTTTCCGGGCATTGTTGTATGTTTAGGATCTCCGAATGTACATTCAGAGACATCTATCACTGTCTACATGCTGTGATTTCATACGAGGTATCTTTTGATCCTCTCCGTCCAATTGACCCTCGCATTGACCTCACACGGCCATATTATGACCAAGGCCAATGGTTCCATCCAGATAAGTCAATCATAAACCACGTTTTCGGTGTTCATGGAACATTTCGCTTCTACCACAAATCCTTCTATGATTTCCTCTGCGATCCCACTCGCTCTAGTTCCTTCTGTGTCACCACCCCCGCCATTTATTGCAAATTCCTTGATCGTTTAATTCAAAATCACCATCATTCTGCATCAAGCTATGTTATCAATGGTTCAAGCATGTATTTCCCCCCTTGTATTTGTCCCTGAGCTTACTTGTTATTCCAGACCTTGTGTTGGCACCAGGTGTCATTGACTCCTCTTCCGCACTGTCTTGGCCACATGGAACTGAGTTTGTTGACTCCTATCTTAAGTTGACAGCCTTTTCTTTTTCTGGCCTCTCATCCTGGTTATCCTGTGATGACCCATACTTGTGCCACTTCTTTGAGGATGTTCCATTCGCTATGTTGCAGCGACTGGTGGATGTTGATTACTACAAGTCTCTGATAGCGGACCGGATATCGTTGGAACTCAGGGACTTATCAAATAGTTTTCGTTTTGTTTTTGCAACTGCCAAAACATTGTCCCACACCGTATTTGAGTGTATTCGCACCGAGTACTTTGATAAAATGGCTCCTGCTCAATTCCTTCTGGTATGTTTCAAATATAATTACCCCAAATTAATTTATCCACATGCTGCCAGGTTGTCAATAAATTGGAGAAAGCAAAGGTCATCCGGCCATATGCTCCACTCTTTGGATCGAGCCGTGCCTCAGCCCTTCTTCACAGTTTCTCCCGCAAAAAGTCGATGAGAAGGAACAGTGGGCTTTATAAAGTTGGGCACGGAGAAAAGTCGGTTATATGGTATTGGGAGTTTGATATGGACAAGCGGTATTTCCATCAGTTCAAAACTGTTGAGTATGCAGCGGCAGTAGATTTCTACAAAGTGAACAAGTTCACTATGTGGGACAAAATGGTAGAAGGTGATGCAGAAGGCAACAAACAAGACGGTGAGGGAGAGGGAGATTCTCATAAACATGAGGCTGAGACCGATGTCCAAGGCCAGGATGACGGCCGGAATGTTTGGGATGGAAATGGCGATTCCAAAGACAATGACGATGGGCAGGACAATGGGGAGCAAAAAAAGATTCAAGATATCGCTCATTCATCTTAGACACTGAACAATCTCCACTCTTTTTCTTTTTCTGGATTCTTGTTCTTTTCAGTGGTATATATTCATTGAACCAGTCTCATGTGTCGTCGGTTTACAGAGCAAACACCTGTAATAGATTTATTTCTTTTCTTCTGTTCCTGCCCGCATCTGGAAAAGATACGTATTCCATCCAAGTGACCACCTTGACTATGTGTTCTTGGTATTCTCCGAGTGCACCATCCATGAATATATTCCCGCTTTCATTTTTGGACTTTTCCTTCTTCTACTTAACATGCAGGACACAATATCCTCCGATATGTCAAAATGTGCACCTACATAGTTAGGTACATGTGGAACGGGTCCTCTATGATCCCCGAGTGTTTCTGGTTATGTTTTTCAAGATGGTTCCACTGGGTATACAAAATCACCATGGGTAGGGGATGTGATGACTGACTTATTGTGCAATGAGATGGCAAATTTATCCTGTACCCATGTTATTTAACAGCTTTTCTTGAGTTTCTACCCCCAGTATCTACCATCAAACTCACAACACTTCCACCGCCATATCCCGAAATACCCATCTTTTTACAGATTAAGACTCGTTGGTTAACATTCTGTAGATTGATGACTAAATACCTTTTACAATGTAAGACAAGGAAATGGTTGTTAAGTATGGGTAGTATTGGATTTTAAATTTCATCCAAGCCTGTGCAATGCAATCATCATTGTTGGCACCTGGTTAATTATTCATCAATCATAGGAATACGAAGGACTTAAACACGACTCGGTCCAAAGAGAGGAACATACGGCCGGCTGACCCTTACTTTCTATAATTTATTGATCATCTGACAATAGGTGAATTTATCCACTGCAGGTGATCATAGTTGAAACGTACCGAGATAAATGCAGGCACCAGACCATAAATTCACCGGGGGGGGGGGGTAAATGTGCTCAAATATAGTGTGGGACAACGTTCGGGGGGTCGCCAAAAACAATACCATTTGACAAACCACTGAGTTCCCACAACATCCAGTCCGCTATCAGACTTGCGATAATCTGCCAGTGATTGCAAGATACGGAACGGAATATCATCGAAAAATCGACTAGAAAGCGCGAGTCATCATGGGATAACCAGAATGACGGGAGGGCAAAGATCCCGAGCTTGAGACAGGAGTCAACTAACTCGGTCCCATGTGTCCAAGAGAGTGATACGGAGGAACTGACAATACCCGGTGCCAATATAAGCTCTGGAATAGCAAGTAAGTTCAGGGACAGCTATCAAGTGTGAAATACGTGCTTGAGCCGTCAACAACATAGCTTGATGCATAATGATGGTGATCTGGAATCATATGATCGAGGAATATACAATAAAAGGCAGGAGTGTTGACACAGAAGACACCAGAGCGAATGGGATCGCGGAGGAAATCGTAGAAGGATTTGTGATAAACATGTGCCATGAACACCCAAAATATGGTTTATGATCAACTTATCTGGATGAAGCCATTGATCTTGGTCATAACGCGGCTGTGCGAGGTCTATGCGAGGGTCGATTGAGCCGAGAAGATCATAAGACACCTCGTAGGAAATCACGACATGTAGATGGTGACAGATGTCCTTCAAGGTATACTCGGAGATCCCAAACATGTAGCAAAGCATGGAAGCATACGAATTAGTGCCAACATTCCAGGAGAAAAGATAGAACAGATGGAATTTTGAAAACGGGAGAATGTCTGAATCTGCTTCATAATATGGACATGGAGAGCATCTAGTTACGAAAAGGGTGATGTAGATCCCCGTTGTTTTGTATCTGAGAGGGAGTCTAGGACAGATTGCAGTCTTTCACAGAATTGCGAGTCGGATGGATAGGCCACATGACGCAACACAGCAGCTGGGTGCACAAAAAGGCCATGTGCTGCATCAATAAGCATCCGGATATCGTTTTCAGCTGGCCATGATGGCAACAGCTGTGGGAAATCTCGTTGTTCAAGATGTTCTTGAATTCACCACGAAGGTATATTTCAATCTCACCGTCTACCTTGTGAGAGATTGGTAGTTCAACAGATTGAGTGGCAGAAACGATGTTGTCCTGCTTACTATGCGAAGTTTGGCGCGGCTGAGCATAGCTCAATAGAATGGTGTGGATCCTTCCCTCATGGAGGATGCGATTATCTTGATAATTCCTGCTTGAGCGTCTCCATCAGCACACTCGTCCGATCCATCGATAGGAACTGCTTTTGGTTGGCTCTCTTCCCCGCTTCTCTAGCTCCTGCAGTAGTTCAACAATCAGCGATTTGGATTAAGATGGTTAGGGTTAGGAAGCGTAGTTGTGAGTTGGTAGGCTATGGTAGTAAACAACCGGGAGGGATTGTTATGCTCTTTGACAGTAAAAAAGAATGCAGCTCCGAGGTGCCAATTTTCTGCTAGTTTATCGGCGCATGTTTGAGCGATGGCTGACTTGCCGACACCGGCAGGTCCTCTCATCTAGTACATGGACGAGGGCGTGTTGATAGACTCAGTAACCCCATTTGTGATGTCAGCGATATATTACTCCCGAGTGCCAGGGAAGCACCAAATCATCGTGGTCTGATGAATCTAAGGCTGCTTCTGGACTAGAGGAATCACAAAGGACATCGATTTCTATTGCTTGGTTAAATGATAATCCATTGACATGTAAAGTGAGTCCACTCACCAGATCGTCCATAGTTGCTTGCTTGCGTAAAATTGCTATCCCTTATGGTAAAGTCTCTGGTACCAGGAACTATAGACATAGTGGTGGAAAGAATGAGACTAAAAGGCTGTTGAGCCCATGCCAATGTGAGAATGCAAACTATCTTTCCATGACACTGCCCCATCTTGCACTACGACAAGTCCATTTTCCAAAATTGCAAATGATGCGGGAGAAAGGATACTACTGTCCAGCCAAAAAGCTTCAAGGATTACGGCATGAGGGTGTCGTAGAAAACAGTCTTTGTATTGTACAAAGTCCATTGTATGAAGATGTGAAGAGAAGGGTCAAAGCGCCCGACAGGATGTGATGTCACGCATTGCTTATACAACAATATTGTTCGAAAACTTGCTTGTTTATTCACTCTTGCCGATCTTATACACAGGACCTGGTTTTTCGACAATACCATAACTGACTATGTGCAACCAAAATCACGTGTCAAAAGTCATTACTGTCAAAATCTGATAGAGGGACAAAAGACAGTTGAATTTTGATATAGGTCCTCGTGAACTCAAACTTGGCCTACTCTCCTCCAGAGCCATTTGGAACTAGAGGTGGTAAATGCAGTCAATTGTCCAACCTACGTTGAGGGCACGGCACCGGCGCTGAAGCATTCAAGGTCAAGTTGTTGATATTGGTTGAACTCGGATGACGTCACCAGCAAGACCCAGCAGCCACAGTGTGAGCAGTGACACGATGTTGGAGAGACTTTCAAAGCCCGAGTCCTGTTGAAATTACGCGGAGGATGCAGTGTTTGATTCAACAAACGTGATCATGATCAGAATATTTGTCGGGCGCTGGGTGTTGTCGGAGCCTGCATGCGTCGGTTAGTGTTAGAAAATCCGTTTGCCTCTCGCTTGCAGCTAAACGGTCTTACCTTCCTCAAGTTCTCTCGCTGCCAGTGCACTTGAGGAGATTCTGGACAGTGACGTCCCCCTTAGGTGTACTTGTGCGACTGCTAGTCGATTTAGTCTGAGCATGTTTCATCAGGAACCGACGAAGGACGCTCTCCTCGACGCAGTACATGTAATTGGATGGCCTGGATTCCAAACTTGTCCACATGAACTTGCTTGGCATACACGACACTGCCACAAGTATTCCGTTCTGTATTTCACTTTCAACACAGCGAGATCGACCATCATTGGGCGACTACTCCGACAAAAGACAAGCAGAATTCCTTCTGTATACCGGTCCGTGACTATTCTACTTGTTGGGCTTGTGACCAGTCTGAGAAGGTGCTTTAGAATCTCCCCAGCTGATATTTTCCATCAAGAGTGCCTATTTTGTAATGTGCTTAATAGTCGCGTGTTTGATATGCGATACGCGTATAATCCTGGCAACGATACCGTTAGTTTTTATGATTGGATGTATGCCTCCATCGCCCCTCAGAGCCTCTGGTACTAATCAATCATCGAGCCCAAACCCTCCTTCCTCCGACAACCCAATTGAAGGGCATATTACCACTATTTGTAACGAATTCTCTCTGATGTACGACGCGTGACCGTAGCTTATAGTCCGTATATACGTGGTTAGTCCCCTTTGACCTGGTTATAGAGCATCTCGAACACCGGAACTAGGATCGTAACAAAATTATCAAGATAATCGCATCCTCGATCAGGGAAGGATCCACTCCGTTCCATTGGGCAGTCTCCAGCCGCACAGAACCTCTCATAGTATCCACATTCAAACAGGAGAGTGTTGCTTCAATCACTCATTTGATTGAATGCCCCCTCTCTCGCGAGGCAGATAGCAAGATCGAATTGTATCTCCGAAGTGAATTCAAGAACATACTCAGGTTTCCCGCAACTGCTGTCCTCATGACCAAGTGACAACGATATCGAGATCCTTGTTGATGCAGCAGATGGCTTATCTGCACACCCTGCTGCTGCGCTGCACCATGTGGCCTATCCACCAGACTCGTAATTCCATGAGAGATTCCAGTCTATTCTTAATAATCTCTTCCATGCAGGAAAATAGGTATCTACATCACCATTTTCGCAACTCGATGCTCTCCATGTCCACATCATTAAACAGGTCCCAGAGAATATTATCCTGGTCGCACACCTCCTTCTTTCCTATCTTTTGTCCTGGAATGCCAACACTTGTTCATACTATGCTGCATGTTTAAGATCCCCTAGTATACGTTCATAGAAATCTGTCACCATCTACATGCCGTGCTTTGCTACTAGGTATCTTTCGAACCTCTCAGCTCAATCGACCCTCGTATCAACCTCTCATTGCCGTATTCTGGCCAACGTCAATGGTTTTATCCAGACAAGTCGATCATAAACCATGTTTTGGGCATTCATGGTAATTCGCGTTTCTACCACAAATCTTTCTACGATTCCTCTGCGACCCCACTCGTTCTGGTGCCTTCTGTGTCAATACTCCTGCCTTTTATTGCAGATTCCTTGAACACTTGATCCAAAATCACCATCATTATGCATCAAGTTATGCTATTGAGGGTTCCAGTATGTATTTCACCTCTCATATCTGCCCCTGAACTTGCTTGTTATTCCAGAGGTTGTATTGGCACTGGGTATCACTAATCTCCTCTGCATCACTGTCTTGGCCGCACGGAACCGAGTTTGTCGACTCCTATATCAAGCTGAGAACATTTGTAATGACTTGCGTTTTTGTCGATTTTCCATTTGACATTTTGCAGCGACTGGCAGATACTGATCATTGTAAATATCTGATGGCGCACAGGATGTGGCTGGAATTCGGCAATTGGGCAACTGCCGCAACATTATCCCACTTCGTATTTGAGTGTGCTGGCAACGAAAAAATTTGATAAACTGGTGTCCTCCACAAACAAATCAATGAGGAGTAAAGAGGGAAGCAGGCTATCGTTTATTCATCTTCGATGATAAACTGGCCCGCATTTATGTATCATCCCTTTGTTATTTTTTAATTTTTATCTGCCGTAGCGTCTTTGACATTTTCTTGTCCGACTAATAGAATACGAGCTGTATAGATTGATATACCAGCTAGTTATAGATGATAATAGAATGTCTCACCTCAGGTGCTATGGTGTCTCGTGGACGACTGAGGGAGAAATAATTCCAGTGTTGTCCTTAAGTAAAGTGTACAAAACAAGAGTACCATAGCAGTGAGGACGAAAGGGTAACGGTAGTCCAACTTTTAAGTACTTCACTATGTGTTGAACAAATTTTGTCGGTGAACCAGTAGCATAGATCCATCCAACGGTTCATCCAGTCACTGTATCTAGTGTGTGTTCGTGGTATTCTGTGTCAGCCATGAATGTATTTTCCCACTTTCACTTTTGAGCGACGCTTTCTTCTCCTACTTAGCATGTAGAAGACGTTTACGAAACAAATATAGTTATGCTCCTGGAGTTCTGTAACAAGATTGCTGTGCGTGCACAGATATACAGTTTGAACACATAGAATGATCCTCGAATTCTTTTTGGTTAACATCTTTTAGATGACAATTCGATCCTCAAACGCTCCATCTTACCCCAACTGCCATTGTTCATACGAGGTGGTTGGCAAGCTCAGCTATGTTGGTTGTCGATAGTCGACACAAGAGTTGTTAATGAGCATGGACACGATGGTAGACATATAAGCAAGTAGAGGACTGTGTGAATCATGATAACATGTGATTGATGTCCAGTAGTTGACAATAGGGGGAGCCTTGGAAGTCTTTCTTCAAGATGTGAGAATTGTTATTAGTGGTCAGGCCCTGATCATGGATATAAAATAAAGCAAAGGTTTATTGTGCAATACCTGGAAAATTATTTATCCTCTAACCATGCTATTCAATAACCTATCTTGAGCTACTAATTACCATCAAATTAGCAACACTTCCATTCTGAGAGGTACATCCAGCATTCAGATTTTTTGCACAAGAGTCACTGAACATCATTGGTCACCTCTGTTCCATCTAACCAGCGTGGTTTATATCTACAAGACAGCAGATTAGGAAACATGATCATGTCTTTAGGGTCATAATCGCAAATATAGAATGAGTCCTCCTGTGAGAAAAGATCAGTGTTATTGAATGGCTTGGGCTCCATTGCAGCTCAGAGGCAGTTGAAGCCATGAACTGAGAAAAGAAACACTTCCAATTTGAACGAAGAGATAATTTCTTCATTGAAACATTGGTGGTACTTGTTTAGCTCATTGTTGATGCTTTCATCAATGATACCTTGATTCGTGCTTTGTTTGTTCTCATTCAATCATGGATAATTTAGTTTTGTGTGTCAAAAATTGTTCATACTTTGCTCATAATCAGTGATAGTGCTGATCAGAGCTTGATGGAAGATGTTGGATATAGCTGAGACAGAACTAGACCACCTAGACCGCAGCAAATGCACACCAACCATGTACCAATTCGGTACTGTATATATAGTAATTACAGTACAATAACTACAATGTTCATTGTATTAGTACAATAAAAAACAAAAGAATAATTTGTCCGAGCTGTCACTTGAAATATTTTAATCAACAGAAAATGACACATGTTTATCTAGTCCTGATGATCGTGTTCCATGCTCGTAATTCCAATGCCTTTGCAGCACAACAGGATTGAGTGGCCATTTGAACACAGATGGAACAAAGGCAAAAAATGCAAATGTCAAGAATACTTTGTTTGATCCTCAACACTTTGTTCTTACTTTGTTTTGTTGATCAGGGACATTGTTTGGTTGATGATCATTGTTTGTTGAATAGGGTATTTTAGGTTGATGAACATTTTGATACCTTGTTGAATCATCCAAGGATTTTTTTTTTTTTTAAAAAATCATTAATTATAAAGCCAACTACTTCAAATACAAATGAGCAGGAGGCAATCAGGGGCACAGTGGCAGACCCTGTGGTATATGTTGTAAGCATGCCTTCCAAGTACCAACTATGTAGTTAGTAGCCTAGGCAGTGAAGAATGAGAAAACTACATTAAATGACAGACTCTTTACTACCAAATGTCTGCCTTCCAAAAACATTTATCCACCTAAAGATCTCCCCACCTCTTCCATTTGTAATATCCACTGCCCTACCCTAGCCTTTAGCCCCTGCCATAGAACTTGATTGTCATGGAACAATCCCATTGGGATCAGGTGACAGACACCAAGATGAGTGCTCTGGTCAAACCCCTTTTCAAGAGTACCAATGACTCTCCCAGGGGTATCCCACCCTGAGAGAGAGCTTGAATCAGTTTGTCTTTGTACCTACTATGCCCTAATATACTTCCCAAAGGTGATGCCTGGATTTTGTAGAGGAACACATGTATTTGTGGTAAACTATAGGGAGCTCTTCCATATGGGTATCGTTCAGTGACAGAGTGTTCATAGGATTCTTTTCAAGAGTGGATTCCCTCTAGCCATTAGTTCAGTCTCCAGATGGTGCCTTCTTCTAGCCTCAGTGAAGAGCAGGTGCAAAGGGAACATACTGTGGTAGTTATGTCCCCAATGTATAAATAAATGCATAAACATGCTGTTCCAAAGGGCAATGAGAAATAAAGTGGATGGGTGATATTATGACAATATTAGCAAAAGGTGTTAGATAAAGTATGACCCCTAGGGGACATCTCACCCCAGGGGATGGTAATAGTAAAAAGGATGCATCTAAGGATGTTGTTTGATTGATTATCATTGTTGGCACCAGGTTGATCATTCTTTTTTTTTTTTTAATTCATTGATTTATTGCACGGAGCTCATAGGCAGGCCATAGCAAATACACTGTATCTACTTATTAAAAGTGTTGTTGCTAAGTCATGAAGACTTCAAGGACTATCCAAGATGGATGTTAAGGAAGAACTTAATAGAGTCCTCTGTTGGTTTTAGTTCTACTACTTATACAAATTGTACATGGTCTGTGTGCCTTTCTCCTATGATCACAAGACCTCTTACTAATAACTGTCTAGTATTATATAATACTTTCCCACATTACTTATATCTTTCCTATGTTGTCTAGCAAATTAGCGAGTGTATGTGAAATAGTTTCCTTTTTTGGGAACTGTCTCATAACAAAAAGAGAAAACTATATATAAAGGTTAAAATGAGAAAAGTACTTAAGATGAGCATAGAGTTAAAGGAAAATGACAAGGGGAGTAATATTGTGAGGTAATACTCTTTGCCTATAAGGCCTCTTTGTATGATGATGCTACCCATTGTCAAAGCTGAATGCCATTGGATTATCCACTAAGAAGTAAACAAAGCTATTGATGACTATATTGCATAGTCTTGTTGATGGTTCATGTAGATCACATTGCATAACAATATGTTCATGCATTTGGACTTCAGATTTGCTGCATAGACAACTTATGGGCTCATTTGGGAAGAAACATTGACAATACTTGCCAATGGGAGCATACCCTGTGATCATACATGTGAATCTTGCACATAAGGGATTGGTGAAGCCTATGGAGAAGAGCCATGAGCCTCCTTTTGTATAAGTGGGCTTGATGATGTTTTGTTTCTCATCTTTGAAGTCCAAGAATAGTTGGCCTCTCTTTTTATTTGTTGGGAATGTTTCTTGCTACTCTTTGAGTATGTTGTTGCATTCCTTCTTTTTGCTTGCCAAGACAGAGTTTCTGCTTGGGAGTATTGGGTTATTCATGGCTGCCTTGACTTGGTTATCAACAAGTTTGTGTTTTGGCCATTCAGCTTTGTTTGGACAGAACCAGAATTGGATCTTATTTCTCCTATCCTTGCAGAAGAAGTTCTTGATCTTGGTTACTAGTGGTATGATGAGGTTCTGTAATGGATTGGCTTTTGACTCTGTTATATACTTTGTAGCTTTGATAGAGTCAGTGATAACAGTGATGTTATGGGTGTCACCACTGTTCATGACAAGGATGAGACTGATATATATGGTCATTAGTTTAGCTTTGACTAGTGTGGCATTCATTGTTTGGATTTGAGGACAATTAATGATGATGTCATTCTTCCAAATGTGAGTAACAGCTATAGCTACATTAGATTTCTTGACTCCACCATCAGCAATAACTGCTATGTCATGAAGAGATGATTGTGTTTGGCAAAATACTAGGTTGAGTTTTTGCATGTGACTGTGAAGGTCATTGTCACTTGCAGAAGCAAGGGAATGAAAAGTAATGTGACTAGGGAAATGATCAACTACTCTTGAACCAGGGAAAAAGATTAGATGAATAGTATTAAAAGAGTCTGTTACTTCAGATAATCGTTCATTGATGTCCTTGATTGGGCTCTTGAGTTTTTCATATTGTTTCTTTGTGAGTTTTGACATAGCAAACCTGTAAGGGGGTTGATTTTTTGAATGTTGTATATTGAGGAGCAAGTTAATAGCATGGAATGGAGGGATCAATGCATATTGTAAGTGATGTCAACCATTGAGCTTTTTTAGGTGGAGGTCAATTGGGATTAATCCAGCAATAGTTTTGACCCTGTCTATAGACAATGTTTGGAATGCCTCTATGATCCACAGGGCAGCTCTGCATTGCATTTTCCTAAGTTCTGCTAAGTTCTTTCTGTAATGACCACCTAGACAAGATGCTTAGGCAGAGGTACTCAACATTTGAGAGAACAAAGAGAACTCAATGGAGTTCTCGTTGGATTCAGCTACCTACTTATACAAGTTCCATGTTTACCACTATGCTTAAGTAACTATTCCATGATCCTTCTGGAAGGTTCCATCATGTGATCCATCATATGACCCTTATCTTATCTTATCTCCTCGGATCTCCATTCTATATTTAGCCCTTTCTATAAATAGATTTCCTGTCTGTTTAGTCTGTCTTACTATAATACAAGTCTATAATGTCTGAGATTTCATCTTCCTCAGGTCAAGTCATGACACTTCCCTTTTGGAGCACTCTTGAAAAACTATAGTTGGAAGTTGTATAGTGCAATGGGTAAGATATATGTTCTATACAGGAGGTGTTTTTGAATAGGAAGCATTCCATGTGATGAGTTTCCTAGGGATTTCATGGCATTAAGAGTTGAAATACATTTGGTGGCATAATAGTGAATGTGATGCTGGAATGTTAGCCTGTGATCAAAGAAGAATCCCAAATAGGTTTTGGAGTAAGCTTGGGGCCTCCTACTGAGATAAGATTAAGAGACAGATTGGGGAAAGAGTATAATCTTGTAAAATAGAACACTTTGGATTTGTTGTGTTCCATGACAAGTCCCATATCTGTAAGAATCTTGGATATAATGTTATAACTACATAAGAGGAAAGATGAAGACAGGTCATAACTCTTCTACTGAGAAATAAAAAGACCATCATCAACAAAGGATAAAATATCAGAGAGTATTTTTTCTTTTAAGTCTTTTATTCTTTTTTTGAATGTTTTTATGATTGGAGACATGTAAATGGCAGAAAGGATGGGTGAGAGAGCTGATCCTTGTCCTACTCTGACACTTGTAATGAATGTTGGAGATTCAAATTCATTCCATGCATATAACATTAATCTGTTTGAATGGTAGCTGCTGAAGAAGTTAATAATGTTAACATTAAGGCCCACTTTCTTTAGACACATGGAAAGGAATGAGTGATTTAAAGACAGAAAGAATTGAGCAATATCAAATGCAATAATGCTTGTGTAATATTGTTTTAGCCATCCTGTATGAATGAGGTGGGTGAGGTAGATACCAGCATTAGTAGTGGATCATTGTCTTATACTGCCTAGTTGATTGGGGTCAAGAAAGCCACTTTGAGCCATTTGAAATTGAAGATGATTACTTATTACTTTCTCAATAAGTTTTTCCATTGTGTTTAGTAGAACAATAGGTCAGAATGACTTAGGGATGTTGTATGCTTCTTTGTTGGGTTTGGGTATGACAACTGACTTGGCTTCTTTGAAGTGAGAAGGCCAAAATTGTAGTAACTTAGCCTGAGATAACTTAGCTACTCTCCAAGTCTGAGTTGACAAGGAAAACTCAATAGAGCTCTCATTTATTCATGTATACTACTTATACAATTATTACATGGTCTGTGCATCTATCTCCTGCAATCACATGACCTTCTAGAACCTTCCATCACATGATGTATCATATGTTACCATTGTCACTTCTTTCATCACATCTGTCACACTTGTCATATCTGTCACTATGTCACAACCTACTTAGGTAAGAAAAGAAAATGAAAAGAGAATAGAAAAGTGACTTAGGTGTTTTAGCCAAGTCATGACAAAAATTCTAATGTGATATATGTATTAGTAATGCAAACAATTTTATTGAGGCATTCTTTGTCATTAATTATAGGTCTTAGGTGTTTCCAGGAAACATGATCTAGCCCAGGAGTAGAGAAGAAAGAGCACTTAGCAATGGCATCCTTAAATTCTTGTTTTGAAAGGGAAGGCCACTCAAAGACTTCACATTGAGGTGCTTTGTTTAAGAACCTTGGATTGATGGGTTGATTTTCTGCTGCATTATACAATGAATGTAGAGTGTTCCATAGGGATTGTAGACTATTACATGGTTGGCCTTCAAAAGAGATAGATTCAATGGCTGGTAAAGTTTTCTTTTTAATCCAGTTCATAAGATCCCATGGTTTCTTGTTGAAAAACACAATTTCATGGATTTTTTCATTGAAGAACTTTCTTTTTGATTTCCATATTGTAGTTTTGAATACTTTCCAACTTTGTAAGTCTCATAGTTCATAATATCTGTGGAGGCTATCAGTGTATTCTTGGTTCCACCACTCCTTGGAGTGTTTTGTGATGTGCTTCTATTTTGAATGTTTTGTCCAGGCCTTGTTGAAGATATTAGACAGTTGATTAACACACACCTATAGTTTGGTTTGGCTTGCAAGTGCTGTTGTGTCTAGAGTTCTGATGCTTGTTCTGATGTCTTTAATGAATTCTTTCTCTTTGTTGCTGTCCCTTTTTATGAATTGTATGACAATGTCTATGTTCTCTTTTTTGATTCCTACTTTGATAGTAAGTGGTACATGATCAGATGGGAAGCAAATTTCAGGGTAGATTGTGTATTTACCATATCCTGAATTGTTTGGTGCTATGAATACTAGGTCTAAAACTGAATTAGTATTCTGTCTATTGTCTGCAAACCTTGTTGGTCCTGGGTTAGAAGGTGGTGGTAGTTCAAGTCCCAGACTGTCTGCAATGGTTAGTAGATCTTCAGTGTGGATAGAATGGTATTGAATGTTGGGGTCCCAATTGCTGTCCCTGATATTGAAGTCACCTGTCATGATTATCATGTTACCAATGTCCCTTATGTTATCCCAGAGTGTTTTGATGGCTGTTTGATTACTGTCAGAGTACATATTTATTATGAAGTTTATGTCTTGATTATTGTGGAATGACAGAATGTTGATATCTCTGTGATCTATGATATCAGTATATAGAGTGAATCTCAACTTGAATAGGCATTTGTTGACATATGTAACAACTCTGGGATAATTTTCCTGGTCTGCATTCTTATGTTTGAAGAGTGTCTATTCAGGGTGGTTGGGGGTTCCATAGATGGGGTCTCCTTCAGGATTGGTGTGACTTGGGATTTATCGTACAAGGTATCTTGGAGGTTCTTGAATAAAAACTATATCTGAACAGTTTTTTTGTTTTTCTAATATGATTTCTGTAAGTGTTTTGTTTTTCCTGACATTCTGAGAGAAAATAGAGTGTGTTTTTGCTTAACATGAATTCTTGTCACTTACAGCTGAGCAAATTGAGTTGGCTTTGATTTCTCAGAGCTCTTGAGTTTTCTTGTCATGCCATTGGTGGTCAAATCTGTGCTTTCAAAATGGGCACTCATAGTTATCAGTCTGGTGTTTACCTTTGCAGTTAAGGCACTTGAATGAGTGAGGACACAGTTCCCTTTTCTTGGTTTCGAGTCTTGGGGGGTTTAGCTTGAAGTTGGTCTTGCAACACCATGCCATGTCTCTGTGGTATTTGACCTTGTGTGGGCTACTGCATTTTTTGTACTTGGCTCCATGTGCTCGACATATAAATGTAGTATGACCCCACTTCTAGCAGTTCTTGCATTGGAGAACACTGGGGTTTATGTTAGTGGCTCTGGCTGTGGCAATGTAGCACCCAACATTGAAGCTTCTGTTGATAATCTTCTTGGCTTTTGCACCATTTTGAGAGTCCCATATGTCAATCCAGATGACCACTTGGTCTGACTTTGGAGAAGCTTTAATGATCCTAGGCCTAGATGCTAGGGTAATGTCATTGAATATATGAGTGTTTTTTAAGACATCTTCAATGATGCTTTGAGTAATTGGCTTAGCTTTGTTGTTAAAGTAGGGGATACCTAGAATTTTTAAATAGGATTTAGATTGTGGAAGTCTTGTTTTGTTGACTATGCTAAGGCCAATGTTTTCAATGCTGTCAATGTAGTTTTCCAAGATTTTCATGTCTGTAGTGCTTGCAACCTTATTTGTTATTGCAATGATATGTCCACCCTGATGAAGTCTACCATGACATCTGATTTGGCAGATTTGAGTAGTCTGTTGAAGTTTGCCACATGGGTATCAGCTTTTGTGATGATTACCTTAGCATTGTCTTCACTTATAGGGATAATTGCCTACTTTCAAGATGGTCCCTTTGAAGTCATGTTAATTTTTTTACCTTTATGAGTACTATCATTGTTGGCTATTTTGTTGATTTCCATGATTTTGTTGTATGGGAGTTTTGGGAAAGTTTCCTTGATTTTGATGATGTCTTTGATATTACCTTTGGTGGCCTGGGCAACTGACTTTTCTTTATTGTAGTATTTTGATTTTTTTAATACTTTAGCATTAGGTCTGGGTGGAACTGGTGGGGGGATCCTGGAAATAGTAACACTTTTGCCATTGATGATTTTGTTTACTGTATTCTTGTTTCTATTGAACTGCAATGAGATACATTGCCTAGATGAGTTACTGTTGGCATTGGCCATGATTTTATCCCAACCTGATTTATAAATGGCTGAGATCAGTTCCCATGTGGTATGTCCAAATTGGTTGATCTGGGGAATGTCTTTTTCTGATTTGTTCCCAATAGGTCTTTGTTTGATGAATTTTGCAATTCTCTGTAGGGAACAAGCAATGTTCTTAGTGTCACCTTCAAGGAATTCACTTGTGCCAAATAGGGAAATAGCTGAGAAAGAGCCATCCCAAAGTAACAGATCCACAGGTTGGTTAGCCTGATATGGTATAACTGTGGGTTCTAGGTCCAGAGTAGAAGCTATGCTGTGATTTGTACCATTGACATGTGTTTCCTACATAAGGGCCATGCTTTTGTTCTGAAGATTTTGGTAAATTTCTTGAGTTTGCTAATGCTTACCCTCAATTTGTTTAGCCTAATCCATATTGTTGGATTGAGTTCTCATTCTCTCTGCATACTCTATGGAAGAAGAGGATGCAAAGGATTCAACAGAGGAGTCCCTCTGCTGATTGGATGGGCTATGTTTTTGTTGGAAAGAATGTCCTCTGGGGTCATCTTGCTTGATATCCATGTTGTTATTGGCTTTATTTGTTGCTACTTGCTGTTGAGGTAGTTTAAGAGAGGGGGAAGTGAAAGAAAATGTATTCACTACTTCACTACTGGGTGCTACCATACAAGATGGTGGTATGAGTGAAAGAAGCAATACCAGGTTGATCATTCATCAATCATAGAAATACCCCTATTTTGATATCTCATTGTTTGAACATTCATAACTTCCATCAGACCCAATGATGACTCCAAGGAGCTTTCATTTTTTTACAAACAATGATATTGTGCTGAAAAATTGATCCATGCACTAAAGCTGCTTCAATATTAGAATAGGGTATTTCTATGATTGATGAATGATCAACAATGATAATCAAACAATATCCTTGGATGATTCAACAAGGTATCAACAATGTTCATCAACCTAAAATACCCTACTCAACAAACAATGATCATCAACCAAACAATACCCTTCAACAAACAATGATCATCAACCAAACAATGTCCCTGATCAACAAAACAAAGTAAGAACAAAGTGTTGAGGATCAAACAAAGTATTCTTGACGTTTGCATTTTTTGCCTTTGTTCCATCTGTGTTCAAATGGCCACTCAATCCTGTTGTGCTGCAAAGGCATTGGAATTACGAGCATGGATCATCAGGACTAGATAAACATGTGTCATTTTCTGTTGATTAAAATATTTCAAGTGACAGCTCAGACAAATTATCCTTTTGTTTTTTATTGTTCCATCTGTGTTCAAATGGTCACTCAATCCTGTTCCGCCGCAAAGGCAATGGTAGTGGTACTGTCATCATTCTATTACTTCCTGTCATTCCTGCCGGCAGCCTCTTTCTAGTCCTCTTCCTCCCACATTGAAAACTTGTTCGCTGTGTAGAAGTCTACAGCCGCCGCATAGTCAATGGTTCGGAACTTGCGGAAATACTGCTTCTCCCTATCAAATTCCCAATACCATATCACTGACTTTTCTCCATGTCCAACTTTATAAAGCCCACTGTTCCTTTTAATTGAATTTCTGCGGGAGAGAACACGAAGAAGGGTTGAAGCAAGACTCGAACCAAAGAGAGGAACATACGGCCGGATGACCTTTTCTTTCTCCAATTTATTGAGCATCTGACAATGGGTGAATTTATCCACTCCAGATAACCATAGTTGAAACGTACCGAAATAAGTACAGCAGGCACCAGAGTATCAAATTCACGGGGGTGAATACGCTCAAATACAGTGTGGGATAATGTTTGGGCAGTTGCCGAGATTCCGAAAACAGCACCGCTCGACGAACCACTGAGTTCCCACAACATTCGATCCGCTATCAGAGACTTGCGATAATCAATTCCTGCCAGTGATTGCAAGATACTGAACGGAATATTATCAAAAAATCGACTAAAGCGCGAGTCGCCGTGGGATAACCAGAATGACGGGAGGGCAAAGGTCCCCAGCTTGAGATAGGAGTCGACGAACTCGGTTCCGTGTGGCCAAGAGAGTGATTCAGAGGAGCTATTGATGCCCGGTGCCAACACAAGCCCTGGGATAACGAGTAAGTTCAGGGGCAGATGCGAGAGGTAAAATACATACTTGAGCCCTCGATAGCATAACTTGATGCATAATGATGGTGATGTTGGATCAAGTGCTCAAGGAATCTGCAATAAAAGGCAGGAGTGTTGGCACAAAAAGCACCTGAGCGAGTGGGATCACGGATAAAATCGTAGAAGGATTTGTGGTAGAAGTGAAATGTACCATGAGCACCGAAAACATGGTTTATGATCGACTTATCTGGATGGAACCATTGACCTTGGTCATAACACGGCTGTGCGAGGTCTATGCGAGGGTCGATTGAGCTGAGAGATTCGAACGATGCCTCGTAGGCAAGCACGGCATGTAGATAGCGACAAATGTCTCTAAACATATACTCGGAGATCCTTAACAAGCAACAGCGCATGGAGACATACGAACGATTGTCGGTGTCCCAGGACGAAAGACAGAAAAGAAGCAATTGTGCCGACAGAAGAATGCTTTCTGGAATCTGCTTCACGATGTGGACATAGAGAGCATCGAGTTGTGAAAAGGGTGATGTAGATCCCCGCCGTTTCGTATCGGAGAGGGAGTCTAGGACAGATTGGAGTCTTTCACAGAATTGCGAGTCGGGTGGGTAGGCCACATGACGCAGGACAGCAGCAGGGTGTGCAAACAGGCCGTCTGCTGCATCAACAAGTTTCTTTATATTGTTGTCAGTTGGCCATGATGATTGCAATTGCGGGAAACCTCTGTGTTCAAGTATATCCTTGAATTCCCCCCGCAGATACATCTCGATCTCGCCATCGGCCTCACGAGAGATAGGAAGTTCAATCAAATGGGTGACTGAAGCGATGCTGTCCCGCTTGAATGTCGATACAATGCGAGGTTCGGCACGACTGAAGATGGCCCAGTGGAACGGAGTGGATCCTTCCCTGATGGAGGACGCGATTATCTTGATAATTTCTGCTTGTGCGTCCTCACCCGCACACTCGTCCAATCCATCGATGAAGATGGCTTTTGGCTGTATACTCTTTCCCTGCTTCCTTAGCTCTTGAAGTGGCTCAACAATCAGGGATTTGAATTGAGATGACATTTTCTTCTCAACGATAGTATTGTCTTTGAAGATTCTGTCTTCAACAGCGGTGCGATAATCAGGAAGCGTAGTCGTGAGTTGATAGGCTATGGTAGTAAACAACCGCAAGGGATTACTGTGCTCTTTGACAGTAAAGAAGAATGCAGCCCCGAGATATCCATTTTCCGCCAGTTTCTCGGCGCATGTTTGAGCAATGGTTGATTTGCCGACACCAGCCGGTCCTCTCATCCAGTACATGGACGAGGGCGTGTTGACAGACTCGATTACCCAATTTGTGATGTCAGCGATATATTGCTCCCGAGTGCCAGGGAAGCACCGACGATCATAGTGTTCCGACGAATCCAAAGCTGCTCCTGAACTAGAGGAACCACGAAGAACATCGACGCCTGGTGCTTGATTAAATGATATTTCATTGACATGTAAAGCGAGTCCACTCACCAGATCGTCCATAGTTGTTTGCCTGTACCAAGTTGCTATCCTTGGTAATGAAGTCTCTGGCACCAGAAAATATGGACATGGTGGTGGAAGTATTGATGGACAACGAGAACAGAAAGCCATAAAACTATGTCAACGTGAGAATGCTAATCACAAATTATCCTACCATGGCAAGCCCTTCCCATGTTCGATCTTTCTTTCCAATCTTGCACTACGCCAAGTCTATTGTTTGGAAACTGCCGATGATGTAGGACACGAGCAGATACTGTCCGGCCAAAAATCCAAGGTCGTGTAGTTGAAGATAGATAATTCCTTGCACTTCTACCCAAAATGGATCGACACGGAGAATGCTACATGGAATAGGAAATGGAAGTAGAATTTTTGTATCGTGCAGATGTTAGTCCATAGAGAAAATGTATAAAATGTGAAGAGGAGGGGTCAAAATGGGAGGCTTTTCCGCCCGACAAGCAGTGATGTCACACGACTGCTTATGTACACACCTGTGTATCCCATCACCTACCAAAGGCAGGGCGATAGTACGCTGCCACAGGTATATCGTGATGTCTTTTTTTTTTTCAGAGAGCGCGAGATTGACCATAATTAGGCAACAACCCTGACACGAAATAAGCAGAACTCTTTCGATAGAGTATTATGTTCGTTTGGCTTGTGACCAGTCTCAGAAGGTGCTCTAGAATCTCCCCAGCCCATACTTTTCATTGCAAAGAGCGCCCATTTTCTGAGATGCACAATGATCATATGCGCGTGTTTGAGTTGCGATACATGTATAATCCTGGTAAGACATCTACCATTGTATGTATGCCTCAGCCGCCCTCAAATCCCCCGCACTTACCAGGCATCAAGCCCAAGCCCTTCCTGCTCCAACAACCCAATTGGACGACATATTCTTTGGTTTCTACTATTGGCTCAATTGACACCCAACTGAGGAGGTCCTCACATCCCTGAATTATGGGGGTGGTACAGGAACACCTATGATATCAAGAACCAACAACACATATACAATTTCTTCAGCACAAAATCTGCCCAACGATACTGGGTTCGAAAAAATGGCACATTACGTCTTCCGACTATAAAAAAATTGCCCATTCATCAGCTCGCTACAATTGGAGAAGCGTGTGAAAAACTAACCCTTCTTCAGCGCTATGATCTCGATTTTCTCAGCGCTGCTGACAAGCCCAATCAGATAGATATTGACCTCAGTCCTGACCAGCGGATCGACAACGGGAAGGGCATCGAAATTATTCATAACCAGGCAAAGAATGAGATCGTATATATTAAGGACCTCTGTGATATCGAACTTGACTCTTTCAGGTCACATCCAGGCCAAACTCGACGTTGTAGCTCAACATCTGATTTCGTCACACTTGCATCCTGATCAGTTATGCGCATCGCTGATATAAACCTCCCGATTGCATGCCCTCGGTGATTGAAATCAGGTTTTGGGAATGAATCAATATCTACTTCCATGGTTGAGGCGAGCGCTTTGGCATCATCAACGAGGACAAGCTTCTCTTATGTAACTTCCTTGTGGATTAAGTGCTTTATTTCTGTGACTCTGTACCTGGCCTTGTGGGCGCAGTGATCGGTTTTCGATTGATGACTCGATGTCAGCGGTGGCTACCTTGAATACTTGTTGTCGAGTACCATGTCCACTGAAGTTGTCTGTTTCGAGCAATGGAATGTATGAAATCACGGTCAATCTTCTAGTCCGTGAATTCAATGCTCTCATGAGCTTCGATCCTCGCGGACACGATTCATGACCTCTGATAAACACTGTCCACTCACTTCCACTCTTGGAGCAAAGAAGTTGTCCAGGCCATTTCTAGCTTTGATCCTCATTTGGCCAAGGTTAATGATTGTGAGAGCGAAATTTCATCGACCTAGTCTTCAACTACTAGAAGCCCCTTATGGCAAAGGTCATGACAATGGGAATAATGTGCAGAGATGAAACTGTTGGTGTTTAGTTTCTCTCTCCGGGTATTCCAGATTTGAGGGGCAGGTCTAACCATGACTTGTAGGAAAGCTTATCGGAAGCGGATGCACCGAGGCTATATGACAAATTTAGCGAGTTCTTTGTGCGACAGGTTCGGTAAGGGCTCACCATCAAGCAAGACTTCTAGGGATGCATGTGTCGATAGGCTCGTACATTCCTTTCTTTGAAAAAATTTTGCTCCTGGGACACGGTAGGGTTTTTTTATATCGCGGTACCCCAATTTATGTATCATGACAAGTGTTACGTTGAGTTGAACATCGTCGCCTCGTACCTCGAATTACAAAATTAATAGACTGGCGCGCCATTACGTGGTATAATGTGGGCCGAGTTTAATGTGTTCAGGTCGAAGGTGCCCGGGGATGTGAAGAAACCGGTACTAATTTGCCTGTCAGCCTGTCAATCCGGACAGGGCGTCTAGCTCTGGATGTATAAAGACTCATCCTTGAGGGTGATCTAGCCCACAACAATGCCTGGTACCCAAACCAAGAAGCGCATCGTCAACATTGCTCTGTTGTGCTGTGGTGAATTTACCGGCAAGCTCCTCAAGGAGAACGGTGATTACCTTGCCGTCCATACACGCTGGCTCAGGAGATCTCTACCAAAAGGATCAAAGACCAGGCCAAAAGTCGAGGCTTACAAGGTATACCAAGAGGATCATCCTCTCCCTGAAGACGATGAGATTGATGACTATGATGCTATCCTAGTCTCTGGGTCTCGTATGCACAGTCTTGGTTGCTGAGGTTTATGCTCAGACATATCTTTTCTAGCTGATGACGCATGGGCAGATGAGCCTGCATGGATCCCGAGGCTTGTCAGTTTCCTCCGAAAAGTTGGTACCAAGTTTCCCGAAGTCAGAATCGTAGGTTAGCTCTAGTCTGATATACAAAATTGAAACTCAGCTGAATTTTATCCTTTGTGTTCAGGCCTCTGTTTCGGGCACCAAATCGTGAGTCGAGCCCTCGGGGGAACTGTTGACGGTACTCGTGAATTACCTTGGGAGATCGGCCCAACTACTATTTATTCGACTTACATAGGGAAAATCCTTTATGGCAAGGAAAGATTGGTAAACATGTCGTCTCTTGTTTATTAAGATACTTATTACTCACGTAAAGTACAGGAACTTCAACAATTCCATCAAGATCATGTTCTTCTGGACAACTCCCCTTACGGTGATGCCCTTAAATCAGGCGAAATATACTTGCTTGGAAGCTCCGCAGATTACCCGAACCATGGTATCGTCAAGTATTACCCCCTGGATCCTGATGCGAACCCAAACACTACATTTGATCTTTATGAACGAATTCAAATTTTGACTACCCAGGGCCACCCAGAATACACAGAAGAAATAGTCACAGAGATGGCTCGTCAGCGTGAAGAGAAGCACACGATCACTCAGAAGACGGTTGACGATTACTTTGGCGAGAAGGGAAGAGGATCAGAGGAGAAACCC
>Ga0153980_1000166_pt1 | contig 34819 bp, 25 predicted proteins | sample TSGA064MetaG_FD_104722 | JGI IMG/M metagenome (GOLD analysis project Ga0153980, IMG submission 104722) | Attine ant fungus gardens microbial communities from Georgia, USA - TSGA064 MetaG | ecosystem: Host-associated > Fungi > Mycelium > Unclassified | place: USA: Georgia, Magnolia Springs State... | reverse complement strand
TAAAGCTCCATGATGTGAAGAATTTGTTAATAGGCATGCAAATGACTGTTCATGGAACTTCTGATATTGAAGAGATTAGGAAGAGTCTAGATCAATGTCTTGAATTAATGAGATTAAACAACCAACAATTTACAAAATTTCAAGTCAATCAGGAAAAAGAAAATATTATTCTTTTTATTGAGGGGAAAAAGGAACAGTACTCTGAAGATTTAGTATTGATATCGGATATCAGCTATGAAGAACCTAATGAAAAAATATCATTATCACTTATTGTCTATATGTTAGGCGTCCTAATTGATAACGCTATTGAATATACGCTAAAGCATGATTCTTACAAACCTATTTTTATAAAGGTTTCTGTATGGGAAGATTCTGTTAAAATATCAGTAGAAAACTTTTATCAATCAAAAGAAACAGAGGAGATTGAAAATATGTTTAAGCAAGGCTATTCCACAAAAGCTTCTGATGGTCGAGGATTCGGATTATTTAATCTTTTTAAATTAATTGAAGATTATGAGGGCATGATTTTAGCTAATTGCGAATATAAGTCAGAATATAAATGCGATTATCTAATTTTAACCATAGATATTAATCCTTTTATGCAACATTTGGAATCACGCCTAATTATAAAGAATAAAAAGGTTGAGTAACTCAACCTTTTTTCCTCCTATTTAATAAATTTTGCAGGCAGTTTTGGTTCTCCAATTATCATTCCACTGTTTTTCCTAAAAACTAATACAGGAGCTAATACTAATAAAAATCTTGATAGTTTCATAATCACATTACTTCTTTTTAACACGTTTGTAACTTCCTTTCTTCGTTTGGTCATATTTTCAAGTAACAATTTCAATAATAATTATAATATGTATAATAATAATTGTAAATCATTCTAAAGCTATTTTTACTATTTAATACAAAAATATACAAAGAAACTAGATTTGACTTCTTCCTCCAAGAATACGGCATTTTGCAGAGATCTAATACAAGCAATATACTCAAAATCAGTTCAGATAAACTAAAAATGTTATACATTTCCACCAAATAATAATTGCGATACAATATGAGTAAACAAACCGATAAAGTTATTTTTTGCAACTGTCTCAGTAACTGTTAATGAAATTTCTTTAAGCTTTTCCCCATTATAATAATAAACTAGTTTTCCGACTTCATCTCCTGGTTGAATAGGCAAGGCGACATCATAATTGATTATAATCTCATAATTTTCATTTTGCAACGAATCTGTTTTCCCTTTTAAGACACTGATAGGCTCTGCTGTGACCACGTTGAATTCGCGACTTTTAGCTAACATATTATATCCAGTATCGACGACGGTTCCCAGCTCAATTTTAGGAATTAACTCATACTGAGCGTAAGCATATTCAATTAATCTCGTGACCTCTTGATTTCGTATATCCGATTTACTAGCTCCCATAACAACTGAAACGACACGCATATTGTTTCGTTTTGCAGTAGCTGTCAAACAATATCCTGCTTTCTGGGTAAATCCTGTTTTTAATCCATCGACTCCATCAACAGTTCTGACCAATTTATTTGTATTGACTAACCAAAAAGGTGACTCTGTATCCTGGCGAATATAATCTTCATATAATTTGGTAAATTCCGTCACTTCAGGGAAGTCCAACAGTAAATGACGAGCTAGTCTGGCCATATCGTGGGGAGTTGTCAGATGACCTTCTGCACTTAATCCAGTAGGATTCATAAAAACAGTATTTTCCATTCCTAGCTCTTTACCTTTTTCATTCATCATTTCAATAAATCGTTCTTCACTTCCAGCTACTCGCTCTCCAAGAGCTGTGACAGAATCATTAGCCGAAGCAATGGCAACACTCTTAAACAAATCTTCAACGGACATCTCCTCTCCAGGTTTTAAATAAATTTGTGATCCACCTAAGCTCGCCGCATGATCACTAATACTTATCATTTCATTCCAGTCCATTAAACTGTCATTAATTGCTTCTAAAATTAAGTACATGGACATCATCTTAGTCATACTAGCTGGTGCTAATTGTTTATGACTATCTTTTTCATATAAAATAGTTCCAGTCTCCACCTCCATTAAGATGGCAGCTTCACCATCTTTTACTAACTCTTCTCCCTGAACAGAAGAACTATAAAATAGCGGCATGATTCCTAAGGAAAATAATAATGTGACTAATTTTTTTTTGATTTTCATTTCTGCACCTCTTTTTCTCCTAGCATTAGTAACGTTATATGTGTTGATTAATTAAAATATTCCATTCCTTCAAATTCTGAGAGTTTAAATTTCATAGTATTTACATCAACATCAATAGCTTAAGCAATCCCAATCACTCCATGGCATACGAAAAGTCGAGTCCCAATCTTGATCCTCGACTTTATCCAAATTATTAAGCTCTAAACAAGCTCTTTTTTATCTTATCAATAATTTTTTTGTAGCAATTGAACGAAACCATTAGGAATCCTTTTTCGCTTCATAGGTTACTTCAGCTTTTTTTGTCATACTAAATTTAGATTAAATTAAGTGATAATTTCATAAATTAAAGTAGGGGCTTTAATTTTTGTAGATTGTATTTTATAAGCTTGGATAATTAAGCTCATCGCTTCATCATAATCTTGCTGATTAACATGGATATAAGCTAGAGACTCACCTTTAATTATTTGATCGCCTACTTTCTTATGCAACGTAATTCCCACAGCCATATCTATGTTATCTTCTTTCATCTTGCGACCTGCCCCGAGGTTCATGGCGGCGATTCCTATTAATAACGCATCAATCTCTTTTATATATCCTGATTCTATTGCTGTGACTGGTATTACGTTTCTAGCAGTTGGCAACAATTCTGGATGCTCAATTTGTGAAAGGTCACCACCTTGCCTAGCAATAAATTCTTTAAATTTTTCATAAGCTTTTCCTGATTTCAATTGCTGTTTTAAAAGGTTAAAAGCTTCTTCAGTTGTCATTTCTTTTTTTGCTAGAACAACCATATGAGTTGCTAGCTGTAAAATAAGTGCTTCTAGATCCTCTGGTCCCTTACCTTTTAAAGTTTCAATTGCTTCTTTTACTTCCAATGCATTACCAATTGCTAGCCCTAATGGTTGATTCATATCTGTTAAAAAAGCGACGACTTTTCGACCTGCATCTCGACCAATTTCAACCATAGCTTGAGCTAGTTCTCTAGCGTCTGCTAATGTCTTCATAAATGCGCCTGATCCAAACTTAACGTCTAAAACAATAGCATCAGCTCCTGCCGCTAGCTTTTTACTCATGATAGAAGAAGCGATCAAGGGGACTGAATCCACAGTTGCTGTAACATCTCTTAAAGCATACAAATATTTATCTGCAGGAGCTAAATCCATACTTTGACCGATAATAGCCAATTTAATCTCATTAACTTGATCTATGAATTGTGCCATATCTAATTCAAGTTTCATATTGGTAATAGATTCAAGTTTATCAATAGTTCCTCCTGTATAACCTAGACCCCGGCCGCTCATCTTAGCTACTGGAACTCCAACAGAGGCAACTAACGGACCAAGAATTAAAGAGGTTTTATCTCCAACACCACCTGTCGAATGTTTATCGACTTTAATCCCCTCAATAGATGATAAATCAATAGTTTCACCACTGGCAATCATGGCTTCTGTTAAAGCCAAACGTTCAGCTTTTGTCATTCCATTAAAAACCACCGTCATCAAAAAAGCTGACATCTGATAGTCTGGGATTACTCTTTCTGTATAGCCTTTTATAATCCAATTTATTTCTGCTTTAGTGAGTTCTCTATTGGTTTTCTTTTTTTGAATTAAATCCACCATTCTCATCTTATCACGTACCTTTATTCAAAATAAATATAGTTAAATTATACCTCTAAATACAAATAAAAGTCATGTAATTCTTTAATAAAATAAATTTTTAAAAATATTTTTTTCATTGAATACTTCTGAGGGCTATTGGGGAAATATAATTAATGCATTTATTGAATGAGGTGAATCTATGTTTCAACAACATAAAATAGTTTGTGAAAATAAAGAAATTATTATCTATTTGTTTTTGTATGAGCTAGATTTGGATCTAGCAACGATGAAAAATATTTTTTACCAGCTCTCAGCTACTTCACTAGAAAAACATGTTTTTGATTACTTTGACCAAAACTGTATTAAATTTCTTGGACAACATATTAAAATCGTTTATCACTCGACTATAATAAAAGACTTTTTTATTCATAGACGCCAATTACAAAATACTAATATTTATGCAACTAACGTCGTTAACTTTTATCGCTAGAAAACTTGAATCATTCAATTTATAGAATTTAATTAGTCTTGTTTAAAGAGGGGGAAATGATCTTAATCTTATAAGTGACATCAGCTATTAACTGCTGATTTTTTTTTAGAAAGAAAATGCTAAAGTAGCTGCTTTATGTTTACAACCACCATGACGACATCACAATTAAAAGATAACATATGACTACATAAATTAAGGCAGCTTTAGCAAAATTACTTTTACTCTTATTAGAGCTCGATTTAAAAGCCACAATACTCAAAAAAATTAAATTAATCATTGGAATAAAGGCAATTAAAATGAGCAGTGCCCATTCTTCTACTTTAACAATATCTACTGAAGGTTTATATTCTTTCATTAAATCACCCGTTTTTTTTATTTTCCCCACCTTTTTTAATTTCAACAAAATAAGTAAGTTTATACTAATTAAAGCTGTTATTCTTCGTTCTGTAACTCGTTTTGTCAATTATAGTCAAAACTTTAATGAAATATAGGAGAAAAAACCTTAGGACTCGTGTTATCCTGTGCATCAAAAAAACTAATAGCATTTAAGGCTATTAGTTTTTTAAATTGGATCTATTACCATTACAATTAACATCATACATGATTAGTAAACTTTAAGCTATTCTTTATCATATAACCGTCTTAAGCAGGTCCAGACAATCATTAGTCATTTCTGTTCATGACTATCCTTAAAATAACCTAATCATTTCTTGGTGAATCTAGTTGATTTTTAACGATTGTCTCAACTTTTTCACTGAGCTCATTTGTGGACATTGATTGGTATTTTTCGTATGGAATTAGCGGATGAAATTTAATTTTAACGATGGTTTTTCGAGGCCAGCGTTTCAAGATCTCATAGCTATTATAAATCGTTACAGGAATAATATCAGCTTGAGCCTTTTGCGCAATTTTAAAACTTCCCGCTTTAAAGGTTCCCATTTCTCCCCGAATTTTTCTTGTTCCTTCTGGAAATATAACCATGAGATAGCCTTCTTTTACAATTTTTATAGCCTCTGATATGACCTTAACAGATTGCCGAACATTCTCTCGATCTATAAACAGACACCGAATTAATCTCATGGCATCGCTAAATAAAAAGATGTTTTCCAATTCTTTTTTAGACACATATCCGTGAGGGCGTTTTATTATTTTTAATAAGGCAACGATATCTAGATTACTTTGATGATTAGGAAAAAGAACTCCTTTTTCTATTTTTTCAAGTTGCTCTAGTCCTTCCGCTTCAACTCTCATATTAAAGATGATAGAAATCGCCAATGAACACACCTTACTGATAAATACAAAGCGGGTCTCATCTGAATATTTTTCCTTTTGTAATTGTTGAATACGAGCATTTACTCCTAAAACAAGAAGTATAGCAAAAAATAAAATAATAAAAATAAATCCAAGTAAATACATTAAAAAATTTAACACGTCTTAGCCTCTCTTTCGTAAACAGCAAATCGGAGTTCACCTACTGTATTTTCTTTTATTAACGACCATTTCGTCCAATCAATAACTGGAAAGTAAGTGTCACCTGAAAACTGTTTCGCAATGTGAGTGATGTAAAGACGGTTGGCAAAAGGCAAAGCTTGCTTATAAACCGAGCTTCCACCAATAACAAACAGCTCTTTTTGAGAGTCATAGCTCTTAAGAAAATGATTCAAATCATTAATAACTGTTACATCCTCAAAATCATAAGTTTTTGAATGGGTTAAAACAATATGATGGCGTCCCGGCAACGGCTGGTTTCTATAAGCTAATATAGATTCAAATGTCACCCGTCCCATTAAAATATCATGATTCATCGTCGTCTCTTTAAAATATTTTAAATCTTCTTTAAAGTGCCACGGCAACCGATTTTCACTTCCTATTAATTGATTTTGATCAAAAGCAACAATTAAAGAAATCATCATCATTTCTCCTTTATTTGACTATTCTTATTAAACACTTACTTTCCCTTTTATAGCAGGATGAGGATCGTATCCCTCAAGAACAAAGTCATCATATTTAAAATCTGTAATGGTGGTAATATTAGAATTTAGCTTTATTTTCGGTAACGAGCGTGGCTCTCTCGTCAGCTGAGTTTTCACTTGCTCCAGATGATTTTCATAAATATGTGCATCGCCTAAAGTATGAACAAAATCACCAGGTTTTAATCCTGTTACTTGTGCTATCATTAAAGTTAATAACGCATAGGAAGCAATATTAAAAGGAACCCCTAAGAAAACATCAGCTGATCGTTGGTATAGCATACAAGATAATTTTCCATCGTTTACATAAAACTGAAATAATAAATGACAAGGAGGGAGAGCCATCTTCTCTAACTCACCTACGTTCCAAGCACTCACAATTAAGCGTCGAGAATTGGGGTTTTCTTTAATTTCTTCTATGACTTGCGTTAACTGATCGATAAATTGTCCATCAGACGTTTGCCAGCTACGCCACTGTTTCCCGTAAACAGGACCTAAGTTCCCTTCATCATCAGCCCATTCATTCCAAATTCGAACACCATTTTCTTGGAGATATTTTACATTTGTGTCTCCTTGAATAAACCACAAAAGTTCATGAATAATCGATTTAAGATGAACTTTCTTTGTTGTTAATAAAGGAAATTCTTGAGTTAAATCAAAACGCATTTGATAACCAAATGTACTAATGGTTCCCGTTCCTGTTCGATCTCCCTTAAACGTTCCATGTTCTAAAATATGCTGAATTAAAGCTAAATATTGCTGTTCCTGATGCTTTTTCATCTAGATCCACTCCTTTTATTTTATTCGCTATATTTTTCAATAACAGCATAAAAGAAATGCCGTTTTTGATTCGTCTTTTTAACTTCAAATCCTAATGCCTTTAATTGGTTATCACCATAGCTAGCTTTGACAACTACTCGCTGTTTTGCCACTCTTAGGGCTTCAATTACATGGTTTTTTGTTAACGCATCTCGGCTAGCCAACGGTGAAATAACTTGAATACCTTTTGATCCTGGAACAGGAGTATTGAACATAAAGTCAAAGTAAACAACATCAAAGCTCTCACTCTCGCAATGCTGTAAATAATGGAAATTATCAGCGTTCTCGATATTCAACCGCCTGATGGGTGGAGCCCACATCGGGTTCTGACTGGCAAAGAAGCTCAATCCTTCTTTTAAGACAAGAAACAATGGAAAACTTTTCTCCACAGACATTACCTTCCCAGATTCGCCAACTACATAACTCGCTACTAGAGAGTCTGATGCTAAGCCTAAGGTTCCATCAAAAAAAGTCATTCCAGCTTCTAATTTACAAGCAGTGACTAAACTATCTTTTTGCCCACTATTTAACTGCTTAATTCGATGGAATGCCATATTAGGGTGAAAAAAAACTTCTTCGTCTGTTCGCTCAAAATAACTGAGACCACGGCGAAAGTTCATCACCAAAACTTGTGAGCAAATTTGATCCAGGAAAAACTTAAGCGACTTTTTTCGTCTTGGATAATAAGGGATTCCAGTCTCTAAGGACAGCTGTCTAGCTTTAGAAACTAGCAAGTCTGCCTCATCAAAAGCAGTCGTAATAATCATAACTTTACCTCATTTCAATTCCTTACTCCATTTCCCTAGCTTAGTCATCAACTACTTGATCTCTCTCTTAGCAAGGGGTTAAAGGCTGTTCATTTGATAGCTATTTTTGCTTTTATTATTTTAAATTAAAAACAGAAAAGGAGCTCATTTTTTTATAGGTGCTGATAATATTTTGACAGATAAAGCAAGGAAGTGCAATAAAAAAAGCTATATTTTTTAGGGTAAATTTAGCATTACCACATTAACCAACTTTGACATCAAAAAAAAGAGAACTAACGGGGGGATGTTAGTTCTCTTGAGAGGGGAATAATACAAGGCTACATTGATTTTAGCAAAAAGCTGCTAGTTTATAGAAATCAATGCCTTTCTTGATGAGGGGATGTAAAAATTTTTAAATGGAATGAAAAACAATAATGAAAGGAATGTATTACATGAACGGGGGGGATGTTCATGAATACAATACAATTATATCAAAATTCGTCAAATAAATGTGTCTAAATTGTGTCTTTGTCCAAAAATATATGAATATATGCTAAATTTTTTAAATTAAAGGAATAGGTTTAAAAATGGAGTATATAAAAGTGTGCGCACATTATTTTAATAGAAAGTAGGTAGATAAAATCCAGTTCACTATCCATGAATGATTTAAAAGAAAAGCATCAAATTGCAGCATGAATAGACCTAAAAAATAATAGACAGAAAGGTGGTGTAACTGCTACTATAAAAGTCTTTAATAAATATTTTTTATAGAAGCAGTGACTCGTTATGTTAAATAATGTTATCCTTGTGGGGCGTATTGTTCGCCAACCAGAATTAATGACAACTCAAGAGGAAAAACAGGTTTCAAATATTACACTCGCTATAACTAGAACCTATAAAAACTTAGTTACCGGTGAATATGACACAGATTTTATTAATGTTGCTCTCTGGGAAAGTCTTGCTAAAAACGTAACAGAATATTGTGGTAAAGGTGATATTATCGGAATCAGAGCCCGACTCATCCATCGGACTTATGAAATTCCCAACTTTAAATCGATTAGAACTGTCGAGGTGGTGGGAGAGCGCGTCTCATTTATCCACACAAAATCTAATGAAATTTCGCTGGAGAGCGAAAATGAGCATTTAGCCCCCAAACCACTGGCTGAAGCTATCGTTTAATTTCAATTCTAATACTAACAAAGTTATCTCTATTTGAGATAACTTTTTGATGATTCGTCATAACTTTAATAACGAGTGCTTAGTTAGGATATTAAGTTCAATCCTTTTATTAGCAACAATAAAAAAATGAGGCTTTGTATAAAAGAAGACTTTTCTTACACTAAAATAAGTAAATTTTTTTATAAAACACTTGACTTGAAGTTAGCTCTAAGTGTTATAGTTAGGATTATTAAAGTTATAACTATATTATAAATTAAAAAGGATGAGAAACATGAAAATAAAAGAAGTAAGCGAAAAGTTTGATATATCTGCTGATACCCTACGCTATTATGAAAAAATCGGCTTAATTCCTGCCATAGCAAGAAATAAAAATGGGATTCGAACCTATACAGAAGCTGATTTACAGACAATCGAATTTGTTAAATGCATGAGAGCAGCAGGCTTACCCATCGAAGTCTTAATTAATTACCTGACTCTTTATAAAGCAGGAACTGATACTGTTAAAAAGCGTAAAGCGATATTACAAGATGAACGAGATAAATTGGCTCTTAAAATAACGATAATGCAAACAACATTAGATCGATTAGACAAAAAAATAGCCGATTATGATGAAGGTTTTTTAAATAAAGAACAAGCTTTATTAAGTAATAAAAAGGAGAACCGTAGCAGTTAGTCGATTCTCCTCTCTTTATCCTAATAATTACTAAAATCACACCTCTTCGCACTCACCTTCCAATGATACCTGGTAACTAAAAGACTTGTTTCAGTTCGTACCCACAGCCTTAAATTTTTAGTGCTTAGTCTAACAGAAAAAGACAAAACCTTCGTGAATCTAGCCTGATTTTAGTAAATTATATTTTATTTTTTAGGTAATAATTTAAATGCACTTATCCGCTCGGGAATAAAATAGCTTTTTGCCATTTCAGTTAAATCCTCTATCGTTATTTCTTCTAAGACATCTAAAATAGCGAATAAATCAATATCATTAAAGGCGTATTGGGTAAATTGGTTAGCGATAAACTCAACTGAATTTAAAGCACTTAAAAAGCGCCCTATTTTTTTATTTTTAATTCTTTTAAACTCTTTTTCATTAAATGATACTTGACTAAGGGACTCCAATTTTTGGCGCAAACTAGTTGTTAGCTCATCTGGAAATCGGGTATCTCCTCCCACTAAAGAGAAGCCAAAGGTCGGCTCAAAAGTTGTTTCATACGAGAAACTATCGTTAATTAGACCATCATTTAATAAACTTTCATAATACTCGGAACTACTACCAAATACTAAATCAAAAATGATTTCTGTCATTAAATCAGCTTTTAACAATTGCTTTCCGCTTCGATTCATCACTGGATCTTTTATTCCTAAGAAAACTTTCGCCGTTTGTATTTCCATTTCCATTGAGCGTTCTTTTACAATGGCTGTTTCAGGTTCAAACGGGTACTCTCTCGGTATAGGATCAGCTTTTTGATAGTCTTTAGACGCTTGATTTTGACGAACTAAATCTAAGATTTCCTCAACGTCAAAGTCACCAATTACAAACAATAACATGTTGGATGGGTGATAAAAGGTTTGATAACATTCATACAGCAGTTCTGCTGTAATATTATCAATTGATTCTTCGGTTCCCACAATATCTATTTTAACAGGATGCGCCTTAAATAAATTATTGATAATTCCAAAATAAGCTTTAAAGTCTGGATTATCATCGTACATTTTAATTTCCTGAGCAATAATTCCTTTTTCTTTTTCTACTGTCTCTTCTGTAAAATACGGTGATTGGACAAAATCTACTAAGGTTGTCAAGTTTTCTTTTAAATCACTGGTACATGAAAATAAATAAGCAGTTCTTGTAAAGGATGTAAAGGCATTGGATGAACCACTGTGCATAGAAAATTTTTCAAAAACATCATAATCTTCTTTTTCAAATAGCTTGTGTTCTAAGAAATGGGCAATTCCATCAGGGACGTGCTTCATTTCTGATTGGTTTAAGGGAGTAAAGGCATTATCTATTGATCCATATTTAGTCGTAAAAGTTGCATATGATTTATTAAACCCTTTTTTTGGAAGCATGTAGACATGCAACCCATTTTCTAACTCTTCAAAATAAATCTTCTCCTTTAATCTAGGAAATTCTTTACACTCCATCAGGCTTCACCTCTTTCTCCGTCAAGAAGAAGATTGTATCTTTTTCAATTTTTTTCGCTACATCTTGTATTTGGGAACCTGTGACTCCTTGGACACCTTTTATCCATTGTTCAATAGTCAAAGGTTTAGGCAGTAAATCATTTAACAGTTCATGACCTATCAAACCTGTCGCTTGGTCTAGAGACTCTAATTTTGTATTTATTAACGATTTTTTAGCTAGTTCTAATTCCTTATCTGTGAATTTTCCTGCTACCATATCTTCTAATTGTTGATCAATGATATCAACGGCTTGTTGATAATTTTGTGGTTCAATTCCTGAATAAACATACATTAGACCTTTATAGTTATCTAAACGTGAAGCACAATAATAACAAAGTGAAGCTTTTTCGCGAACATTCATAAATAGTTTTGAATGAGCGTAACCTCCAAACATTCCATTAAACACTAATAAGGTTAAATAATCCACATCCGATATCCGAGTATGAGTGCGATAACCAATGTTTAATTTTCCTTGAGAAATATCTTGTACTTCCTTTATTAACTGGACCTTCTCAATCTCTTTTTCTTCAGTATCAACAATCTCGATGGACTCTGTTGAGGTACTAAACTGAAAATGATTTTTAAAGACTTCATACACTGCTTCGTGTTCAATATCACCGACAACACATATGGATAAATGATCATTTTTCAACATTTTTTGATAATCAGCATATAGATTCGTCTCATTAATTTGGTCTAAATCTTCAATATACCCCATTGTATTAATACTGAACTTTTCTGATTGACACATGGTCTCAACTAATTTTTGTAAAGCATAAGAAGTCTTATCGTCGTAAAGCGATTCAATATATTCCTTTAATAAACGCTTCTCAGTTTCAACGACTTGATTATTAAATGCTTTTGTGTCTGCTAGTGGATTTAAAATCACTTCTTTTAACAATTCAATTCCATTTTCCAATAAGGGCTCCTTGTTTCCAATAAATTTTTCATTAGTCAAAGAGAGATAAAACTTAATATTATGGGTTTTTCCTCGCTTTTCAACCGATGCTGATAAAGAGGCGCCGTATAACGACTCCAAATATGTATTTAATTCTTTTTTTGTCCCATATTTTTGACTTGCTGAACGCAAAACATAAGGGATCAGTGAACGTTTTGTCACATGATCACGATTAATTTCGGATTGAAATGTAAAAGAGATTAAATTTGTTTTAAATTTATCTGTTTTAATGGTTGTTAAGGTATAACCTAAATCATTAAATTGACGTACTTCCACAACTTCACCACCTAAGAAATAATATAAATCTAATTATAAGCTATTTGCAATTTAAAAGCAAAAATTTCCTACTGACGAATAATTATTGCAACTCTTCTTAAAATGACACTAGATTCACAAAGATTTTTCTGTTATCGAAACACAGAAAATTTAATGGAAAGATCTACCACAGAATTAATAGTCACGAAGTATAATAGGAAAAGATCGTGAAGAGGTGGCATTTTATCATACAATTAGAATTACAAACCGTAGTTCGTTCTCAATTAATATCAGTTAGATTAAGCTTTTTTATACATTCAATTTATGCAATTGAATTAAGTTTATTAACATAAAACTAAAACATTAAAGCTTAAAGGTTAATGCTATTGCCATTATATGCGTAGCTTTTACATTTATTTAAATAACAATTTTCTTATATGTCTTTTTTTAATTTAATAAAAAGAAAAGCCAACTTAAGTTGACATAAAATAAAACAGGATGTGTGCAATATAGTGATAATTGTTAAAGTAGAATCTAGCTGTTTTATCACAGAGTACTTTTCACGGTGGCGAATAAGTTGGATTTACTAATTAGACTAAGAAGAAAGAAGAAAGTAGATTAATTAACTAAATACTTAAACTGTTCCGAATAGGTGGATGTTGAGATCCTAACTCTAGGTAGTGTTAACGGTGATGAATTTCTTGTCACTCTTCCACTTTCAGTTGTAAATGCTAAAGAGAAACCTGCTTCTTGCAACATAGCAATGGCGTGATCATTATAATCTCCAAAAGGATAAGCATAAACAGTTGATTGATCAAGCAAATTACTAGATTGTTTTAAATCAGCAACTCCTTTCTCAAAATCAATACATTGCATTAAACCACCGCGACCAGCATCACAGTGACCGCGATGCATATCGTGGGAATGTGAATGAAGTTCGACATAACTGCTTAACAGTAATTCATCGTAATCAAGCTGATGATGAGTGATGATAAACAGAGTAGCTATTTGATCGAATTCTTTTAATATTGGATAAGCGTAGTCAAATACTGTTTGATGGCCATCATCAATGGTAATAGAAACTGATTTCTCTGGTAATCTAACACTACTATTTAAAAACCGTTCAATATCAACCATTTTTAAACTAGTAAAGTCATGATCGCTAAGATATTGCATATGATCTCTAAAGTCATCTTTTTCAATCCAGTTATTGTCTGTACACCCCACCTCGTCAGCCGTGTTACAGAAAAAATGATACATTAAAACTGGAATATCAGTAATTTCTGGAAGCGCATTAGGGTTATGAACTAAACTGACATCCTGTTGATAGACAACAAAGTAAGAATCTAAATAATTGACATAGAACCGATCTTCTTCTTGCATATAAATATATAAATTTTCAGGAATATTATTTAATCTAAACGCAAATGTGTAATCTAGATTATAAAAATCAACAGTCGATCCTTGGTCAATCATTTGTTCAAAAGCTAGATAACGACTAAGATCCAAATCAATGGTATCTGGAATGATTAAGTCTGTAGTTGGTTCGACTTGATCGTAATTAACATAAAAAGGCAAGTTGGTCAATCTTAATAACTTTTCATTAACAGATTCTACTTCAAAAGTTTGATTTTCTCCAATAATCCCAATAATATTATGATTAGTATCAAATAATTCACTTTCAGCTTTCGTTTTAATATAGTTTATGTCTTCGAGTTCGTTTGATAAATGATTGTCTTCATCTATATCCTGATTAAAATTTAGCACTCCAAGAAAAACAAAAAATAGCGGTATTAAAATTAAAATTAGTTTTTTCATCACAATATGCCCTTTCTTGTCTTTTAATTGTTAATCAACAAGGATTCTCTCCCATTTCCCATTAAATATGCATGAAAAATATAGAAACTAACCTTGTGCGATACCTAGTTACTTTTACATTTTACCATAATTAGAATATAATGTTTATCGTTAATTTTTATAAATCAATTGTATACAATAAATGCTTGATTGTTACATCTTTCAACCTTTAATAAGTATAGAATCCTCTTATCATTGTTTCAGCTTCAAATAGAAACCCACTGGTTGCTCTCTTGTTGTGTTTTAAAATCATAAACATCATCTGCGCTTCATTATTACCTTTCACTTTTATAACTTATGAGCTTAGCCGTCCATTATTAAATATGGATGAGAGAATTTAATTTTAAAACAGCAACGGATTAAACTACTTCCGTTGCTGTTTTTAACCTTCCAAATTTGCTATTGCTATACTAGTGCCAGATTAAGTTGACTTATTATGACTTACCACACTTAAGCTAACTCTAAGGCAACTTCCATCATCTGTGTAAATGTATTTTGACGTTCATCAGCAGTTGTTGCTTCTCGAGTAACTAAACAGTCTGATACCGTTAAGATACATAAAGCATTTGCTCCAGCAACTGCCGCGTTCATGTAAAGAGCTGCCGCTTCCATTTCTACACCCATAACCCCCATTTCAGACCATTTTTTCCAAGATTCTGGGTTTGCATCGTAGAAGATATCTGATGATAAAATATTTCCTACTTTAACCTTTACACCTTTATGATTTGCCACTGTTACAGCTTTATTTAATAAATCCCAAGAGGCAATAGGCGCATAGGTTCCTGGCAGTTCATATTGTGAGGCAAAATTCGAATTAGTGCAAGCACCCATTCCAATAATTACATCACGTATTTTAACATCTTCACGAATAGATCCGCATGATCCGATTCTAATCAAATTCTTTACGCCGTAAAAATGGATGAGTTCATAAGAATAAATTCCGATCGATGGCATCCCCATTCCCGTTCCCATAACTGAGATTTTTTTTCCTTTATAAGTTCCTGTGTATCCAAGCATATTACGAACGCCATTAAATTGCACTACATCTTCTAAAAAATTATCAGCAATAAATTTAGCTCGTAATGGATCACCTGGTAATAAAATAGTTTCAGCAATAAGATCTTTTTCGGTGCATGCGATGTGTGGGGTTGGAATTGACATATATTTTCACTCCTATATTTTTAATTTTTTTATTTAATTTAAGTAACTGTCTAATATGCTGTAGTATTATCTTTACCTTGAATGAGAGCGATGCCTCCTGAAGTACCAATACGAGTTGCCCCTGCTTCTAACATAGCGTCCATATCAGCTTCAGTTCGTACACCTCCAGAAGCTTTTACTCCTACATTTTGACCAACTGTTTTTCTCATTAAACGTACATCTGCTATTTTTGCTCCTCCAGTTGAAAAGCCAGTTGAAGTCTTAACGAACATGGCCCCTGCCTTAACTGCTAATTCACAAGCTTTTACTTTTTCTTCATCGGTTAATAAGCACGTTTCAATAATAACTTTAACCAAGATTCCGTCAGCAGCATCAACCACTTCTTTAATATCTTTGTAAACGACATCCCAATTTCCATCTTTTGCTGCGCCAATATTTATGACCATGTCAATTTCCGTAGCTCCAGCTTCAATGGCTAACTTTGTTTCAAAAGCTTTCACTTCTTTTAAAGTTGCCCCTAGTGGAAATCCAATGACAGTGCATACTTTTACATCGGTTCCCTGCAATCGCTCAGCACATAAAGAAACCCAAGTTGGATTAACACAAACTGAAGCAAAATCATAGATTTTAGCTTCTTCACACAACTTTATTATCTGGGATTGAGTTGTTTCTGGTTTTAAAATAGTATGATCGATATATTTACTTGTTTTCACGATAAGACTCCTTTTACTTAATTTACTATAAAACATTAATCATTTCCAAAATCTGACTAGACTCACATCAATTTATTTGTTAGACTAAGCACTAAAAGTTCTTGGTCGTGAAGCATCCTTTTAGTCACAACGTATAATTAGGAGAAAATGTGAAAAGTGTAATTTTAGAACGTCATTAGGAATAACTGACTCATGTTAATTTTACCAAAAAAGCATATAAAAGCAACTATTTTTATATATTGGCATGCTTATTCTCCTTTTCGCTTAATTGGAATTTCTTTCGTCAACTCTTTAACGACATAGCTGGCAGCGATTAATCCTGCTACACTTGGAACATATGCATTTGAGGCAGGCGGTAATTGCTGCTTACGAACAACACTTTCTTCCTTGCCCACTACCTTTAATGTTTCAGCACAACCGATAACTGGACGTTCAGTGGAATAAATGACTGGCACTTTGCCCGTTATTTTCTCTTTTCTTAACTTTGTCCGAATAACTTTAGCCATTGGATCATAGGAAGTATTTTGGATATCCGTAATTTCAAATTTAGTTGGATCTAGTTTATTAGCTGCTCCCATGGAAGAAATAAAGGGCACATTCCGCTTTAAACATTGCTTAATTAAATGAATTTTAAAGGTTACAGTATCTGATGCGTCAATAACAAAATCAGGATGATAAGAAAAGACGGAATCTGCTGTGTCATCATTATAAAACAAATGTAACTGAATCACCCGACATTCTGGATTAATATCAGCTATTCGTTCCGCCATTACTTCCACTTTAGAACGACCAATAGTTTTTAGTGTCGCATGAATTTGTCGATTTATATTGGTAACATCTACTACATCTTTGTCGATTAATACTAATGTTCCAACACCTGTCCTCGCTAAAGCTTCAGTTGCAAATGATCCGACACCGCCAATACCCAAAATAGCCACTGTGCTTTTTCTTAAAACTTCTGTTCCTTTTGATCCATATGTTAACTCATTTCGAGAAAATTGATGTAACATAAGTTCACTCTCCTCTTATTATTATCTTATTGATTATACAGTTAACAAACTTAAATTTCTACGGTTTAGATTAAATTTTAAGTATAAATTTAGTCATCTAATCTCATACTACTACTGTCAAATCAAGTAGTTATGGCGCAGTAAGCATTTGTTAAGGGTAGATGCTTCAATTCTTAAATTAACCATTAACAGAAAATAACATCAAGTTACTGTGAGGTCTATTCCATTTAAATATTATAGCGGAATAAAATAAAATTATTACTTGTTTTGACATCGCATACTTCGGAACTTTGTCAAAGAACAATCGAGACGAATATGCATTTAAAAGATTTACTGAATTGTTGTTTAGAGTTATGCCATACTTAAATCAGTATGACGTCTACACCTATAGTAGATTAACCTAACATTTACAACCATTCAAACTTAGTACTAAGCTAGGCAAAGGATCGATTAATCGTCCTCATCCTAGCTTTTTTAGGCGCATCCTGAATCTTGTAAAACATTAAGGAAAAAATTACATGCTTATTATTAACTGAAAGCATTGATTAAAGCATTGCGTTATAGAGAAAAGTATGTTAGAATAAGCATAAGTTCAAAAGTATTCGTGTGGTGCTTAGCTCTTTAACTCGAACATTTATAAGTAGAGAAACTGATTCCTATTACTGTGTTGAATGCCTAATATTTTATTTCTTAGGAATCCTAATGTACTAGGTAAGATTCTCGCCCTGCTAACTAGCGGGTTTTTATTCCTAACACTTACGATCTTTGAACGTTACAAAAAATAAGTTTTAAAAAATTTATTACAGTCTTATAGACTAGCTTGTGAAGCTATGTTAAAATAACTTATATTCTGAAATATACGTAAGGTGATTAGTTCTTTAAATCCGAACATTTTTGATAAGGGAATCAGATTCTCTAATGCGGTGTTGAAAGCCTAACATTATCTCTTAGGAATCCTAAAGCATTAGATACGATACCCACCTGCTAATTAGCGGGTTTCACATCCTAACACCTACGGTATTTTGGATAAAGAGACTAGAATTAATTCTAGTCTCTTTTTTTATTTTTTAAAAAACTAAAAGTCAAGGATTTCCACATTTCCTTTAACATTTCAGCAACTCAAAATTAAAGCATGATAATGATGATAATGGGAACTATGTTACGTAGGGTATTTAGCATCAACACTATTGAAAGGGATATTTGATGCTTATGACCTTGTTAATCCATACAGATGCTGGCTATCCAGAGATTTGACCAGCTGGATCTCCATATTCAGTTTTTATCCCAAGGTATTGTCTATTTAATTAGTGTATCCTAAGTACAAATGAGGGTCAATCCTCAGACTTCGTTGAAACAAAAGAAGCCGTTAACAAATATTTATAAAATGCCCTGAAAATTCTCGATTAAGTCATAAAGTCATAGCTATGACTTTTGCAGTATAAAAGAAACTTAAGTTCTAATTCAGTTCAAAAAAACGTAATTTTTTATAAAGACCTAGAGCTAAAACAAAAAAGACCTCTTTAATCGTGATCATCATCACAGACTATTAAAGAGGCTTTTTATATATGGCTTATTTAATTATTCCCAACCAGATGTCTCTTCCTCGAGTTCTGGTTCAGAGTCTGCAGGCTCCCAGTCTGGTACTTCTAACTCCTGTTGCGAAGGTTCTGGCTCTAAAATCTCTGGTTCCCAATTTTCTGGTTCTGGATAAACTATTTCTGGTTCTGGAGTTTCAAAATTAATGGTAGGAGGAATTTCCTCTAAGCCAGGAGGAGAAACATCTTCTGGTGTGAGAAACTGATCAAATATTTCATTATAGAACCCTTTTACCCAAATCGTTTGATTTTCTCCTAAGCCGTTAAAAGAAAAATCAAATTTAAAACTAGGTTCTTGACGCTCCAAATTAATTAACATTAATTCTTTAGCATCAGCAATAGCACCATCGTAAGGTAGTATGACACTCAATGGAAAAGAATAATAATGAGTCATCACCGATTTCACTTCTCCGCTTAGAACCATACTCATTAGATGAATATAATCTAATGGATCACCTGTTCTAAAGGTTGGGATTAACTCTAGAATAAATTGAAATAGTGAAGTCATATCATCAACGGAAAGATTCGTTTCAATATTTTGACCTAAAACATCCAATAAACTTAAAAATTCATTTATTGTGTCTACTTCTTGCAATACTTGATTAAGGATTCCCTCAAGAACCAGTTGTTGATTATTCGCTCGTCCTAAATCACCATTCAATAATGTTTTTCGATGACGGGTGAGAGCTAAGGCTTGTTCTCCATCTAATCTTTGAAGGCCTTCTTCAACTCTAATCATATGCTCTCCAAATTGACGTCTACTATTTTGCTCTTCAAAGGCTTGAGGAACATCGACTTCGATCCCTCCAATTTCATCAACTAGTTCAATCACCCCACTAAAATTAACCTTCATATAATAAGAGATATCCAAATCAAACATGTTTTCAACAGCTTCAACGACACAAGTGGTTCCACCGTTATGAGCGTGAGTAATTTTATCTAAAGCATCATTAAAACAAGGGATGGGCACGTAAGAGTCACGAGGGATGGATGTCATTGTCGCCGATAAGTTTTGTGGATTAAAGGTTGCTAAAATTAAAGAATCTGCCAATCCTTCATCCTCAATTCCTTCTAATGTGTCTATTCCAATTAATAAGATTGAAAATGGGTTTTCTGTTATAGGTGCAGTGCTAATGTTCACAGGTTGTTCCGTCTCCAGCTCAATGGTATCTAATACCTGTGTTTCATTTCCAATGTTTTCAAAACCAGTTCTTTCCAAAAATAGTGATTCATAATTGCTCCCAATAACCATGGCTTCAAGATTACTATTGTATAAATCAAAAACCATTTCAACGGGTGAGTCATAGCGACTAATTTCATTAAGATCATATAAGTTATTTTCAGCTAAATAAGCTTCAATCTGACTAACAGCTTTTTTATCATTCAAATTTAACAGACCAATTCGCATTCCTCTTAACTGTTCTACCTCATTAATCTGGTTATCGGCCATGGTTACTAAATGATGATACGTTGTTTTTTGGGTGACAATCATTTGATTTAAAGACTGTTGAATAGCGGCATTTACGTAATTAAAATAGGAACTTCCTGTAATCATGACACAGATGAGGACAGAGACAATGATAGCACCCGTTTTCTTTTGCTTCTTTAAACAGTGCCAACCAAATAAGATGATGGCTGACGTCACACAACCGATCAGAATTGAAACATATAATCTTAATAAACGATCTATCCCCGAATACTTATTTAAAGACACAATGGATAATCCAATGGGAAGAACGGGTATTACCATAAAAATAGCGATCATCCATCTTGTCAGTTTATGCTTAAACATTCGTACACCTTCTCTCTATTCATAAAGTGCTTCAGCAACTTCCTGAATCACCTGAATTGAAATCCGCCCATTTTCTTCTGTTAATGAAAATATGGCTTCCCGTTGAAAAAATCCTGTTTCAACTAATGTAGAAGTCTCGTATTCCCATGCTGCCTCAACTCTAATAACAGATTCAGTTTCATCTGCTATCCATTCATCTGTTTCATTATCTATTTCGGTTTCTAACATAATTTCATCATCTAATAACACGTCTCCTATCGTAATATTAGCGACTGTCAGTAAAGCATCTTGACCATATCTTTCAATATATTGATTTAAATAAAGATAGAAATTATCAACAGCGTAGCTTCTAAAATTAGATTGAAGGTCTGGTGCAACAAATTGTAGACCTCCAACATCATTACGACTTTCCTTATTAGACCAAGTATAAAAATCAGCTATAAAGTTTTTTACAACAGCTATTGCATAAGCTTCTCTGTTTACTTCTGAAGTTAAGTTAGAAAAATTTTCTTTGGCTGTTGTCAGTTCATCGAAAATAGATCTTTGATAATCAGTTGCATTTTCGCTCAATATGTATTGAGATATATCAGCTTCTTCTTCTGCACTTCTCGTTTCATTATTACCACTGATAACCTGTTCTCCATTGAATAGAGTTAGAATTTGATGAGCTAATAAAGCGCCAATTACAATAGCACTAACCGTAAAAATTCCACTTAAAACTAAAAAAGGTTCTTTTAGCTTTTCTTTCATCATAACACCTTCTTTTTATTTTAATTATAAATCTCGCCCGTCTTTTCTCATATAAAGGACCTCTAGTTAATTTTCCCCTTAACAGCCTTTGTAAACATGTGATGCAGACAAAAAGATAAACTAGATATAAATATGAGTCCTAACTTATTTATTTTACAAAATTTAAGCCGACATTAAAACCATTATACTACTTTTTTTTTATTATTTCGTTAAAAACCAGCATTATTTAATCATTATAGCATATTATTTGCACTATTTTTTCCATAATCTTTGTAAAAAAACCTCCAGTCTCAATTAATTGATGAGCTCTGGAGATTTTTCTAATTTTTAAGAAGATGATATAAGTTAAGTTTTTATATGGATTAATTCATGTTTTCAATACTCTGGGGTTCATCATAAAAGGGTTGAACCCACATTGTTTGGTTACTGTTAAAACCATCATAGGAAAATGAGTAACTCATCTCAGGCTCTATTCTTTCTAAATTAATTAACATTAGCTCTCTTGAATCCCTTATAGCACCTTCATAAAGAAAGATGACACTCAATGGGAATTCATAATACACAGTCTGAACCGTGCTCACTTCACCGCTTAACACCATGTTTTTAATGTGAACCTCTTCTAAGGGGTTACTATTAGGATTGGCTGGGACTAGTTCTAACAGATATCTCACAATTGATGTTATTTCCATGATAGACAGATTGGTATCTAAGTTCTCGCCTAAGACATCCAATATTGCTAACATCTCACTTACACTATAGACTTCTGTTAAAATTCTATTGGCAATTCCTTCAAGAACTAGTTGTTGATGACCGACTCGACCAAAATCTCCATTTGTTAAGGTTTTACGATGTCTAGACAAAGCTAATGCTTGTTCCCCATCTAATATCTGTAGTCCTTCTTCAACTGTAATCATGTGCTCACCAAATTGACGTCTACTATTTTGTTCACTAATAGTAATTGGGACCTCTACCTCAATGCCCCCAAGGGTATCAACTAGATTTACCATTCCTCTAAAATTAAGCTTAACATAGTAAGGAATTTCGATATTAAGCAGGTGTTCTACCGTTTCAATCACACAGGTTGTACCAACATTATGAGTATGGGAAAGCTTATCTTTCGTATAATTAAAACAGGGGACTGAAACATATGAATCTCTTGGAATGGAAGTCATTGTAACTGATAAATTCTGTGGATTTATCGTCATTAAAATTAGGGTATTTACTTGACCAAAATCAATTTCCCCCTCCAACATCGAGTTCGTTCCTAGTAATAAAATTGAAAATGGTTCTTCTACTATTGAACTATTATCAAGAAATGCATTTTCTGTCATTACTGTGAATGTATCCAAAATCTGCGTTTCACTTTCAATGTTTGTAAATCTATCGCTATCTGAAAATAAAGAAACAAACCCGCTTCCAATGACCATGGCGTCTATCTCACCCGTGTACAAATGATGAAGCATTTCTGTTGGATTATTAAATCTGACAATCTCATTAGATTCAATTAATTTTTTTTCATTTAAATAGTCTTCAATCGCATCGACTATTCTGACATCAGATAAATTTATTATCCCAATCTTCTTGTGATCTAAATCACTCTCCAAGTTGATCTTGCCCTGAGACAAGGTAACTAAACTATAATTAATCTCGGATTGATTCCTAACCATTTGATTTAAAGAGGCATAAATTCTTATATTAACGTAAGAAAAATAGCTACTGCCTATTAAAAATAAGACTGCGATTAAACTAATAATCAGGGTTCCTACCTTCAAGCGTTTATTAACAAAATAAAATCCTAACAGCATGATGGCTAAATAGATAAAAACTATAAGACAAGAAGCATATAGACGTACGATAGAATCAAGACCCAAATATTGATTTAATAAATAGACGCTTAACCCAACCGGAATAAGCGGAAGCCCAATTAAAATATAAAGACCCTGTTTTTTTGCTTTTTTATTATGCATCATTGTGATCCGTTGTCAAATTTTCAAATCCTATTGAAGCATGTTTAGTAGGAGTTGGCTCGCTCTTTGATTTTTATCAAGTTACTTGATTTGACAAGACGGCTACCCTCCTTATATAGTTTATAATTTTAAAAAATTTATCTAACTAACTTTAGCATTACTCAAGAATCAGAAAAAATTATGAGCCAACAAAAGAAGGTCAACTTTTTTTATGATAAAATGATTATAACATAAACAGAAAAAAAAGCAATTGATCTCATAATCAACTGCCAAGTCTATTCATCTATTGATAGTCAAATACTTTAGAGTCAAAACAAAGAGGACAGCTATCAAATTCTTCCACTACAAGTGGTAAAGCTTATGCTTAAACAACAACCACATTTTACAAATTAATTAAACATGAATAAAGATCTTTAATAAAATAATAGTCTCCTGCACTAAAAGATGAAGTATAGCATCAACAATCAGATCCTAACCGTTACTTTAACTTGATATGTAACTCATTTAATTGTTCCTTGCTAACTTTCCCAGGAGCCTCTGTCATTGGGCAAGATGCAGATGCGTTTTTAGGAAAAGCAATTACATCGCGCAAGCTTTGTGAACCCGTTAATATCATGGCAATACGATCTAAACCTAAAGCTATTCCTCCGTGGGGCGGGCTTCCATATTTAAGAGCATTCATTAAAAATCCAAATTGTTCTTCTGCCTCTTCTTGACTAAAACCTAAGGTTTTAAACATTCGAGCTTGCATATCAGGTTGAAAAATACGAAGCGAGCCTCCCCCAAGCTCATATCCGTTTAATACTACATCATAAGCTTGTGCTTTAGCGTCATGTGAATCCGTATCAAAAGTTTCCAGCGACTCTAAGCTTGGCATTGTAAATGGATGATGCGCAGCATAATAACGCGCTGTTTCTTCATCGTATTCAAATAATGGCCAATCCACAACCCATAAAAAGTTAAATTTTGATTTATCAATGAGTCCCAGTTCCTCTGCTAAGTATAAACGCAAAGCACCCAAACTGTTTTCAACTACTTCCTTTTTATCGGCAACAAACAATAATAAATCTCCCACTTCAGCTTTTGTTGCGACTTTAATGGCTTCTACTTCACCTTCACTAAAGAATTTAGCAATAGGTCCGCTAAACCCTTCTGCTACACATTTAATCCAAGCTAAACCTTTTGCTTGATATTTTTTTACATATTCTGTTAGTTGATCGATATCTTTTCGGGAAAACTTGTTTGCAGCTTCTTTGACACATAAAGCTTTAACTTGATTTCCGGTTGCGACGGTACTCGAGAAAACACTGAATCCACAATTTTCTACGACATCATTTAAGTAAATTAATTCCATTTCAAAACGAGTATCTGGTTTATCTGAGCCGTACCGTGCCATCGCTTCTTCATAGCTTAAACGAGGAAAGGGGCGAGTAACAGCTACTCCTTTCACATCTTTTACCATTTTAACCAGTAACTCCTCCGTCATATTTAATATTTCTTCCTGAGTTAAAAACGAAGTCTCAATATCGATTTGCGTAAATTCTGGTTGACGGTCCGCCCTTAGATCCTCATCTCTAAAACAACGAGCAATTTGATAATAACGCTCTAAACCCGACACCATTAACAACTGTTTAAAAATTTGGGGTGACTGTGGTAAGGCATAAAATTCACCTTCATGAACTCGACTTGGTACTAAGTAATCTCTTGCTCCCTCTGGCGTTGATTTATTTAAATAAGGCGTTTCAACTTCAATGAAGTCTTTCCCATCTAAATAAGCTCGAATAGACTTTAAAATTTGGTGTCGAATCAGTAAGTTTTGTTGCATTTGAGGACGACGTAAATCCAAGTAACGATATTTTAAGCGAGTCTCTTCCAACGCATCGGTTTCATCTGCAATAATCAAAGGAGTCATCTCGGCTTCTGAAAGAATTTTTAACTCTTCTAACATAATCTCTATATCACCTGTTGCTAGTTTAGGATTTTTACTTTGCCTTTCTGTTACCACACCTTTTATGGCAATGACAAATTCATTTCCTACACTGTTGGCTTTTTCTAACACTTCACGAGAAACAGCTTCAGGGTTAGCCACAAGTTGCGTAATCCCATAGCGATCCCGTAAATCAATAAATACTAATCCACCTAAATTTCGAGTCTTAGCAACCCAGCCTTTTAATTCGACAAATTGTCCTATATGCTTTAGTCTTAATTCACCGTTATGATGTGTTCGATTCATATTTTTCACCTCTTTTAAATTTTTTGCAAAGCATTGATGCTTTAAAGTCTTTTTATCTGTCTTCTTATTCAGGGTGATCGCTACAGCATCCATGACCCTCATCTCCGTGATCATGACACCCGCCACCACAGCATCCACCGCCTTGTTGCTGTTGCTTTTGAATGATATAGGGAATAATTTGAGAAGTAGGAATCGTTTCTTGATCACCTGTTTTCGTATCTTTCATGTTAACGACATCATCTTTTAGCTCTTCCTCACCCATGATGGCAATGTAGTGTGCTTGGTAACGATCAGCTTGCTTAAATTGGCCTTTTAAATTTTTCCCCAAATAGTCTGTTTCACATTTTAAACCACGTGAACGGAGTTCTAACAATAGCCGTGCCCCCGCTAACTTAGCTTCTTCGCCTAAAGTAATTAAAAATAAATCTACGGTATCGGCTTCAGACACCTTAATATTCTCGGCTTCTAAAGCTAGCAATAGGCGTTCTAATCCCATTCCAAATCCAATAGCAGGAATCTTAGGTCCACCTAATTCTTCAACTAATTTATTGTAGCGCCCCCCACCACATAAAGTGTTCTGCGAACCAAAACCTTGAATATCTGCTTGGATCTCAAAGATGGTATGTGTATAATAATCAAATCCTCGTACTAAAGCGGCATCATATTCGTACTCAATTTCCATGGCTTTCAAGTATTTTTGAACGGCCAAAAAGTAGTCACGATCTTCTGGTGTCAAATGATCAATCATCTCGGGTGCAGATTTCATAATCTCTTTCTGACGATCCACTTTACAATCAAGAAGTCGCAGTGGATTTTTTTCTAATCTCGTCTGACAATCTGAGCATAATTCTTCTTTGTGGCCTTCAAAGTGAGTTAACAAAGCTTGGCGATAATTAGCTCGACTCAATGTATCTCCAAGAGAATTTAATTTTACTTTAATTTGACGTAATCCTAAAACTCGATATAAGGTCACAGCCAAGGAAATAACTTCGGCATCTAACGCCGGATCAGCGCTACCGAACACTTCCGCTCCAAACTGAACATGTTGTCGATAACGCCCTTTTTGTTGACGCTCGTACCGAAACATGGGTCCGATATAAAACATTTTTTGAACCATTTGGCTGGCATATAATTTATTTTCAATATAACTGCGCACAACACCTGCTGTCCCCTCTGGACGCAACGTCATCCAACGATTACCACGGTCTGTAAAATCATAGGTTTCTTTTGATACAACATCTGATGTTTCACCTACTGAACGATGATATAAATCTGTACTTTCAAATATAGGGGTTCGGATTTCCTGAAAATGATAGATGGCACATAACTGACGAATTAAGCCTTCTACATTTTGCCACTTTACACTTTCAGACGGTAAGATATCGTAAGTTCCTTTTGGTTTTGTATAATTCATGTTATTACTCCTTCCGTTTTCAAAATAAAAGCCCTTAGACGAATCTAAGGACGTAATTTACGCGGTACCACCTTAATTGCAGTTAAGAACTGCCCCTTTAATACGTTAACGCCGTCTACGGATATTTCTACTCTCATCTAATTTAGTACAAAAGGAAATGGCTTCAAGACATACCTAGTAAGACGTTAGGATATTTGTTTATCCTATATTCAGGATAGATGAAACCCACGCTTTTTATGCACCTTGTTATAGATATATTTTCAAAATATCTTCTCCTGAGTGTCTGTTCTTAAGTTATCTAACGAAGCTTCCAGCCAAGGCCTCGTTCTCTGATCCAGCTTCACTTAAGAAGATCTCATTCAACGAAATGATAATGATGATTTGTTAATTTTTAATAAGAAGACTAGTGTCACCTTTATTCAGACACGCACCACTAACCTATTAGCTTGGCTTACGTGCCTATCTTATGTTCATTATAATACATTTTTTATTAAGTTTCAATCATTAATGTAACGGGGCCATCGTTTATAAATTCAACTTCCATCATGGCTCCAAACATACCTGTTTCAACTTTTAAACCGTACGTATCCCGAAGAATTTCATTAAATTGTTGATACAGGATCTTAGCCTGTTCAGGTCTGCAAGCTTTAATGAAACTAGGTCGATTCCCTTTGCTAACGTCTCCATAAAGGGTAAACTGAGAAACAGACAAGATAGCACCACCAACATCTTTAATTGATAAGTTCATCTTTCCTTGCTCATCTTCAAAAATGCGCATATTTGCCACTTTTTTAGCTCCATGCTCTAAATCTTTAATCGTATCTTCATGAGTAATACCCACTAGTAGTAGCAATCCATGATTAATGGAGCCGATAACTTCATGGTCAACCCTTACCTTTCCAACTTTTGCTCTTTGAACAACAATTCGCATACTGGCACCTACTCATTTAATTTATTGATTAATAAATGACACGCTCAACACTAAAGACATCTTTTATGGACTTAACAGAATTTACAATGCTAGTTAACTGTTTAATATTTTTTACTGAAACAGATAGGTCTAGAATAATGATATCTTTTTGATTAATGGCATTTAACTCGGTAATTTCTACATTTAAAGCCGATAATTTTTGAACTATTTCACTTAAAATATTTTTCCGCCCTGCCGCGGTAATTTTAACTTTAGCATGGAATGAATTAATAAATTCTTCATCCCATTCAACTTCAACAGTTCGTTCACCTATTTGCAGGTTGTGACAATCCTGATGATGAATTGTAATCCCACTCCCTCGCGTAATATATCCCGTTATGGGGTCTCCTGGAACTGGGTAACAACACTTGGCAATTTTTAAATCAATATTATCTAAACCTTCAACAATAATACCAAAGCGATTTCGCGCTTTTTTTCGATTGTTTTGCTTAACTTTTGTTGTCTCGTTAATGATTTGTATAAGTTCACTATCATCAAGCTCTTTTTCACAGTCAAAATACCGCTCCAGTAGAGTCCGAGCTAAAATATGACCGCGTCCTATTTCGTGATATAATTCCTCTAAATTATCAACATTTACTTTTTTATGAGCTGTCAAAAGTTTATCTTTGTCCAAATCATTTAAATTTAAGTTATAATTGTCCAATTCCTTAAGAAATATCTCCTCGCCTTTTGCCGTAAATTCTTGACGCTTAATGCGATTGAAGAACTGACGAATTTTATGGCGAGCTTGAGAGGTCTTCACAATATTAATCCAATCTTCGCTTGGACCAAAAGAATTGCGAGAAGATTTAATTTCCACAATATCCCCAGTTTTTAACTCATAATTTAACGGCACGATTTTCCCGTTCACAATGGCACCTATTGTTTTATGGCCTAAGTCTGTATGAACGCGATAAGCAAAATCAAGCGGCGTGGAGTTAGGCGGTAAATCGAACACATCACCTTTAGGAGAGAAAACATACACATTAGCATTAAAAATATCATCTTTAACTAACTTCATTAAGTTTTCAGCATCAATTACCTCTTCTTGGTACACGCTGAGCAGTTCATACCACTTTAATTTATTTTGAATTTCTCGTTGCTCTTGTGTTGCCGTCACTTGTAAGTTCTCTTTGTAAGCCCAGTGTGCAGCCACTCCTTTTTCAGCAATCTCATCCATCTCTTCTGTTCGGATTTGAATTTCATATATATTACCATTGGGCCCAATAATGGAAGTATGTAACGACTGATACATATTAGGTTTCGGTACCGCAATATAATCTTTAAAACGGTTCGGAATAGGCTTAAAATGAGCGTGAATGGTACCTAAAGCGGAATAACATTCGGGGATTGAGTTAACAATTAAACGCAAAGCCAATAAATCGTATATCTCATCAAACTCTTTATTACGCATCATCATTTTCTTATATACACTATAAATATTTTTTATTCTGCCTTTAATGGTGAACTCGATATGATATTCATCTAGAGCTTTTTTAATAGCTGCTTCCATCTCTTGAATCTGTTTTTCACGTTCATGTTTCTTCTGTTTAATTAAATTAGCAATGCGATAAAACTCTTCTGGTTTTAAAAAGCGCAAACAAGTATCTTCAAGCTCTGCTTTAACTTGATACATCCCCATTCTATGAGCAATAGGCACATAAATTTCCATAGTTTCATGAGCAATTCTGCGCCTTTTTTCATCAGGTAAATATTTTAGCGTTCGAATATTATGCAAGCGATCTGCTAGCTTAACGAGAATAACCCGGATATCTTTACTCATTGCCAATAACATTTTCCGATGATTTTCCGCTTGTTCTTTTTCTTTGGAAACATAGTGTAATTTTGCCAATTTAGTGACACCATCTACAATACTCGCAATTTCTTCATCAAAAAGTTCAGCTAATTCTTCTTTGGTTGTATCCGTATCTTCAATGATATCATGAAGCAGACCGGATGTAATAGTCCGAGGACCGGTTTGCCATATTGATAAAATATGAGCCACTTCTATGGGATGTAGAATATAAGGCTCTCCTGATTTGCGGAGTTGATCTTTATGTTGTTCAAACGCAAACTGAAATGCTCGCTTAATGGTAGCGATACTATCAGGGTTTTTTATGTATGTTTCAATTTGTTTTAAAACGTGGTCGATTGAAATTTCATACCCATTTAATTGCTGCATAGTCATTCTCCTAATTATAAATTTCCTTAAAAAGATCACATTTCATTCATAATCCTCAACTCATTTAAAAAACGCCTACTTTTAAAGTAGTTTAACATATAAAAAAGTAAGAATGCAATCATTTTGTTACATCCTCACCCCTTTTATCGTTAAAATTAGTAATGCATCAGCGATAATACATCATAATTACCTAAGGCTTTTCTTCCTTCTAATTCATCTAATTCAATTAAAAAAGCACAGCCCACAACAATACCACCCAGTTTTTCAATTAATTTAATGGTAGCCGCAACAGTTCCACCCGTTGCTAATAAATCATCTACAATCATCACGCGCTGTCCAGGCTTCACCGCATCTTGATGCATGCTTAACGTGTTAGAACCATACTCTAAATCATAATTAAAAGAGACGGTTTCTCTCGGTAACTTACCTGGTTTTCGAACAGGGACAAAGCCAATTTTTAATTCTGTTGCAACTGGACATCCAAAAATAAACCCTCGTGCTTCTGGCCCCACTATTAATTCCGCTTGCGTTGTCTTTGCAAATTCAACCATCTGCTTTGTAGCATATTGATAAGCTGCTCCATTAGCCATTAAAGGCGTAATATCTTTAAATTGAATCCCTTCTTTAGGAAAATTAGGCACATTGGCAATATAATCTTTAAGATTCATCGTTTACTTCCTCTCTAGCAGAATTAAAAGCTACTTTTAATTCCAATCCTGTGTTCAGTTCAAAAAACTCTAAAATAGTTTGCTTAGATTTTTGTGATTGATACGTGGGTGCTTCTGATAGCTCTCTTTTTAATGATTGTTTCATTAAAGAAATAGTCGCATCTTTTATTATAACAAGTTCTATTTCAAAAAACACCTGTAAAATAAATAATAATTCATTTTTTGTAATTTTTAGGCGATTAAAATATTCAATCACTTGCTTATTTAGCGTAAAAGGAGCATGCTGCTTAATGGTCTTATAAACCAATGCAAATTTCTCACGAGTTGGAAATGTAACCGATTCGTAAGGAACTAATATAATATTTTCCGGTTTCACTCGTTGCAAATCTATTAATAATAAATCCTTAGCAGCCGGTAACACATCAATGACTAAGTCTCTTACTGGCCCTACAGTCTCGTTTAACTCGGAATATAAAGTCGCGTTCTTTAATTCTTGTTGATGCTGTTCATAAAGTTGGCGATTACGTAAATCAATTAATTGGAAATCATCGCATTTTAAATCAGCTACGACCAGTTGGACCTGGCTTTTACCATTCCATTCATTAATATTCAGCTCGCCTACAAAGTCAAAAAAAGTTTCAGGTGTTAAATAGATAGCCAACTCAGCTTGGTTAAAAGCGATTGCCTCCATTGTATGATTTTGATCGTAAATCGTAAACTTTAAGTGCTGTGATTTATTCCCTATTTTTTTAACGTTCTTAACTTGTCCTTTCTGTATTCTAATAGTTGGTGGACGATTTCCTTCTCCAAAAGGAGCTAGACACTTTAATTGATTGACAAAGTTTAGGTTGGCATCTGCTAACGAAACAGTGAGATCAATGGACAATTTAGAGACAATGGTTTGCTCACCAACCCACTGATTCATTTGATTCTCTAGCCGTTGGATATTTTCAGGATTAAGTGTTAAACCTGCGGCTAACCCATGGCCGCCAAATTTTTCAATTAAATCTTTATTCTCATTTAAAAGGTCAAAGAGTTGATAGCCGTCAACAGCTCTACCAGACCCCTTAACCCACCCTTCGTGATCATCGGTTAAGAGAAACACAGCTTTATTCCAACGTTTTGCTAACTTCCCTGCAACAATGCCCAAAACTCCTTCATGCCAATGAGATTGATATAAGATCAAGACCTTTTTATTCTCTAATGTCACGTCATTTACTAACGCTAAAGCTTCATCAACAATTTGTTTTGTGACTTTTTGGCGTTCACTATTAAAAGCTTCCATTTGATCAGCTATAGCATTGGCAACTTGTTCGTCTTCTGTTAAGAGTAATTCAACAGCTAAGGCCCCATCTTCCATTCGACCAGGAGCGTTTAACCTGGGACAAATTTCAAATCCCACATTCACTTCATCCGCTTCTAATTGATCAGTTTTAGCTCGCTCCATTAACGCTTTTAAACCCACCATGTTCGTCTTTCTTAATGCTTTAAGACCTCGCTTAACAATAGAGCGATTTTCATCAATTAACTTCACAATGTCACCCACAGTCCCCAACATTGCTATTGCATAATAATCCTCTGTAAGCTCGTGACTCGTTAAAGCTTGAGCTAATTTTAAAGCGACACCCGCTCCAGCTAAATATGAAAACGGGTAAGCTTCCTCTAATTCTGGATGAATAATAGCAAAAGCTTTCGGCAAGGCGGGTTTTGGTTGATGATGGTCCGTAATAATTAAATCCACCCCTTGTTCGGCTAATATGGCGGCTTCTTCAATACCTGAAATTCCGTTATCAACCGTAATCAGAACTTTAACCCCATCGGCAACAGCTTGCATAAAGGCATCTTCATTTGGCCCATACCCTTCATAAAATCGATTAGGAATGTAGTAATTAACAACGGCTCCCAAACTTTTTAAGCACTTCACTAAAATAGCGGTTGCTGTCACGCCATCTGCATCATAATCTCCATAAACTAAAATAGGCTCTTCATTTTTAACAGCTTGAAAGATTCTCTCGATACTTTTTTTCATATCTGTAAATAAAAAAGGACTATAATCAGTTTCCGATTCACTGAGAAACTCACCTAAAGTTTCAGAGGTTGCCAATCCTCGATTTAGGATGAGTTGTTCAATAATGGGATGTAACTCTGTATTTAGTGGTGCCCTTAACTCTGTTTCTGTTTCACACCAGATCGATTTAGATTTTAACAAAATATCGCCTCCCTCACATAATTTAATTAATTAGCTCATAGGATTAAGTAATAATTCATCTAGAAATTATAAAAAAGCCTTTTATAGATCAAGTCTTATCACGAATTGAATGAAGGAATTAAACTGATCTGAGGTTAGAAGTTACTACTTCTAAATCGGCTACTACGCTTTCGTTATGAAAAGCAGAAAGTCTGATTTATGCCATCCAGCATCACTCCCGTATTAATAGACTTTAAGAGGGTCCCTATTAGTTGAACTTTTCTTTAGGACCCAGGAAGCTTTGGCTCTCTCATAGCTGGATAATCCTTTAGGGACGATTCTGCTTCTCTAATACTCCAACAATTTCTTCAAAATAAGCAAAAGAGTCGTCTGATCGTCACTCTACGCTTCTTAGTAAAGGTGGGAAAAAATGAAAAAACAAACAATAACTCAAGGAACTATCATCCTCATTATAGCAGGTTTCATGACTAAAATATTAGGAATGGTTGCTCGTATTATCGTTGCCAGACTACTGGGTGAAGAAGGAATGGGAATCTATATGTTAATCCAACCTACCCTCATGCTTTTGGCAACTTTTGCTAGTATCGGACTACCTGTCGCCATTCCTACATTAATCTCAAGATCTAATACAAGGCAAAAAAAGATATTATTAGTTTCACTTATTATCGCTATGTTTTCAAGTTTAATCGTTAGCCTTATTTTACTGTTTATTGCCAGGCCCTTAGCCGTTACCTTTTTAAAAGATGAAAGAACCTTTTTACCCCTGATATCTATTGGACCACTGCTGTTTTGCATTTCTTTTTCCACTATTTTAAAGTCATACTTTCAAGGCAAGCAAAATATGACCCCTTCCGCTATTTCAACCTTAGTGGAACAAGTCGTTCGGATCGCTGCAAGCATTGGGTTAATTTCGCTGATGCTACCTCGTGGGATTACCTACGGCGTTGTGGCCATTATGTGGGCTTCTATTGCTGGAGAATTAGTCTCTTGTTGCCTGTTATTGATTATGTTTTTTAAAAATATGAAGCGAAACTACCAAGGTGCTACCTTAAAGCCAACTCATTTAAGTATGCAAAATTTCAAAGATATTCTAAATATTTCTTTTCCAACAACTGGGAGTCGGTTAATTGGTTCTTTTACTCATTTTTTGGAACCTATTATCGTTGTTCAAGCTCTATTTAGAATTGGCTATGCCAGCCAAACAAGTGCTAAGCTGTATAGTGCCGTTGCTGGATTTGCACTTCCCGTCTTATTAATGCCGTCTTTCATAGCTCAAGCTGTGACTCAAGCCATTGTTCCTCCTATTAGCCAGGCCTATACCAAAAGAAATTTTACTTTAATTCGTCACCATTTAAATACTGCTTTTCAACTTTCATTCTTAGTTGCTGGCTTATATACCGTGCTAGTGATGCTTTTTCCTTCAGAAATTATGAACCTTTTATATAATACTGCAACAGGTGCAGACTTTCTTTTTGTTTTAGCCCCAAGCTTATTGCTCCTTTACTTTCAAGCTCCTTTTACCGCAACTCTTCAAGCCGTGGATGAAGCTAAAATGGCTATGAAATCGTCCCTTCTTTCCTCAACTTTTAAAGTTAGCTTGATGATTGTCTTGTTGCAAATTCCACAACTTCATATTTATGGGCTAGTGATTGCCATTATAGCTCATATCTTTATTTTAACCGTGTGGCATTACTTACTTGTTAAGAAGAAAGTTGGTTATCAAGCAAATTATCGTGCCATTATCAATGGCATCTTGGTCATGGGAATTAGTTATCTTTTTGGATATTATTTAAAATACAGTTTCACAATTATCAATCACAACATTTTAAATATGATTGTATTGTGCATTCTCATCTCATTTTTTTACTTAGTTTTAATCTCGCTTTGTGAACTATTCCCTAAATC
>Ga0153980_1000165_pt1 | contig 34934 bp, 24 predicted proteins | sample TSGA064MetaG_FD_104722 | JGI IMG/M metagenome (GOLD analysis project Ga0153980, IMG submission 104722) | Attine ant fungus gardens microbial communities from Georgia, USA - TSGA064 MetaG | ecosystem: Host-associated > Fungi > Mycelium > Unclassified | place: USA: Georgia, Magnolia Springs State... | reverse complement strand
TAGTCTAATCAATGAACCTTTTATTAATTAGACAAAGCTAAACGGGTGCAAGATTGAAGTACTAAAACGGATTTATAGACTATACATGTTTTTGACAACACTCATCTTTTAGTAAAATAGAAGGCGGATAACCGTAATGTTTTTTAAACTGCTTGCTAAAATAATAAGCATCCTTATAACCAATTTTAGTAGAAACTGATTTGACCGAGTATTGTTTAGAGGCTAATAACGTATACGCGTGAGAAAGGCGCAATTTTATTAAATAATTAATGGGAGAATCTCCTGTTTCTTCTTTAAAGATTTTTGAAATATAAACAGAACTTAAATACATGTTTTCAGAAAGCTTCTCTAAAGAAATTTCGTTCATATAATTCTCCGCCATATAGGTAATAATCGTATTTACAATTTGTTTCTTTTCCACAACCGATTCAAATGATAGCTGCCTCCCGTGATCCACATAAGTTTCGCGAGTTAAATCGCGCATTAAAACGATTAATAATTGATTGAACAAAGATCTCAATATAATTTCATATCCCGATAGTTTTTGCTTTTCTTCAGCTACTATTTTTTGAACAAGGCTTAGAAATTCGTCTTGATAGCTTTTTAATTTAATTAGCGGGTTGGTAATAGGGAAGTGATCTTGGTTATCTCCGTCGATCAATAAATTTCGAAATCCAATATGAAGCAGACCACAAGCATTTCCTTCTTCAAACCTTTTATAGTGACTAATTCCAGGATTTAACAGTAACACATCACCTTTCTCAACGGGATAGCGCTCTTTTTCAATATAATAAACAGCCTGTCCACTCATCACAACACTTAATTCTAAAAAATCATGAGCGTGTTGTTGGCAGGTATTTTTTGATTTTTGATGGTAACACACATATAAAATTTCAGGATTAAAAGTTTGCCCATTTAGTCTAGATAAGTCAATCATAAATAACCCCCATTCTTCTCTTCATATCTAAGGAAAAAACCCTACTACTTTATTATATACTTTTGTAAAAAATATACTAGCTATATTATAGAATGTTCCATCATTAAAGCACAATATAATACATTTATTCTTTAAAATCTATCGTTTATAATACTCTTATTGCAAATATGACGTCAAATATTAAAGGGGTGAAAAGTAATGGCTGCACTTAAGTGGATTTGGCAGTACGTAAGGGTATATCGAAACCAAGTCGTGTTAGTCGGTGTCATGGTATTGCTAGGTTCTATTTTAAATGTCCTGTTCCCATTGTTAATGGGAGTTGTTGTGGATGAAATTATTACAAAAGGAAGGACTAACTTATTAATACCTATTTTAGGTTTAATGATTGGTACCACTTTTGTGCGAACTTTAATCGTGTATGCTTATCGGATTCTATGTGAGTATATCTCACAAAAATCGATTTACCAACTGCGCGGGGAAATGTATCGCAAGTTACACGACTTAGATTTTGGTTACTTTAATCAAAATAAAGTAGGCGATATCATGACGAAAATGACAGGTGATATTGATACCATTCGCCATTTTATCGCTTATGTTACCTATGTCTTAATTGATAATTTTATGTTATTTACATTAGCAATTGTCATGCTTTTGCGAATCAATTGGAGGCTAACCTTATTATTATTATGTCTCGTGCCCATCATTGGTTTTCTCGCTGGCAAAATGGCTAGAGAAGTTCGTCCAAGCTTTATGCAAATCCGAGAAAGCTTCTCTCGCTTAAATTCCATTGTGCAAGAAAATATTAGTGGCAATCGAGTGGTAAAAGCTTTTGCCAAAGAAGACTACGAAATTGAAAAATTTACAAAACATAATCAGGACTTTAAAGAAAGAAATATTGCTTCAGCTAGGATTTGGGCCAAGTATTTACCACCTTTAGATTCTTTAGCCAGCCTTTTGAATGTTTTTGTCATTTTAGTGGGTGGAATCTTTGTCATCAATGACCAAATGACTTTAGGAAATCTCATTGTTTTTAACAGTTATCTCTGGATGTTAAACATGCCCATGCGCATGGCAGGTTGGCTGATTAATGACGTTCAACGATGTATTGCTAGCTCCGAAAAAATTAAAGAATTTCTGGAAACAACACCTAAAGTACAAAATGAAGCAACCTCTATTGAAAAAGAGCTGCAAGGTTCAATTGAGTTCCAGCATGTAGATTTTTATTTTGAAGATGATAAAGAAACTTTAGTTTTACAAGACATCTCTTTTAAAGCCTCTCCCGGGCAAACAGTAGCGATTTTAGGGGCAACAGGCGCTGGAAAGTCTACTCTTGTTAATTTGATCTGTCGCTTTTACGATGCTAGCCGCGGTCAGGTTTTAATTGATGGAAAAGATGTTCGGACGTGGGATATTAAAACGCTTCGTAGCCGTATTGCCACTGTTATGCAAGATATTTTTCTTTTCTCTGATACCGTTGAAGGAAATATTGCTTTCGGAGAACCTAATTCAAATTTTGATCAAATAAGAGATTCAGCTTTGCGGGCCGACGCTCATCACTTTATTACAAAAATGGAAGAAGGTTATGATACCATTGTCGGTGAACGAGGTGTGGGACTTTCTGGCGGACAGAAACAAAGAATTTCATTAGCGCGAGCCCTTTTGAAAAATCCAGCCATTCTTATTCTAGATGACACGACGTCAGCTGTCGATATGGAAACTGAATTTAAAATTCAAAATGAATTAAAAAAAATCTCACAAAATAAAACGACCTTTATTATCGCACATCGAATCTCTTCCGTTAAAGATGCTGATTTGATCCTCGTGCTCGATAAAGGAAAAATTATTGAGCGTGGAAAACATGAGGAACTCCTTGAACGAAAAAATTATTACTACGAGATTTACCAACAACAAATTGGCGAAGGCGAGGTGAGCTAAATGACTAAAAGAAATAAATTTGATATTGATGAGGAGTTAGAAGAACAGTTTAATATTCAACATTTAAAGCGAGTCTTACACTATGTTAAACCTTATATCGGTCGTATTTTAGTGGTTTTAGGAGTGATCTTCATTGCTAATATTGCCGCTCTCTTAAATCCTCTCCTTATTCAAATTGCCCTTGATGAAGCTATTCCTAACGGTAATACAACCCTGCTTTATCAGTTAGCTGTCATCTTTTTAGTCACGATTGTCATGACGGGACTTAGCATGCGGTTTCGCATTCTGGCGATCACAAAGCTTGGGCAAAACATTCTGGAGGATATGCGGCTAGATCTATTTACCCACCTACAAAAACTTCCCTTTACCTACTATGATAGTCGACCTCATGGAAAAATATTAATCCGAGTGGTCAACTATATTAATACGCTAAGTGATTTACTTTCAAACGGTCTCATTAACTTGATCTCTGATCTTATGAGCTTAATTGTCGCTTTAGCTTTTATGATCTATTTAGATGCTAGCTTCACTCTGTATAGCTTTGCTTTCATGCCTTTTTTATTAATTATTGTGTTTAAAATTAAAAATGCACAAAGAAAAGCTTATCAAAACTTAAGTAATAAGCAATCTAATTTAAACGCATATATTCATGAAAGTATCTCTGGCATTAAAGTGAGTCAAGCATTTGCTCGTGAAGATATGAATCATGAAATTTTTGAAGAAGTGTCCGATGAATATCAATCCTCTTGGCTCAAAGCTGTTAAGATTCAATTTCTGCTCTGGCCTTCTGTTCAAAATATCTCGGTCTTAAGTACCTGCCTCATCTATTTTATTGGAGTTAGAAATACAGGTGGAGTTTCTCTAGGTGTTTTAGTTGCTTTTGTGGGTTACTTATCCAATTTTTGGAACCCGATTATTAATTTAGGTAATTTCTACAACTCTTTGATTACTGCCTCTGCTTACCTAGAGCGTATTTTTGAAGTCTTAGATGAAAAACCGGTCATTCAAGACCAACCAAATGCTTATCCCCTTCCTCATATTGAAGGAAATATTAGCTTTAAAAGCGTCAATTTTTCGTACGATAGCGATAAAAAAATTCTCAACCAAGTCTCATTTGATGTTAAACAAGGAGAGACCATTGCTTTAGTAGGGCCAACGGGAGCTGGGAAATCAACGATCATTAACTTAATTAATCGCTTTTACAATATTGACAGCGGTCAGATTTTAATAGATACGCATAACATTAATGAAGTCACATTGAAATCCTTGCGAAGCCAAGTCGGTGTGATGCTCCAAGACACCTTTATCTTCTCTGGAACCATTATGGATAATATTCGTTATGGTCGCTTAGATGCCACTGATGAAGAAGTGATTGCTGCGGCTAAGGCAGTTCAAGCTCACGACTTTATCCACCAACTAAAAGAGGGTTACCAAACAGAAGTCACTGAGCGCGGTAGCAACTTTTCCGCCGGTCAACGACAGTTGATCTCATTTGCTAGAACCTTGCTAGCTGATCCGAAAATTTTAATTTTAGATGAGGCTACCTCTAGCATTGATACACAAACAGAACAAAAGCTCCAAATTGCATTAAACCGCCTTTTAGAAGGAAGAACCTCTTTCATTATAGCGCACCGATTATCAACCATACGGGATGCTTCCCGCATCTTCTATATCGATCAAGGGCAAATCGTTGAAATGGGAACTCATGCTGAGTTAATAAAAAAAGAAAATGGTCGCTACTACCAGCTATACCATTCCCAATTCAATGTTTTAAAAACGAGCTAATAGCTATTCATGTTTTAACTAGAGTTCAATAAATATTACTGTTGCTAACTTTAATCTAGCTAAAAAAACAAATAAATAAACAAGTCTAGAAAAAAATAAAAGGTATGCTCCCTAATTTCCATAGGGATATACCTTTTATTTTTTGTGGTCACTCATAATATGCCAAAATCTCTATTTTAATCAACGTGTCGTCACCTTTTAGAAGTAAATATTTTTTCTTCTATATTTAAATTAACTTTTTATCCCTTCAAGCTCCCAATTAAAAATTAAACTGAGTAATTTCTTAAATCAATTTCATATTTATTTATAAAATATTTTAGGGCTTTAATATAGCTAATTTTAATAGTAAATAGCTGTCTTAGCAAGTCTATTGAGCCTTTATTATTTATATATAATGCCTTATAACGTAATTAAAAACGTAACTAAATACGTAGTCATACAAACCGCCAGCCAAAGCTAAGGAGGTTTTTTTATTATTCAAACCACTTTATGCCTTTAGCATTTTCCACATGCCGAATCAAATCTATCTCTACCTCTGCTATGTTACCATTAATATCTATATATAGTATGCTCGCTATAAATCCTTTGATTATTCTACACGTATTGTTAAATGTCTAATTAACATCTAAATCAACAATGACGTTAACGATGATAACCAGATACTGATCGTGGTAGCCCTAATCATCTTCATCATACTCATCTTCATTTTTAGCTACTAACTTCCATACTCTATTAAAGGGGCTATCGTTGCTATTATAAGGGCTAACATTAAATAAAAGACAAAAATAACGGTTCGTTTCCAATCTACTTCAATGGGGTTGATGATATCTAAAACCTCATCTAAGGTTCCTTTTGCAACCAACCCTTTTTTCCTATCGTCTTTATGGTATGATTATAATATAAATCAACAAAAATAAAAATTTGATTTCTCTGTATTCTCATGTAAGCTACTGAGTCAACAGTAACCTCCAATCTTTTCTAAAAATTCGGCTTATTTCACCTCCTTTTTATCATCAATAAATAGGTGTTTATAAAAGTTAACGGAAACATTGATGTGACGAGACAGAATATTGTTATGATTACCATTTCTTCAGCTACTAGTGCATGAGTTATGTTTTTTTTTATTTCCAATTAACTTCAATTTTGCTTTATCAGCTTGAAGGATTGTCATATTATGTAGAGAATTCATCCCATTTCATCCTATATGTATCAGGATGAGGCAGTAAATATGTCTCTCCCATTGAGTAAGGCATAGTTTGGATACTTTTAATATTAACCCTATTGGTATGTATACGAGTATGTAAAAGCTATACCGATTGCTCGGCTTGCTACTCCAGTTCCCTGGTCTTTCCAACTTGCAAAGATATTCGATTTTCTTTGAACTGTGTATTCAATTTGTTCAAGAAAAGGAAATGCTTCAAGTGTCAGTTCTTTAACATTTTTTCCATCATGCTGATCAGGAACGAACATTTGTGTGCTTATACCAATTTGCTCTGTATCTGTAACACTAAATCCAACCACTCTTGATATTTGACTAACAGTCGCTGTGAATTGATTAGTATATGTATTTGTGATTGATTTAATGTAATCTATCGTTAATGTCATTCCTGGCATGCCACTAGCCACAGCTACTACATTAGTCCCTTGAGTACGAGACAGCTCTCTGCGATTTACTACCCTACTACTAGGACCCAGAGGATTCGTAATCATCATCCTCTCACCTGAATTGTTTTCATCAACATAGTTAAATTCTTTTCCTAATAAGGATTCATCTAAAACAACCAACATTTCTATATCTGGATTATTTAAAAACTCATGAATCAAAGCCTCCTGCTTTTCTGGTGTTGCTGTTTCATCAATAACTAATGTCTGGTCTTCGTTAAATTCTTCAACATTTGTAGTGTCATAAGCTATATTCGCATAAGCTCCTACAGATGCAGTTGATACAAGCACTAAAATACATAATATTCCTAATGATAATTTTTTCATTTTTGTTCCCCCTTGAATTTATTGATTTATTGATTTTGCACTCATGTTTAATTTGACTACATTGTACACTATAACCTGTATGTATGGAATAAAAATATTATTATGGTAAAATTTAATAATGTATCTTTCATTTGGAAAATGTTATCATGTGCATAATCAAAAGAAAATCCCGAGCATCCACTCCCCTTAAATGCAAGCCGAGGTTGTAGTCACAACGTTTTTATTTACTGTCACTACACGGTTCCCGATTTCAAATAGGAAAACCTCTTGGCGATGCGATGAATGATCAGTTGCCAATCAACTCACCACTGATTCGATGGTGAGTTTTGAGACGATTTTACGAATCGTTACCCACCAGACCATACCCGCTAATCTGATGGGTATAGACTAATTTGACTCAAATCTGAGTAACAGGTTTACTTCCCCCTATACCCTGTTTCAGGGTACATCTAAGGATGTCCAGTGGATGGACATCCTTTTCAACTTTTTCCGTGAAATGAGAAAAGCAGTTTATTTACCCCACATCCAAATAGGCAAGACTCACAAACTGATTCGCTTTAGCCTTACAAATCTGATAAATCTCCTTAATACACCCGGATTATGAGAACACTCTACTAAAGGTCCCCAAATGCTAGCTCAACGACGAATGGTGATTATATGGCCTTTTCTTGTTCCCCCTTCAGCTGTTAACAAATAATAAAACTGTCCTTTGCGATACAGGTGCGGCCCTTCCACATCACGACCGCCACTACCTTTTGTGATGATCGTAAGTTCAGATAATAAAGCGCCTGTTTGCCGATTCATTACTACTTGCCATATAGCCTTTAAATTAGCGTATTGAATATAGACTCTATCCGTTTCAAAAAAGAAAGAGGGATCAATCCCTTGGATATTAACCCATATGGGATCAGACCAAGGCCCAACTGGGTCTTTTGCTGTCACAAAGAAATATCCAACGGTCACATTAGTTGTAATCATATAAAATATTCCTTGATTATAAAGGACGGATGGGGCATAAATCCCCAACGAACAGGCCAAACCTTTTAGATCGATTTAAGTCCAATTGACTAAATCTTGGCTCTTAAAGATCGGAACACCTGGTAAATATTGAAAGGTTAAATGAACGAGATAAATACTAGGATCGGGATAAAAACCTTTGTTAATAGGGTTTTGGTATCTCATGGCTACTCCTCCCTTTGACCTTACACACTTACGGTTACCACTGCAGCCGTTGCTTGAATTAAAATCCCGTGTTCATGATCTTCCGCAGTTCCCCCTATCACAGAATGTATGGAAGCTATATTTCTGAGTAAAAGACAATAAGAGCCGATGATTCCCGATACTTTAACGGTCAGCTCTACTCCAGATCTTTTCGCTATTGCAGTGGCCACGGCCTCACCTTCCGTATTGTAAAGGGTTGTCTCTGCTTCTAATATTTCAAACAGGTGGAAGGTCACCTCTTTGACATAATCATAAGCCGCTTTTTGAGCTACTGATCCCATAGGTAAAATGGTATTTTCTTTAACTAGCAACGGTAGGGTCTCATAACCATGGTGTTCTTGCTGCCATGCCCCGCCTGCTATTTGTTCATTCGTTAAGAGATTGGTCCAAATTCCTGCTGGTACGTAGTAGCGAACCGTCCCTTGCTCATTAAAAATAGGTGCTACTAATAAGGCGTCTCCCAACATATATTGGCGATCTAAATAATGACAAGTTTCATCTTCAATAAAGTCTATGATCATCGGGCGCATCATCGGCACTCCAGTCTTGGATGATTCCACGGCGTTACGATACAAATACGGCATTAAGCGATTTTTAAGCTTGGAGAATTTCTGAGCCACTGCCACGGCTTCTTCTCCGTATAACCACGGCACTTTATACTCTGAGTTTCCGTGATAGCGGCTGTGAGAAGAAAGTAAGCCAAATTGAGTCCAACGCTTGTACAAATCAGGTGTCGCCCCTTGTTCAAATCCAGAAATATCATGGCTCCAATAACTGAATCCTGATAGACTAAAAGAAAGTCCACCTCGTAAAGATTCCGCCATTGAAGGGTAAGTTGACCAACAATCTCCACCCCAATGAATGGGGAATTTCTGGCTTCCGGTCGCAGCAGAACGAGCAAAGAGCACCGCTTCATTTTTACCAAGCTTGTTTTCCAATAGTTCAAAGACCACTTTGTTATATAAGTAAGCGTAATAGTTATGCATTTTTTCTGGATTAGAGCTATCAAAGTAAACAGCATCCGTGGGAATTCGTTCTCCGAAGTCAGTTTTAAAGCTATCCACTCCCATGTCCATTAACACAGCTAATTTTTCTTGATACCAAAGACACGCTTCAGGATTCGTAAAGTCAACAATCGCCAATCCAGCTTGCCATTTATCCCATTGCCACACGCTACCATCTGACCGCTTAATAAAATAGCCCTTTCCTATCCCTTCCTTAAACAATGGCGACTTTTGTCCGATGTAAGGATTAATCCAAACGCAAATCTTTAATCCTTTAGCCTTTATCCGCTGCAACATCCCTTCAGGATCAGGAAAGACTCGGTCATCCCAAATAAAGTTACACCATTCAAATTCTTTCATCCAAAAGCAGTCAAAGTGGAACACATCAAACGGAATATCTCGTTCTAACATCCCGTCGATAAAGCCAGTCACTGTTTCTTCATCATAATTAGTGGTAAAAGACGTACTCAACCAAAGCCCAAAGGACCAAGCAGGTGGTAAACTAGGCTTCCCAGTTAACGTGGTATAACGTTCTAAAACAACTTTAGGAGTCGGTCCGTTAATCATAAAATATTCCAGACTTTCTCCTGGAACACTGAATTGGACTTTCGTATTTTTTTCCGATGCCACTTCGTATGACACTTTTTCCAGATGATTAACAAAAACACCATACCCTTTATTGCTTAAATAAAACGGAATATTTTTGTAAGCTTGCTCGCTTCCAGTTCCTCCATCTTCATTCCAGATCTCTACTGATTGACCATTTTTAATAAAAGGCGAGAAGCGTTCCCCTAATCCATAGATCAATTCCCCAATATCTAAAGAGAGTTGTTCACGCATATAAGTTTGACCTTGATCGTTTGTAATATAACTCATTCCTTGATGTAAGCTAGCTGTTAGAAGTTGATCTTTATGAAGAAAGTCTATCTGAAAGCCACCTTGCTTTTGGATTTTTACGCTTAGATCACCGCTATAAAACAAGAGATGCTCCGCTGTTTGTTGAACTTGTATCGGAACCTTTTGAACCTTTAACTCGTGATGAGGTCCAGCTTCTGCGCCTCCAAGATGATGAGTCATCTTAACTCGAATTACCTCTTCAAGCGGTGAGGACAGCTCAATGGTCATCATTCCTCCATCTAACGTATTTCCTCGATGCCTCACTTTCACGAAAGGAGCGTATAAGGTTAATTGATAATCTGTTTGTTCATACGAATAAACCTCTGTTGGGAATTGTAAAGTGTAGCCTTCACGATTCATCCAACAACCATTACTAAATTTCATATTAAACCCTCCAATATTTGATAAGTTTCATTTTAGCTAACGTTCAGCCAAAAATCCTAATAAGCTTCTAGACGCAAACGTAGTTAAAATATCTATTTGGTTGTTCTAGAACAATTTTCTTGAATAAATAAAGTACAACTCTATTCTTGATTTAAAAAGTGATATAGAGCCCCTATTAAACCAGCATCATTTTTGAAATAGCAACGATCAAGAGGAGTTCTAAAGTCTTTCCATACCGGGATGAGCTTTAACTTCGCTTCAATCAGTGCTAACAACTCTTCTCTTTGACTCACGCCCCCACCGATCAAAACTTTCTCTGGATTTAACGTACAAACCAGATTAAAAATGCCATCACTTAAATATTTAAGCCATCTATCTACTAATTCTTGCACATGAGGACCATGTTCTGTTTCTTCAAAGACAAGATGCCCTTCGATAACTTGATCTTGAGGAATTTTGTTATATGTTTTATAAGCCTCAATCAATGCTCTGGTGGAACAAACTTCATGCATATTTTGATATCTATCGCAAATAGAACCTACATTCATCATACCAAACTCACCAGCTCGCCATTTATGTCCTCGCACCAATTGGCCATTAACAAAGATGCCACCGCCAATTCCCGTGCCAATGGTTAGGCAAATAAAATCTTGGCAGTCTTGGGCGTTCCCCAGAAATTTTTCTGCTAAAGCCACACAGTTTGCATCATTTTCAATTGCAACTGATAATAACAGTTCTTTTTCTAGAACTTTTTTTAAATTAGTTTGTTGTAAAGCTTCGATGGCACCAGCCATTTCTATATATCCAGTTTTAGTATTAATAAATCCAGGGAAACTTAAGGCTACTCCATGGATAGCAGCAGTTTTTTGATAATCTTTAACAGTTTCAATCATTGAATTAATAAAGCTTTCGTTGCTTTGGGTGTTAGTTGGATAACTGTTTTTACTCATAATGACACCTGATTCAGATAAAATCCCATGTTTAACTTTTGTCCCACCGATATCAAAACTAACATAATGCTTCATTGTCTTTCACCTCAATCATTAACGAAGATGTGTGAAACCTTATATTTCACACATCTTAAGTGATTCAATTATTCCATTTCCCAAAGCTTAATTCGATCTTGTACCAATTGAGTCATCTCAGTATTGGCTGCTTCTGCTCCTAAAGATTCTAAGCCTTCAATCACCTCATCCCAAGCCTCATCAAAATTTTCTGAGTCCGCTAAGATAGCTTGAGTTACCCCTTGTTGAACAAAATCTCCCATACGCTGCATCGTCAAGGCTAAGCTTGTATCTGCTGGTATAGGAATAGCCCAAGCTTGACCATGTCTCGTTCCTTCAAAATCTGAAAATGTTGGAAACAAATTAATAAAGAAATCAACGCCATATGCACTTAGAGTTTCTCGCTCAGCTTCGTTATAATTGGCCATTATTTGTTCTGGCGAATCAGGGACAATTAAGTTTCCTGTTGAGTCAACCGCTGCATTTCCCCACACTGGGAAGGGGTGAATATATTCTCCTACCCCGGATTCACGACTATAATGAGGATTCGTATTGCGTTCTTCCACAACTTCAGGAAATAACGTGCGCACACCGTCTACATACTCGTAATGAACACCTTCAATGCCCCAATTAACTAAAATTTGCGCTTCTTCTGATGCCATCCAGTCTAAAAACTCAAAGGCTTTATTGGCTTGATCACTATTAGCTGCAATTGAAACTCCGACCATTCCATAAAACCCACTTGGTCTTGTGATTAAAGGTTCACTATTTTCATTTTGCGTGATAGGTAGTGGCATAAACGTTCGCCACGGCTGACTATCTGCTACTAAAGCGATTTGTGACTCATCAATATTCCAATCTGCATCCATCACAGCTAAAACGCGACCTGATGAAAGTTTGGATAGATACGTATCATAGGTATGAGTAAAGGATTCTGGATCAAGGATTCCTTCAGCGTTCATTCTGTTTAACCATCTAAAATAATCTCTGAATTCTGGAAGCAAGTATTTAATCGTCGCCTCACCCGTTTCTTCGTTAATATACCACTCGCCATCATCTGGTAACCCTGCTGTCATCCCTGCTGGATTTCCAACGGTAATTAACCAACGCCAATCACTTCCTAATAAAGATAATCCTATAGTATCTTGATCGTTAATTGTTGGATTAGCTTCCATATACATTTTAATAGCATTTTCAAAGTCTTCTAACGTCTTAAGTTCTGGAAACCCTAACTCACGCATCACTTCCATTTGAATTTGAGCAGTCCCCGAGGTTTCCGTAATCCGCTCATTTACCGGCCCTGTTCCAACATGATAGATCGCTGGATCATCTAATGTATAGCGTAATCGCCCCAGTTTATCTCCATATAAAGCTTTTAGATGCTCCCCTTTTTCTTCAATTAAATCATCTAACGGTAAGACCGCCCCTGCATTTACTAATAAATCAATACTGGATTTAGCGTAAATGAGGTCTGGATATTCATTTTGACTAACCATTAAGGCGATGTCTTGCGCTTCATCTCCTGCCATCGGTGCTGAAATTTCTAACCGTACCCCTGTACGACGAGTAATTTCTTCTGCTATGGCATCATCAAAGTTCATCTCTAATAACCCATCGGCACTGAAAAATGTTAAGATGACAACATCATCTTCATCTGTCGCTGAATCATTAGAATTGCCACACCCCACTAAAGCGATTGCTGTAAGACCTAAACTTAACACAGCTGTTAATAAATATTTATTTTTCATCGTTTTCCTCCAAGTTAAATTAATTTTGAATTCTAGAGTTTATCTCGTGATGCCAAACAATGTTGCAACTAGTTCAATCAGGTTGCCTGTCCCACTTAACAAAACGGGTAGAACTAGTTATTCAACTCCCATAGTTTAATGGTATTTTGAACAATCTGAGTCATTTCAGCATTAGCTTGTTCAATGTTTAAATCTTCTAAGCCTTTTATCACATGATCCCAAGTTTCATCAAAGGCATCTGGTGCTGCCAAAATAGCTTGGGTTACAGCTTGCTGAACAAAATCATTGGCTCGTGTTTGAATTAAAGCTAAATCAGTATCAGAGGGTACCGGCAACGCCCATGCTGCTCCGTGGCGAGAAACACCTAAATCTTCTGGAGCTGGAAATAAGTCAACAAATAGATTAACGCCATAATGAGCTAATGTTTCCCGCTGGGCCTCATTGTAACCAGCGATTATATTTTCCTCTGTATCTGGTGAGATCGGTTGTCCTTGGGAATCAACAGCAGCCGATCCCCACATGGGAAACGTATCTAAATATAAACCGACACCTGTCTCCAACTCAAAATCAGGGTTTGTTTGCCGTTGTGCTTCTATTTCTGGTAAGAAGGTGCGAACCCCCCCCCAACATACTCCCAGTGAATCCCTTCAATTCCCCAGTTAACTAAAATTTGCGCTTCTTCTGATGCCATCCAGTTTAAGAAATCAAAAGCTTCTTCTGCGTGTTTACTGTTGGAAGCAATAGAAACGCCCCAACCTCCTGTATAACCATTAGCTCGAGTTACACAGGGTCTAATGCCTTCCGTTAACGTAACTCCTAGTGGCATAAACGTTCGCCACGCCTCACCATCACCCACTAAAGCCGTTTGGGTTTCAGATATATTCCATCCTTGATCCATAACAGCTAATACACGGCCAGATGAAATTTTAGCAAAATAAGTGTCTGGTGTGTGCGTAAACGATTCTGAATCAAGTAATCCTTGGGCATTCATCCCATTTAACCAGCGAAAATATGCTCTGAACTCTGGCATTAAATATTTAAATATTGCCTCACCCGTCGCTTCATTAATAAACCATTCGCCATCATCTTGGAGTCCTACTGCAAATCCTGCCGGGTTTCCAACGGTAATCAGCCACCGCCAATCACTTCCTAATAAGGACAACCCAATGGTTTCTTGCCCGTTAATCGTTGGATTTTTTTCCAGGTAAGTCTTAATAGCCTCTTCTAACTCTGCTAATGTTTCTAAGTTAGGATAACCTAGCTCTCGCATTACGTCCATTTGAATTTGAGCCGTTCCAGCGGTTTCCAGAATCCTCTCATTGACACCAAATGTTCCCACATGATAAATGAAAGGATTGTCTAAAGTGTGACGTAAACGTCCTAATTGATCGCCGTACAATGCTTTAATATGATGTCCTTTTTCTGCAATCCGCTCATCCAGAGGCAGGACCGCATCGGCTCCAATCAAAAGATCCAAGCTCCCTTTAGCGTAAATTAAATCGGGAAACTCACCTTGAGAAATCATTAAGGCAATATCTTGTGCTTCATCACCAGCCATTGGGGCTAAAATCTCTAACTTCACCCCGGTCAGACGCATAATTTCTTCTGCAACCGCATCGTCAAACCTCATATTTAAATCTCCATCGGCATGATAGAAAGCTAATGTTAATCGATCTTCACCAGCGCCTGACTCATTAAAATTGCCACACCCTACTAAAACGGTGACCATTATCCCAAACTTTATCAACATTGATAATAAATAGTTTTTCTTCATTTTTTATCACTCCTAAAAAATGCTTATAAAGTTTTATATTAGTTCTAACTCTAAAAGATAATCTCCTTAACTTTTTATCGCACCAATCGTCAACCCTGTGACAAAGTATTTTTGTAAAAACGGATAAACTAACAGAATGGGAACTGTTGCAACAATGGTAATGGCCATGCGAACAGAAGTTGGACTCACACGATTCGCCACTTGCTGGGCACTAACTGGATTATTAATTTGTGCAGCCGATATATTAGCATCTTCTAAAATTTTCATCAACTCAAATTGCAAGGTGGTTAAGCTTTCTTGATTGCGAGCATATAAGTAAGTATCAAACCAACTATTCCACTGGCCAACTGCAACGAATAAGGCAACGGTTGCAATGACAGGCAGACAGAGCGGTAAGATAATTTTAAAAAAGATGGTGAAATCATTAGCTCCGTCCATTTTAGCAGATTCTTCTAACGCATCGGGTAAGCTATCCATAAACGAGCGGATCACAATGACATTAAAAGCACTAATTAAGCTGGGAATAATATAAACTGCAAATTGATTAACCAAACCTAAATTACGAATTAATAAAAATTCTGGAATTAGCCCTCCGCTAATATACATGGTAAAGACCAGCAGCATGGAAACACTTTTTCGAAACATAAACTTCTTACGACTTAAGGTATAAGCTAAAATGGCACAAGACATCACGCCCGTTACCGTTCCAATTACTGTTCGCAACACCGAATTAAAGAAGGCTCGAGGTAAGGCAGTATTGGTGGAAAAAATATGTCGATAATTATCTAACGTAAATTCTCTAGGAATAATGTGGATCCCTCCCCGAACAGCATCTGTGGCATCATTGAATGAAATAGCAAGCACATGAAGAAACGGGTAGAGCGTAACGATACAAACCAAGATCATAAAAACAACTAAAATTAGATCAAATAGGGTTATTTTCTTTAATTTTCTCATGATTATCCTCCAATTCCATCTTACATGATTCGTCCTTCCCCTATCTTTTTAGCAAATCCATTGGCTAAGAAGATTAAGACAATACTAATGGCGGATCTAAACATTCCGATGGCTGTCCCGTAAGAGAAGCGGAATAAGCCAATTCCATAATCTAAGGCATAGCGATCAATGACTAGCGCTTGATTAGCTACAATATTGTTTCCTAATAACATTTGTCGTTCAAATCCAATATTAATTAAATTACCGATGCTCATAATTAATAAAACAATAATAGTCGGACGAATACCAGGTAACGTAATGTGAAGAATCCGCTGGAAGCGATTGGCGCCATCTACTTGAGCCGCCTCATATAAGCCGGGATCAATACCCGCCATAGCCGCCAAGTAAATGATTGCTCCCCATCCCGTAGACTTCCAAACTTCAGCTGCGGTGACAATGCCCCAAAACAGATTTGGCTGGGCCATAAAATGGACAGGATCATTTAAGATTCCTAGATAAACTAACAGCTGATTAACAACTCCATCTGGTGCTAACATAGTGGTCACTAAATTGGCGACAATGACCCATGATACAAAATGAGGTAAATAAGATATGGTTTGAGTTAAACGTTTTAATTTAGTAAAGCGCAATTCATTAATTAATACTGCAAAGGTAATGGTTGAAAGAAACCCAAATACTAAGCCTAACAACCCCATTCCCAATGTATTTTTTAACGCTTGATGAAACATTTGACTCTGGAATAATTCCCTAAAATTAGCTAATCCAACCCATTCCTGTTCAAAAAAGCCGTATTGTGGCCGATAATCTTGAAACGCCATGATCCATCCTAAGATGGGCGTGTAGCGAAACACGATTAACCAAATGACAAAAGGAAAAGCCATGAAGATTAAAAATTTCTGCTCTTTTATTTGCTTCCACTTTCTCTTTTCCCTTTTGTTAATGACTTGTTTATAATTAGTTTTCATCTCTTTTAACTGAGAAGTGGTCTCCATCCAGCATCCCTCCTGCTCCTCTACCGTAAACAACTTTTCAATAATCATAAATATTCATATTTTTTGTTTAATAACTTGTATAAAAACGCTGTTTACTACACTTAACATTATATTTGAAAGCGTTAATAAAAAATACCTACTATTTTTAACCTAATTTCATGTAAAAAAATTACTTTTAAATAGATTAAATTTACTATAATAAAAAGAAAATCTATATATATAGATCTTCTGGGCATTCAATTAACTTTCTCACATTCAAATTAAGAATATAACTTATACTATAAATTTCTATTGACTTATAATTTTTTTCTTAAATTAGTGATAGTAAATCTTTTATAATTGGTGAGTATAAGTTTTAGTAGCAAAATGACTACAAATAAAACAAATTAAAAGCCACAAACTCTCTGTTTATTATTTTTTACCTATTAAAATACCTCTAAAGTAATATTTACTTTAGAGGCCTCATTATTTTAAAAAAATTCAAAATTACTAAATTATTTATTAACTTAATCCTTATACTCATTTATATGTAACGGTGTGTTTTTATAGACTAGATATTTTCTCAGTCTCCTCCATCTCCTCCATTATTTCCATCTTCTGTTCCTGGAAGACTGACACCAAATACTGGAGCATCGGTTCCTGCAGTAAATCGTCCATAAGCAGAAAAACCAACGAAATAATTTTCAAAGTCGTTAAAATTTTCACCAACGCCCGTAATACTACCCATTCCATTAGCACCACTTAACTGAACATTCAAAGAACTAAATACTAGATTTGGGTTGACTGCAGATTGACTTCCTAAATTCCAAAACGAATTATTTATTGCTTCAATCGTTACCAATCCAGATGATTGAATAAGCGGGCTGAATGGTCCAGCTTGTCCAAGGCTAATATTAACAAATCTAGGGTTTTTTAATGCCAATGTACTATTATAGTCTAGTTTAATAACTGGCTGTTGCCCATTATGGAGAACTTCTAATGCAGCATCATTTTGAACCTCAAAGATCCCATTATCTTTAATTGTAATAGGTGTTATAGTATTTGCTGTTACATTTAATCTGGAACCACCTGCAACGTATATATTCCTTGCTTCAATCCCCTCATTCAAAGTTAAATTAGCACTATAAATCACATTAACTGTTCCATCAGTTCTTAAAAAAGGACGCACATGCGACTCGGTAGAAGAGTCGCCAATTAGAATTCTTCCGTTGGTTCCATTGAAGTTGATAATGCTTCCAAGTTCTCCTTGAATAAAGGGTTGCGATAAGGTATTTCGTGTCAGGATAATGGGGCTATTCCCTTGTGCTGTTATGGTAAGTGTTCTCCCAGTCCCTATAGTAAGAGGTTGATTATGGTTGACCGTTATAGTGGAATCACCAATGAAATTTATGGTTAAAGATCGATCCACTCGATTTAAAGCCGTATTAGCACTAGTAAACGATCTAGTCACGTTTATAGTACTCACATTAGTGTTATTAACAGCTGATCTAAATTGTGACCATGACGTAACATTAGAAGTTAAAGAACGGCTCCCCACACTGTTGTAACTCACATCATCTTCGGATTCAGAAAGTAAATAATCACTCTCATGATCGATATATTCTGAAGCGTAAGCTGGTAACGTAGGCAATACCATACTAAAGATCATAAAAGCTGCCAGTAAATATTTCGACATTTTATTTATTTTTTTCATTTTAACTACCTCCACATATTTCTAATATTTTTATTTCATGCTATTATTTCTCCGGTTTTTCAGTTTTTCTAACATCAAGCGTTAATTTGAATTGTAGAAGGTTGTCATATCAACTAACTCTATTAATCCTTCTGTCATCATATTTTAATTGAATTTAATAATTTTTTATTTTTTTTCAATAAGTTTTCTCCACAAAGTCTTATCTTTGATGATAAGGATAGAAAAAAATTTATTTTCTACTATCACAGTCAAAATTAAGTCTTAACTAATCAAAATAATTCAGACTCCCCCTCTCCTTTAGGTACTATATCTCATCAGTATATGATTCCTCCTCTCTTTTTAAGCGATCTCTAAGTAATAGATTAAGCTAGATAAAAACTATAATCTTTACTATATTTTAATTATAAAGGATATAATTGTTATTGTAAACGTTGTTTTGTATAAATGTGGATATTATTACATTAAAATACAAATAATATTAATTTTAAGTATAATTAAGCTTGCATCATACGATTAGTAAGAAATGGCTAAAATATTTTTTACCATTATTTATCCTAACGCGGTGTAAAAATTAAATGAAAATACCCTCTAAGCTCATATAGACTAGAGGGATAAAGCTACTTTATCTAATAACTGTCCACAGTTCTTTTTCCAAATTGTTACTTCTTAATCCTTTACTTAAAATAGATTTATTATCTCTTTTAAATCAACGCTCATTAACTGAAATTAGGCTTTAGATTTATACCGTTAAATTAAACCGCTTCTTTTCTTACCTTTGGTCTTAATTCTTTAACGTGATATACTTTACTCAGCTACTACCTTTGCTTAAGATTCACACCGCTCTTAATGTTGTAAAAAAATCAGCTTATTTTTTGTGATTGGCTATTAATTGACTGACAAAACCCGTTTTAGGAGCTGCTAATATTTTTTGAGGTTCGTCATATTGATGAATCACGCCTTTATCTATAACCAATACTTTTGTTCCCAGTTTTAAAGCTTCCGAAATATCGTGCGTGACAAACATAGTGGTCAGCTTTGATTGATCGTGAATGCGCCTGATTTCTTCTTGTAAATGAGACCTAGTGATTTCGTCAACAGCTCCGAAAGGTTCATCCATTAACAGCAAGTTGGGTGAGGCTGCCAGAGATCTGGCAATTCCTACTCGTTGCTGTTGACCTCCTGATAATTCATGAGGATATCGATCTAACAAATTCTCATCCAATCCCACAATGCCCATCCACTTTAAAACAGCTTCCTTTAATTTCTCCTTATTGCGATGATTGATCAGGTGAGGAACATAAGAAATATTTTTTTCTACTGTCATATGGGGAAAGAGGACACTGCCTTGCACGGCATAACCTATACTTCTGCGTAAATGAATTAAATTTTCAGCATCAATGCTTTTCCCTTCAACGAGAACGTCACCTTTGTCTGGCTTAATAAGGCCATTAATCATTTTTAAGATCGTTGTTTTCCCACTACCAGAGCTGCCAATGACCGTGACAAACTCACCTCTAGCGATTTTTAAGTTAAAGTCTGCGACAATGGCTTGATGATGATAAGCTTTTGTAATATTTTTAAATTCGATCATTTTCAACACCTACCTTAGAAGGTTCATTTCTTGTAAAAAATTTTGTGCAACTGCTCTTGAATCCTGTCCCTCAACTTCCACTAAATAATTTAATTGGGCAACATTTTGATCGGTAAAGAGATCTTCAAGATGGGCCAAAGCCACTTCTAATTTAGGATACTGTTCTAATATTTCCATTCTAGCTACTATTCCACATCTATAAGAGGGATAAAGTTGAAGATCATCTTCTAACACCTTAGCTTCAACCTGACTTAATTGACCATCTGTAGTAAAGATGTTCATAGCATCGATTTGTCCTTCATCAAGAGACTGATATTTGAGTCCGATATCTAAATCAACACGTCGTTTAAAGTTAAATCCATACTCGTCAGCTAATAATGGGTAACCGTCTTCACGTTCAAAGAAATCGGGTTCGGCACCAAATGTTAATTGGTCAGAGACCGCCATCAAATCAGAAAATGTGACTAAATCGTATTGCTTCGCTATCTCATTTCGGACTGCAAGACCAAAAGTGTTGTTGAATTCTAACATAGTGACCCAAGTTAAACCCAGTTCATTTTGGAATTCCTCTTGCATAACATCAAATAAGCGTTCATCATAAAAACCTTCATTTTCCAGAATCATATTCCAACCAGTACCTGTGTATTCTAAATACAGGTCAAAATCACCCTTTAACATAGCTGGAAGAATATTAGAAGTTCCTCCACCTACACCTTGGGTTAATTCTACTTGTAAATCGGTTTCTTGTTCGATTAAAATTTGTAACATTTCTCCTAATACGAGTTGTTCTGTCATGGGCTTTGTTGCAATTCGGATAATCTCATCAGTTGATGTCTTGAAAACACGACTTCCCAAAACAACAGCTAAAACCAAAGCAGCTAAACTTCCTAAAGTAACTATGTTTTGCCGTTTTAATTTTCGTTTGTTTTTGATCAGCTTTTCCATAAATCCTAAACCTAAATCAATTGAAACGGCTAAGAAAGCAATCAGCAAACTTCCCGCTGTTGTCATGGTGGCATTATTAGTCGTGATTCCACGGTAAACGGCAACTCCCAATCCACCTGCACCAATAAAAGAAGCAATTCCTGTCAGAGCAATGGTCATGGTAACCATGTTGCGAATCCCTGACATAATCACAGGAAGAGCCAAGGGAAACTTGATTTTATAGAGGATTTGGAATCTTGTACTTCCCATCCCTTCTGCGGCTTCTAAAATTAAGGAATTGACTTGGCTAAAACCAGTATAGGTGTTCCTGACCATGGGAAGTAAAGCATAGATGGTCAAAGCTATGATAGCCGTTGTATTGCCAATACCTGAAAAAGGAATCAGAAAACCAAGCAATGAAATAGCAGGTATCGTATAAATAAAATTTATTCCTCCTAGGATTAACTTCGATGTTTTTTCATATTCACTGATTAAAATTCCAATAAATAATCCTATGACTATCGCAAAACCAATTGCAGTTAAGGAGATCTCCAAATGCTGAAGCAATAGGTCAAAGAAAAAATCACTACGATCATTTAAAAGTATTGAAACGTCTTTTAACATTTTGAAACACTCCTCTACTCTCCTTAGCCCATTATTTTTCACTTGGCTCTGTCTCATCCATCGTTATCTTTTCATTATTGATAAAAAATAAATAGCTGCAACTAAAAATTTATTTTTTATCACGATTAAGATACCGTTTATCATTTACTAAGAAGCATTTTCACTTTCATGAAACTTTCTAATGGCTCTCGCTCTACTGCCTTAAGTCACCATCAAGAGACTTTTTACCTCATATTATTAAACGAGATGATTTAACAAAATATCTATTCAGTGATTAAAACTATGTAACCCTTAAATTTAGCAGCTCTTTAACTGGACTTTGAAGTCAACTGATATTGTGAATTATTTAAGCTCTTTTGCAATTTTATCAGCAGCTAGTTTACCTGTTAAAATAGATATGGGTAACCCAGAAGGTGAAAAGCTCCATTGACCAGCTTGATAGATATTAGGAATTGGCGTTTTTATTGAAGCGGCAACTTTTGATAGTTGATTTATAGCTGGTATGGGTGCATTAGTAAAAGCCCAACCCGTTATGGCCCCGTCTGCATTTTTTGTTCTTTCTTTAATGGTTAGAGGGGTAGAACTAAAGCCATCCACTTGACTTACTTCAACATCTTTAAGGATCGTTGTTAAAATCATTTCATAAATCAATGTTTCACACAATTTTTTAAACTCGCTGTAATATCCTAATGTTTTGATATGATTGACTAAATCAAAATTAAATAAAGTGCTAATAATTAGTCCTGTTTTACCCATTGGCGCTAGTGCTAGATCTCTGATGGCTGGACAAGATATTTCATAGGTAGTCGTTTTTAAGTATTCATTGACCCATTTAAATATGATTTTGATGTTATCAGTGAACTGCCCATTAACTTTCAATTCTTGTTTAGTTTCCAAATAATCCTCATTAGAAAGTCCTGTTTTTTTAGGGGTATAAAACACATGCTCGCTCATGCTATTTTGGATTTCAGATGCAGCTACGTCCAAAGTCATATAAACCGTTAAGATTGAGTCTCCTCCTTTTTTACTTAGAACTAACTCTTTTTGTGCTTTTATTTTAGTTAGCGAGGAACTATTAGTTATCGAGTTTAAGTCTAAGCTATGGTATAAACTTTGGCTATTTGCAGCCCAAATCAGTTTCTTATAGTGGATCTTTTGTCCCTTTTCATCTATTAATATGCGATTCTTACCATCGATTTGGTTAATTAGACAGTTAGTTTCAATTAGACCACCGCTTTCAAATATAACATCAGCCATTTTATCCGGAATAGTCCCCATTCCTCCTAATGGATAATTGTAATCTTGATATAAACTAAAATAAGATAAAGCAAAAAAAGCAGGGGTCTCACAAAAGAAATGCTGTGTGATTACATCAATCAAAGATTGATTATTTGTAAATTTTTTCAAATACTCATTGACTGGTACGTCTAACTTTTCTATTTTACCTATTGTCGTTAAAAACTTAAAAAACCAAGGTAACAAAGTCTTCGTTACATAACCAATATCATTTTTATCATCTAGAAAAAGCGGGTTATCTATCTCGTATAAAATATCCATGTAATCCATTACTTTCTTAATTTCTAAAATGATTTTACTAATATCAGCTTTATGATTGGGAAATAAATCGCCTAAAAACTGTTCATATTCAATCAAACTCTCCTTAGAATCAATATAAACTTGCTTATCTTCCACAGCTATGGTAATTCTATTTTTTATAAATTCAACATCAATGCCTAACTGTTTTAGCATCGGAAAGACAATCCCTGAATTTTCAAGAGCGCGAATACCACCATCAAATATAAACCCTTTATAGGTAAAAGAATTCATAAGCCCACCTACTTTGTCACTTTGCTCACATAACATAACTTTATGTCCTTTTTTGGCTAAGTATGCTGCGCTCGTAAGCCCAGCCATCCCTCCACCAACTACAACAACGTCATACGTCATCATCTACTTTCTTCCCTTCTTCTTTGTATTTTGCATTAGGTTATCTCGCATTTATTATAGGTTACCATAATAACCAGACCTTCAAACAAAGACGAGGCTTATCTCCAACCCAGTAGTCGGCTCACTAGTCTTGCAAGTGAACCCAACACATACTGCTATTGGTTCTCTGAATTCATTTTGTTTTTCTTGCTTAATAGCTCCATAATCCGCGGACGATTATAGCGCTGTGCGATAATACACGGCATGTTAACAACTAAAGCATAAACTAACATAATCCAAACAACATGAAGAGGGGCAAAAAAACCAAAGACCCAAAAAGGACAAATAGCAAGCCAATGGGTTAACTCTGCTCTTCTTGATTCAATTAAAAACTTATTAAGGTTTTCAGTGCTAAAATCTTTCAGTTGGCGTTTTGCATAACCGCCTTTAAAAAGGCCTCCGCCGTCTGGTAAATACTTTTTCCACCGTTTTACCTTCAACTTCTTATATATGTTGCTCTTTTTTTCCCAAGATCGTGTTTGATATAAAAAAGAATCTTTCAAAAAATAGGAATCTGACATGCAAAAACAAAACCAGGCGGCTCCAAACTGAAAACAAAACCACAGCACAAAAAATAAGAGGATCATTTGCCATTCTGGCAGAAAGAATAATTGCATCGTCTTCACTCCTCGTTAATTTGGCGTCCCTTCCATTTTACAGGCCTTTTAAATAGCTTTTTGTAAAATGAATACATTAAAATTAAGGTAAAAAACAACAGACAAACGGGATAGAAAATAACAGTCAGTCGTTTAAAAGCACCTATTTGATTAGCAATCCAAAACAGCTCAATAACAGACACCACGTAAAGGACAGCATAAAAAACAAATTCCATCCCGTGGTGATTGGCTATTGAAGAAGCCATTCCAATGGGAGCACTGAATAATGCTGATATCCAAATGATTACTAGCAATAAAGACACTAGCGATGTTTTCATAGCACCCGCAGCAAAATTTTTGATAAATCCTTCTGCTAATGCTTGAATACCATCGGGATACATTCTAAACGCTATTGTATTGCCACCAATAAAGCATTTATAAGGAATTTTTGCTTGATCCAATTCCTCGCCTAAAGTCATATCTTCTAAAATGTTTCCTTTTACCGATGCATGTCCTCCTATGTCCTCATATGTTTTTTTAGGAATTAAAATTAAAGGACCAAACAAACCGCTCGTTTTGGCAGCATCATCATGTCTATTAATCCCCAGAGCACCAACGGATATTAGATTAAAAAAAAGACATAATTGTTCATACCATTTCTTCACAGTATGAAACGGTTGAACAGATATAACGGTTCCTGTATCTTGATATGTCGTGTATAGTCTTTGCAAAGAATCAGGTTTGAGGCGAACATCTGCATCTAAAAACAGCAGCAACTCACTTTTAGTGTGATCGGCCCCAGTTTGACAAGCATATGACTTCCCAGTCCAATCTTGCGGCTTATCAATAATCGAAAGCAAAGTAGCGCCATAAGATTTGGCCACTTTTGCTGTTTCATCTGTGGAACCATCATCTACACAAATAATTTGTTCCATTTCTACCGTTTGCTTCTTCAAGTCATCTAAAAGGAGCATAAGGCTCTTTTCTTCATTTCGAGCGGGAATAATGATGCTCATGGAAATTTTTGCAGGTTTATGAGTACTAACTGAAAGATTTGGTAAATTTCTAAACAGGAGCCATCCACACAAAATTCCTAAAAAACAAATGAAACCATCTAAATATAACACAAATTTTAACTCCTTTCTAAGAGTTATACGCTTTTCATTTAATGATAGTCGTTAAATTAAATCTTCTTTTGAATTCCAACACTTAAACTTACTCTTTTTTATTATAGCAGATTCTTTATTTATTTCATGAGATTTGCTTTGAATAGATAGTTCCTCTTATTAGTTATTGAAAGTTATAAAGAGGGGATATTTTCACCTTAAACCGCTTTCTTTCTTTTTACAAGATTCCTTTATCCTCTTAGCTAAAATTTATTTTATTTTTTATTACTGCTCAAGATTGATCTTCTCAACTTATAGCAAGCTGTCTCACCATATTAACACTTAGATCATTCAGCTTATTAAGAACGCAGTCATTAAGTGATCTTTCACATTTTGAATAAGCACTCCAACTCTAACAACGATTTTAATTCCCTGCTCCAATAATGGCAATAAATAGTTTAGTTACAAAAATAATATTTACAAACTTTGGCAAAATTACCATGCTCTCTTTCTAGTCAAATAATATAGGCATCAAATACCAAGTGTTAGTACATTAAATGCTCCCTTGTGAGTATTTTTATGTAGGACGGAACTCATCATAAAAAAAAGAAAATTACTGTGTTCGACGAAAGATCGAAAGTAACCTTCTTTTTTAATAGCAGTACCTTAATATAGAAAAATTAATCTTAAATAAAATTATAGTTCAATCAGAACATAGCTGTTTACTTGAAAAGCAGGACAAAATTAGCTCTTTGATATAAAATTTATTACCAGGTAACTAAAATAAAGGCAATTACATTAAGTCAATATTTGAGTACCCCAGTATAAAATTGAGCAAATAGTCTATCCTAATAATGTAATTGCCATAACTGAATAAGGGATTCCATGAAAGCTATAAGACATGGAGTAAGGTTAAAAGCTCCCCTATTAAGTAGGGTCGTAACAAATGACATTTTAAGGAGGATTCGTACAATGGGTATCTTAAATAAAAATCCACATCATGAACCTATGCATTATGGAGAAATATTTGCAGTATGGACTTATCTTGCAGGAGCACAAGGAGCAATTGCTCAGTATCAAGTATTCATTAATCACACAGGAGACGATGATTTAAAAAAATTTTTAAGCAATCTAATAGAAAATGATATGCATTCTGAAGTTGAAACGTTAAAAGAAATATTAAAATTAAACGGAATAGCTTTACCACCAGCGCCACCAGAACGACCGATTGCCTCTATCGAGGATATTCCTCCCGGTGCCCGTATTAATGATATGGAAATTTCGGCAAAAGTTTCTACAGATATAGCCGCTGGATTAGTAGCATGTAGTCAAGCAATGGGACAATCTCTTCGTGAAGATATTGGGTTAGTATTTGGACAGTTTCATATGAAAAAAGCACAAGCAGGTGTGAATTTACTTCGTTTGAATAAGAAAAAAGGATGGATCATGCCGCCACCCTTACATGTACACCAAAGCGAACAAGCGTAGGGTTCTTCATTCGAGAGCTGATTTGAGGAGCACCCTAAAAGTTAGAGTTATATTTTAGTTAATTGGTAGCAATGATCCCGGTATATCAGGTGACATGACTACCAATTTTTCTTTTATTTATCACTAACTGTATTTGAGTTTATAGAGACTTTTATTACTCTTCAAAGGTGCAGCTTGCTACGAAAGCAAAACCACAACGTCACTCATCAAATTTCTGAACTCACCGTCACAGCTTCTTCTATCTTTTCTACCAACTTTTTCATATTAAACATTAAAAAATAAGGTGTAAGACTGGAACTAAATAAAAATGATAGCAATGGAAACTGATAATAAATCAGACTAAAAGAAATGACTGTTGTCAGGTTAAATAAAGTTAATTTCCAATATTTAAATAAATAAAACGCCGATACCAAATAGAGATTTTTCAGCTTCATTTCAAAGCGAGTCAATATGGGGAAAGCATATAAATTCAATACTAGAACAAACAAAAAGAAGATCATAAAAAACAGTAAAAAACTAGACATCTCTCCTGATACTGATATATAGCGAATATTAACAACAAGAATAAATAACAATAACAGCTGCCCACTCCAGTACCCTAATGAAATTTTAAAATTTTGTTTATAGCCTTTTAAGTAATCTTGGATCGGACTTATTTCCTTTTCTCGAACTAGTTTGCCCATGGTATAAAAAACAGCACCAAAAGCAGGTCCCATTGGAATTAAGGAAATAAATAGTAAGCCAATATAATCAAACTTCAAGTCCATGGTCAAATAAACAAAGAAAAATAACCCATTACTTAAGAGAAAACAAAGATTATTTAATAAGAAAAGATAGAGATAATGGATCATGATAAAAATAGGTCTTTCCGTAATCAGCTTCACGTTTCTTCTCCTTTCTTAATCAAGCACTCTTTTTGATATTCTTTAGGACTTTTTCCGACGTAATTCTTAAATTTCCGATAAAAATAATCTATATTGCAATACCCAACTTTTTCTGAAACTTCATAAACTCTCATCTTTTCCATCAAGAGTTCCTTAGATTTTTCAATTCGGACTTTATCAACATATTTTGGAAAACTTAATCCTACTTGTAGTTTAAATTTTTTACCTAAATACGTACTATTATAATTAAAAACCTCTCCGACTACTTTTAAATTTAAGTCTTGGTCATAATATTGGGAAACATAGTGTTTGATTTGTTCAATGGTATTATCTTTCAACCCTACCCTATCTTGAATTTGATTATAAATCTGATTCCATTCAATTAATAAAAAGCGCAAAACACCTTGTAACGTTTTCTGTTTATAAATTTTCTGTGTCACCGTCTCTATCCTTGAAAACTTAATGTCTGGATAATTTCCTCGAAATCGTTGTAGTAAAGTAACAGTTAAACTGGCTAGATCCCCTTTTATGCGATCAGGAGAGTAATCCTTTCCTTGATAATATTTTTCCAAAACATGGATAGCTTCTTCTTTTTCATTTTCATTATTGAACTCAACTCCTAAATAAAGTTGATCCAAATCAAGTAGTGCTTGCGGTTCTATTCGTAATTTTTTCTCTGTTAGAATGCTAATATCCTCAAAACAAAACGAACGTTCTAAAAGTTGCTTTATTTGACGATACCCCTCGCTAACCTCACTTAATTTTAAATAACCATCACTTAAAGCGATTTGGATTTTAAAATAATCGGCTCCCTTATTAGCCAGCTCGTGGACTAGGTTATCATTCATATTGCAAAAAAGTAAAATAATTACCTGTTCTTCTCTTATCATCTCTATTTGTTTTGATAACCCTTTAAAGTACTGAATGATGCATTCTTCATCCTTGCAGCGTATAAAAGCACCAATCTGGTAAACATGCATTTCGTCAGTTAAGTCTAAACCTTGAATTTGACCTAATAAAAGATTTCTTAAAGCTTGTTTATTTTTATATTGCTGATACTGAGATAATTGGTAAAACTGATCTCGCACTTTCTGAACAACGTCTTTTAATTCATCTTCATCAACAGGCTTTAATAAATAAGCCCGAACCCCTAAGCTAATAGATTCTTTTGCATATTGAAAATCAGAATAGCCGGATAAAATAATAAATTGGCAAGTTAACTTGAGGTCATTCGCTGCTTTAATCACTTCAATTCCAGATAAACCTGGCATCCTAATATCAATTACTACCACTTCTGGCTCATATTTTATTATTTTATCCAAGCCATCTTTACCATTATGGGCGGTGTCGCAAACAGTAAAACCGAGTTCATTCCAATTAATTAGTTCGACCAAACCTTCTCTTACAAAAGGTTCATCATCAACAATTAGTACTTTTAGCATCTGTTTTACCTCCTAACACGCTTGGCAGGTAGATGAAAACCGTAGTTCCTTTCTGCTTTTGGCTTTCAATCCTAATCCCGTGAGCTGAGCCATAGGCTAACTTAATTCGCTGTTGCACATTTTTTAACCCGATACTATTGGAGTCATTTCCATTAGATTGATTGATGGTTCGGTGTAATTCATCTAATCGATCAGTTTCCATCCCCATCCCGTTGTCTTTAACCTCTATCACGAGAGAGTCTCTTATTTTATAAATGGAAATGAGGATTTCCCCTCTTTCTTCTTTTAATTCAATTCCGTGAATAAAAGCATTTTCGACAATAGGCTGGATGAGTAACGGAATCATTTCGTATGTTTCACAGCCTGCTTCCATTTCCACGAAATAGTCTATTTTATCTTTAAAACGTAATTTTTGAATTTGAAGATACATCTCAATAAACTCAATTTCTTTTTTTAAAGGAATTAATTGGTCTTGACTTTCTAAACTTCGCCTTAATAGCTTGCTTAATAATTTTACAATTTGCGCTATATCTTGTCCTTGATTTTTAATCGCCTTAACTCGAATCATTTCTAACGTATTATATAAGAAATGTGGATTAATCTGACTGGCAAGCCACTTAAATTCAGATTCCTTTTGTCTAACTTTCCAAGTCTCACTCTGGACTTTTTCCATATAAATTTCTCGCATTAATCGTTGAATGCTCATCATGGTTTCATAGAGTTTATGATAAATAGCTTTTATTTCATCATTACCACTAATAGAGGGTTTAATGGTGAAATTTCCACTGGCCACTTGATCCATCCCATGTTTTAATAAACTGATTCGATCATTAAAGGTCTTTATAAACCATAGAATAAGGACCAGAGAAGCCATTAAACAAACACTGACCACTAAAAAGACATTTTGCATGACTCTGTTTACTTCCCTGGTGACATATTCAATGGGGATAATCGTCGCAATTTGAACGTCACTATCTAATACCCGATGGGGATTAAACTGACGTAAATTAATTTTAACTTTACGATCAGCATAATAATCCGTCATCAGGTAATCCACTGCCTCCTCCATTTTTATTTTGTGGATAAAAGGAACGGTCTCACCGATTCGAAGTTCTCCTTCGTGAAAGATGATGGTTTCATGATTCAAAGACATAATGACTTCATAGGGCTCATCCTGAAAAATGGTTTTTAATTGAGTTGAACTAATATAAATATTTAAAACTCCAAGAGAATTGCCATCCAGATCTTTAATTAATCTAATTAAAGTAAAGTAATCAATTCCTGTAAATTCATCTGTTTTTAAAACCCACGAAACACGTCCATCTCGTGCTACGGCTTCTTGAAACCAATCTTCTGCCATTATTTCCGCTGTCATTCTAACAAAGCTACCTACATTTAACAGGGTTGCATTTAGACTATAAAAACGAATCCCTGAAATTTCTTCGTAATGGGTTAAAAATTCATCAAAAACACGATGTTCACGATGCATATTAAAAATGGCTAAACTATTATCATACTCATAGCTGGCTAAAAATTGTAAATCTTCGTTAATGGTTAATAAATCAGCCACCTGAACGATCCGATCAAATAAATTGTTCAATCGCTCTTCTATGCGATCCATATTAACTGTGGTCTCTTGTACGACTTGTTTAATTATAATGTTTTGCACTTCTTTTTTTAAGTAAGTGCCGACACCTACAATGGGCAGTACCACAACTAAACTGTAAATACTAAGTAACTTATGCCTTATTTTAAAATTATTAAAAGAAATACAGATCCTTCTCATATTCTACATCCTGTCTTTAATTACTGTACGTTTTATCACAACAGTCAAAAATATCATCATTTTAAGTCTAAGTGATCACCATTATTACTTGCTTATACCAATAGTAGCTTTTTTTAGGGATTCTTCGTAAATCTCTCTCACTGGATTCATCACGATTAATATAAACAAAACCATAACGTTTTTTATACCCGTTTAACCAACTTAATAAATCTGTCAATGACCAAGTACAGTAACCTATAACTTCCACACCATCAGTAATTGCCTTTTGCAGCTCAATTATATGCTGACGAATGTAATCAATTCTATATTCATCATTAATCACATCTCCCTCTTCTAATAGATCAATGGCACCTAGACCATTTTCTGTTACCATCAAGGGTAAATTATAACGACTTTGTAAGCGCCTTAAAGAAATTCGGAATCCGACGGGGTCAATTTCCCATCCCCATTTCGTTTTTTTAACAAAGGGATTGCTCACTGAATTAAACATGTTTGTTTCCGGACTTTGTGCTTTTTCATCTTTAGGCTTCATTAAATAAGGATCTGTTGCAGAGAATTCTTTTACTGCTCCTTCACTTGCTACATTTGTTTCCATCTCGTTTACTTTAACCGTTCCACCGTGATAATAATTAACGCCTAAAAAATCTGGTTTTGCTGAAGCTAACAGCTCTAGATCTCCTGCTTGGATCAGAGGGGCAACCCCAAGTTTCTCTAGTTGCTTAATCATAACTTTAGGATAACGGCCAAAACCATACACATCTAACCACCAATGATTATTAAACTCTTCCGCATTATGAGCGGCTAAAACATTAAGTGGCTCACAGTTAAAAGGATATATAGGACCGTGACCAAAGCTAGGTCCTATCTTTCCATTGGGTACTAGTTCCCGAAAAGTTTGAATCACTTTTGCGTTAGCTAAGTTGATGATATGATTAGCAGCAAACATGCTTTTGACATCTGCAACTCCAGGAGGATGCGATTGCCAGCGATAGCCCATTGAAGTAAATACGTTTTGCTCATTAAAGGTAATCCAATAACGAACTTTATTACCTAAACGTTTAAATAAAGCCACACAATATTGGTGAAAATCATCAATCACTTGTCGAGACTCCCAACCTTTATATTGATCTTGTAAAGCTTGTGGAAGATCCCAATGATATAGGGTCACAATGGGTTCAATGTCATTTTTTAAAAGTTCATCAACTAAATTTTCATAAAATTCAAGTCCTTTTTCATTTAACGCACCGCTACCATCGGGATAAATACGAGTCCAAGCCACAGAAAAACGATAGGCTTTTAAGCCCATTTCTGCCATTAACTTTACGTCTTCTTGATAGCGGTGGTAATGATCAACAGCGACATCGCCATTAGTACCTTCAAAGGTCTTTCCCGGAATTTTTGAAAAATGGTCCCAAACCGACTTTCCTTTTCCATCAGCCTCCCAAGCTCCTTCGACTTGATAAGCAGCTGAGGCAGATCCCCATAAAAACCCTTTTGGAAATGGATCTAATTTTTCATGATACATAATCTTTCTCCCTTCTAGTCAACTTTTAAATTATTTTAACATATTCCTTTTTTAATGAACTGATAATAATTTCATTATTTACTTAATGACTAATCTACTATTTTTCGTTAGACCAAACACTAAAAATGCAGACCACAGAAATAATCACGTAAATAACGAGAAAAAACGTGTGGAAGAATAATTTTAAAACCTCAGGAAATTCAACTTAAAGTTTTAAGTGTAACCAGGCTGTTTTATTTTCCGTTAAGAGAACGATTATTTTTGAATTGACAGCATTAACCTGACAACCTTGATACTGAGTTACCCTTACACCTGGAAACAGTGGCACTTCAAGAAGAATTTCTTGATCAATTCCAGACAGGAGTTTAATTGCAACGGTTTTATCATTAAGACTCCATTCCAAACGCTTAACTATTAGTTGCTTTGGCAAGGATATGCCGGCAATAGACCCTTTAGCTAGCAAGTTGGGAATCGCTCCCAGTAACGTTAGTCGTCCCACATCACCATAAACTAGCATCTCGTTAATAATTTGCGGTATGGCTCCATTTCCATCCACATTAAAGATATGGTAATGGTTATAATGGGACGTCATTAATGTGGGATACATGGAATGGTTTAAAACCATTAACTCCAGCGCTTCATAAGCCACATCTGGACGATTTAAACGAGTGGCACATAAAGCGGCATGCATTCTACCGTGAGATGAAGAAGTGTCCCCACCTTTGTTGCGCATCCAAGCTTCTAGTCGTTTATCAAGTGCGATAACGGAAGCCTGCCATAATTTGGGTTCACTCTCTTTCGTAAATTCACGACTTTGAAAAACTGGATATAGCTGAGAAAAGTGCCGATGATTATACTCCTCACTCTTATTGATCACTGCCCATTCCTTCAAAGCTCCTTCTGCATTAATCAAATAAGGGGGTAACTTCTCAAGCATAGCTTGCCATTTCTTAATGTCTTCTGTTTCAATTTCTAGCTCTTGATGAGCCTCAATTAAATGAGTCAACACTTCTTTTGCCACAGCAATATCTTGGGTGGCATTATCACCACAACCATTTTCAGCTGAATAAGAGGGTGAAAAAAGATATTGATCGTCTTCTTCAATTAAAAAGTCTTCATAGAATAAGGCACATTCTTTTAAATATGGAATGGCTTGGTGACGTAAAAATTCTTTATCTCCTGTATGTAAATAATAATCGTAATACCAATGTCCTAACCAACCCGCTCCACAAGTCCAAAACTGTAACGGCCATTCTTCATTCCAATGAACATGCTTGCCACTATTACTACAGTGAATTGCCACCATAATGCCACGACAGCCATAATATTTCTGAGCATTTTCCCGAAACTCTGGTATTAATTCTTTGATTAATTGAAACAATCCCTGCAACCCTTCATTTAACTGACAGTACAAAGCTGAAGCAATAGCTAACTGCACATTGGTGTCAAAAGTAAAATCAGAACTCCAAGCTGGATTAAAGGTCCCACTCCAAATGCCTTGTAAGTTTGGGATTAACTCACCAGCACTACAAATAAACATATACTTACCTACATCATAAAGCTTTTCTATTAACGCTAAAGGAAGTGACTGTTGCTCTTTAGCTTCAGCGATTAATTCTTCAGCTGATCGTAATCGCTGTTGATTGCTTACTAAATTTAGCTGGGATCGATTAAAGAGTGCTTGATGAAGCGGTTGATGACGACTTAAAAGCTCTTCATAACTGGTGAAGGGGAAATCGTTTAAGTTAAAGTTATTTTTTACATATTGTTCAGTATCCAAATAAGGGTGGATATCCATAAGTAAAAGGACTTCACAAGCATTTTTGATCACAATTTGATTCTTTTCAACGGTAACCTGACCCTTTGGTGCTATTAGTTTAATCTGGCTATCGTAACCACCTCCTCCAGTCAAATAAACGTGGTGAAGGAAAAAACCTTCTTTTGTCACTTTATGTGTTGTCTTTAATAAAGATTGCTGATATTTTTCAACCTTTAGTCTACAAGAAACAGTTTGCTTGTCATTTTTAATCTGATGCACAATTAAATGATGAGCACGAGAAACAAAAGTCTTGCGAAAATGTTTTACCCCACTTTGATCCGTAAATCCAACTCCTATTTCTCCATTTTCAAAGTTTTCATAACGAAAATAATCTTGGTATGTTATTACATCCGTTTGAATATGTAAGTGAAATCCAGGATGAAAAGGAGCACTCATCTGTAACCCTTGATACCCTAAAGCCAACGCTTTCTCATAGTAAAATTTTTGAGCTGCTTCGTAACCTTGCTCCTTAATAATCTGCCGCAACTCTTTTAAATAAGGGGCCATATCAGGGATAAAATAATGATCAGTTTTAGGTAAAAATAAGCGGCAGTGATTGCCAATAATCGTTTCTTGGCTAGGGTTGCCAAAGACCATGACTCCTTGCTTACCATTGCCACTAACCATGGCAAATTCCCACTGCTTCGCATAATCGTGATTCCAGACACCACGTCTCGGTAATTCCATAGTAAACCCCCTTTTTAAAACGCTTACCTTAAGTATAAATGAAATTAAAAACAATAAAAACCCTTTATTTTCGATCATTTTTCCTATAAAAAATAGAGTTTTTTTAAATCTTGATATCCATATAGTAAATTTTAATGCTCTAGATACCCTTGCCTT
>Ga0153980_1000164_pt1 | contig 35014 bp, 31 predicted proteins | sample TSGA064MetaG_FD_104722 | JGI IMG/M metagenome (GOLD analysis project Ga0153980, IMG submission 104722) | Attine ant fungus gardens microbial communities from Georgia, USA - TSGA064 MetaG | ecosystem: Host-associated > Fungi > Mycelium > Unclassified | place: USA: Georgia, Magnolia Springs State... | reverse complement strand
TACTTTAGTGGCCTATGATGCCCATAATAAAGAATTAGATCGTCAAACCGTTCAAGTCGAGTCTTCATTAACCGGAACGATTACGCCTGATGTTTATCAACTTGGATCGGCAAACATAACAGGTACTTTTAGTGGTGATATTAACTTCGGTCGTCTACTTATTAATGGTGAAACTGCGGCTTGGGGTGGGACTTACCATAAAGATGGAACGTTTAGTTTCTATGTTGGAAATCTTTCCATCCAAGCAACAGATGAAGTGCAACTTGAAGTTTATAATCGTGTAACTTCTGCCTTGATGACCTCATTAGGTGTAGAAACAATCGAGATCGCTGTTGATTAGAACACGATAACCCTACCTTGGTCTCATTATGATAAATAATCAGAAATCATTTGGAAATTGGAAACTCATTTGATTGTTTCCAAAGCATGGTTTTGAGACATAAGCTTATTTCACTATTAGGGAGTTAAAATCAGAATGCTGATGATGCTCCCTAATAGATATTAAACTGAACGGAGGTGTAAAACCATGAAAAAAATTTTAGTCAGCGCCGGAATAGCGACCACGTTAATGCTTGCCGCATGTTCTAATCCAGATAATAAAGATTCACAAATGCGCCAAGAAGAAGCTCCCGAAACATCAGAAGCACAAGAAACAAAGGGTCAAATTGTGAACGGTCTTAGAATAGATGTGTTAAATCAAGAAGTTAATGAAAGAATAACAGAAGAAGAGACAGAAACGTTATATACGTTCACCGTTTCAGGAAAAAATATGGCTTCAACGATGAATGGACTGGGCTCTAGTGATTTTGCCTTAAAGACGACCGATGGTGACATGGTTGAGCTAGATTATACGATGGCGATGTTTGGTGATGAGATCGAGCCGAATGAAACGCTTGAGGGGACCGTTACTTTTGCCTTATCTGAGGAACAGGTACCAGCTAAACTGGTGTATCGAATCGGAGATAATGAGTTAGCAGAATGGGATGTAAAGGCGCAATAGCCTGATGAGCTAACTGCTATCTCAAGCGATCACATTATTATTCATAAATTTTTAACCAAGATAACTTTATTAAAAACGGAAAATAATTGAGCCATTAAGCTTAGTTATTTTCTTTTTTTTATCTTCTTATTATGACCCAATCTTTTAATTACCTGGGAACAGAATGGGTATCCATCCCAAGTGTTGAAGAACCCGAAATGAAGCAAGTCGCTTCTGTAGTTAATCAACAGGTGGATTCTGCGACGACTCAACTTGAAGATGCTGGATTTTAAGTGGTCGTCATTGAACATAAGAGTCCAATCATTGCTCAGTTATCAGGTGAAAATGTTTTAAGTACGACTGGATGAAAAGTCTTTATTCAAACTGATATGGTAGATCATTGATCTGATTTTACACTTAGTGGGAAATAGAACCTATATGCTCTCTTTTATGAATAAAGATCAATGTGTTTTTACGGATAATCAAATTTTATCATTTTTTTATACGAAATAACTTAAAAGAAACAAATTTTAGGTTGAATGATGTGTTATCACGTTATATATTATTAATAAATACTATAAAATCATATAAATTAGATAATATGGTGCAATAAATGATTTTTCTCCTCAAGAAAATCATGTTATATTTTATTAAACGAAAAATCAAAAATCTTTGTTTTTTGAAAACAAAAAGGGAGTAAGTAAGTTGTTAGGAGTTGAAGTAAACTCCATTTGGCATCCTTGTTTGTTTATGACATGTTAGCACTGACGAGTTTAGTTTTTCTTGTTACCTTCATTTTAGGGGAAAATGATTAATTGAATGAATAATCACCCGCTTGCAAGAAAATATTTTTTCAACCTGAGATGTTTAGTATGATTACGATGACTATTATTATGTCTGATATGACACAAGAAAATTTAAGATATTGGAAGGTTGTTAGCTCAAGTAATGGTAAAGATAAGGAACGTTTAGTACATACATGTATAGTTTCATATAAAATAAATTAAAATAATCAGGTAGCTACAACATTTTCAGCTGTTGTAGTTACGAGCAAAACTGAGCTAAGAACAGCCTTGACAAATGCAACTATAACTGATATTACATTAGCTAATGATATTACTTTGACATCAGAAAAAAAGTGAGACAGCTTTTTTGTGCGCCAGGCAGTCATACTTAGATTAACAATCCTGTGACGTGCACGATATCATCAATGAACATAAATTCCAATAGTCAATCAACTTTTTTAGAGGAACTAGCAAACATTAAATTAAAGTTTTAGATTTCTTTTATTGTCCTAATTCAGAATGGATCTCATTCTAAAAAACCAAAATTCGAGATGATTTTAGAAGAATCATTCTATGCAGGTGATTCAATCGTAGAGATGAAGATTGTTAATTACTTTAATTTAAAAATATTTTACATTACAAAAGCTGAAGTTAGTTTAGATTATGAGTATCAGCACATAAATAATCTACATCATGTAATTAGTATTTATAAACTAAATAATATAATTTATTATGTACTTATGTTTTAATGTCTACTGATTCAGACGGGATAAATATGGAAAGGAGACGGAGAAAACTAGGGTTTGTAGGGCAATTAAATAATGATTCACAACTATCATATGGGGATGAAAAATGTTCAAGATTTAGTCAAATTAATTAATTTAAATATGCTATAATGGTATTAAGGTAGTTAAAGAAAGGGGCATAACCATGTCTTACTTATATTTTAAACCTCAAACTGATGGGATAACTTCAGATTTTACCTTATATTATTGTGGCATGAGTGCTTATGAGAAAAAGAATTCATGGGGGCCTGGAGTACGTGATTACTTTACCTTATGCTATGTAACAGAGGGGGAAGGTTACTTAAGTTTAAATGGAGAAGAACATCATCTCGTGTCGGGAATGTGCTTTTTAGTTCCGCCTAAAGTTTTGTTAACATATCGTCCGGATCCAGCTCATCCTTGGGATTATTATTTTGTTGCTTTTAATGGACAAAAAATTGATGAATATTTGAGCCGAATTGGCTTGAATAAACAAGTTCCTATTTTAGATTCTAAAGGTGCAGAGTCCGTATTAGAAGAATGTTTTCAATTTATTTTAGATGCTGAAAACTATCCCAAAAGCAAAGATTTACATGCGATTAGTGGGTTTTATGCTCTATTAAGCGTCATGTGTGAATTAAATGAGGGACCGCAAGTTCAAAAAGAGAAGTGTAATAAGCAATGGCAATACGTTAGAGAAGCCATAGACTTTATTGAAAAGAATTATACTGAGCCCATTACTGTTGAAGAGGTTTCACGATATGTGGGGATTAATCGCAAGTATTTAACTAAATTGTTTAATGATTTGGTTTCAGATTCACCTAAAAGTTACTTGATGCATTATCGAATGGAAAAAGCCTGTGAATTGTTAAAAGAGACCACATTAAGCATTAAAGAAATTTCTCATTCAGTAGGTTACCAAGATGCGTTAGTTTTCTCAAAGGTGTTTAAGAAGATGGTTGGAACTTGTCCGAGGGAATATCGAAATCGTTACTTAATTCAATAGATGGAGAGGAAATAAAAGATGGCTAATTTGGATTTTATATATCGCCGTAGAAGCATTCGCCAGTTTAATGATGTAAAGGTGCCTAAGGAACATCTTATGACCATGCTAAAGGCGGCAACGCAAGCACCTTCACCTAAAAATCAGCAAAATTGGCATTTCGTTATTTTACAAAATCGAGGGTTAATTAAGAAGTTGCGAGATGTCGTCGCCAAAAGTCATACGGAAATTGGTGAATTAGCTCGTTCAGAAGCAGAAAAAAAACAGTATTTGCGCTTGTTAAAATACTATACTTGTTTTGAACAGGCACCTGTTGTGATCATCGTATACGGTAACGAATACGAAATGATTGAATACGATATTTTAAAAGCTAGGGGGGCTAGTGCTAAGCGCTTAGCTGAGTTAACTTCTTCCCAATCAGCTGCTCAAGGGATAGGAGCTGCCGTTGAGAATTTTTTGTTGGCAGCCTCTGAAATGGGGTATGGAGCGTGCTATATGACGGGACCCACTCATGCGAAAACGGAAATTGAGCAATTAATCGGTTTTGAAAAAGAAGGCTATCACCTCATGTCGTTAATTGCGCTTGGGGTGCCTGAAGTTAAAGCTTACGCGGCACCTAAACGAAAACCTCTTGAAGAGGTGACAACCTTTATTGATTAAACATATTAAAAAGCAATTAAAGTCCAATGCCTAGGCTTTAATTGCTTTTTTGCAACAAAAAGTATGTTTTATAGATGAGGAAAGGTGTATAATTTTACACAAGACTGAGTATTTATTTGAAAGGTAAGAGGTGAGGAATTTGCAAAAATTAAATCAAACTTTGACTAAGTTATTTCCATTTTTAATTATGGCAGGGCTAATAGGAGGGATTTTTTTAGGAGAAAGCATTATTTTCTTGCAATTTTTAGTCCCGTTTATTTTTGGATTTGTAACCTTTATTGGCAGTTTAAATATGAATTTTAATGCGTTTAAAAGCACCTTGTTGAATCCACTACCGATTTTATGCGTATTAGTCGTCTTACGTATTTTAATGCCTTTATGGGCTTTATTGGTGGGAAGTCTTTTGTTTCAAAACGACGTCTATACCACTACGGGGCTCATCTTGTTTGCCCTTTTACCCACAGGAATTAATAGTGCGGTTTGGGTCATCATGTATAAAGGGAATATTCCCTTATCGTTAAGTGTTATTTTAATTGACACGCTGTTATCACCTTTTGTCTTACCCCTTAGCTTGGCTTTGTTGACAGGTCAAAATATTGAGATGAACGTCACCAGTCTCATGACTAGTCTAGTACAAATGGTGGTCATTCCTTCATTACTAGGGATGCTATTGAATCAGCTAACGAAAGGCGGAGTAACAAGAAAATGGAGTCCCAAGTTAGCTCCTCTGGCCAAAATAGGTCTAATAATTGTTGTTATTATAAATGGAGCCATGGTAGCTCCTTATTTTACCACGATAGATTTTAATTTAATTTTAATTATGGCTAGTATTCTGTTCCTCTCTTTATCAGGCTATCTTTTTTCTTGGGTTATCGCTAATCTATTGAAACTTAAGCGAGAAGAGACAGTGACCTCGGTCTTTACAGGAGGAATGCGCAATGTTAGTACTGGCATTGTCATTGCGGTTGCTCATTTCCCAAGTCAAGTGGCAGTGCCAGTTATAACGGCTATTTTATTTCAGCAAACGATCAACGCGGTTTTGGGGCAGTTAATGGAACGCTATTATTTAAAAAAAGCAGCTAAAGAGTACTTGACTAAACAGGTCATGGAGTAAAGAAGTGGAAGAAATTCATTAGGTGAGTGGTCACGTGATCCGGAATAAAATCACTTATTATGTTACCGTTAATTAAGTTGATCAAAACACTACCCATAAGGTTTCTTATAGCTCTCTTACTAATAGCTTCTTTGAGGTAACTTTAATATAATTAAAGAGATTGGACAAAGCCCTAATCTCTTGATCTTCTTGAATTTTAATGAGGATACTTATCTCTTTATGCAAAAGGAACGCTTGAATGATGCAGTTGAATTCGGAGATTGCCTTCATCATCTCGGTAATAGCCAAAGGAGTATTCGACTTTCACTTCGTCATCACTATCGGGAGCGGTAAAATAGTAGCTGCCCATGGCAAGAGCCGTCTCTCCATTTAAAATAATGGCTCTATTTTCACCGAAGCGAACATTTACCCAAGGGTTAATGGCAAAGCCTTCATCTTCAGCAATTGATCCTTTAACGAAATAAGAAAGAGCCTCTTCTTCAGTATACCTAAAGGGAACTTCAGCGGCTTTTGTTGGTTTAAATAACACGATACCGTCTCTATATCCGTATAGGTTATCTAATACCGCTTGAGCAGCTGCTACATAATCTTCCCCATTCACATAAGCGTCACTAATCGATAAAATTCCTTCTGCCCAAGCCTCTTGAGCTTCAATCACTTCTGCTTCAGTAATAGCTTCAGTGGTTGTAGAAACACTAGCAACTTCTTCATTAACGGGTTCCATCGTATTAGGCTCACTGCAAGCAGCAAGACTTATCCCCATGAATATTAAGAAGATAACACCTTTTTTTTGATAATATTTTTGGTTTGTCACTTCAAAACCTCCTTGTTGTTTTTAGCTAAGATAGTAGAATCTTATTCTATTTTAGTATATCATAAATCTGATAATTAACATAATAAAGTAATAACTACAAATAGTTCTAGTATTATTATGGCTCGTTTTGGAAAGATATATTTAAATAAAAATAAAAAAATTAACAAATGACTTGTAATGGAAAACGATTTCAGTTACAATAAAGAAGTAGTCTAATTGGTATAGTCCAATTTTAAAAAATAATAGAGGAGGAGTCAACATGGGAAAAATAGGTTTATCTATCTATCCAGAGCGTTCCACATTTGAAAAAGATAAAAACTATCTTGATTTAGCACATAAGTATGGGTTCAAGCGAGTATTTACGAGCTTATTACAAATCAAGGGAGATAAAGATCAGGTGATTGAAAGTTTTAAAAAGGTGGTTCAGTACGCCAATAGTTTAGGAATGCAAGTGATGGTTGACATCAGCCCTAGCTTGTTTAAGCAGTTGGACCTATCCTATGATGATTTATCTTTTTTCCATGAAATAGGTGCCTATGGAATTCGCCTTGATCTTGGGTTTACAGGAGCAGAAGAAGCGCAAATGACTCGCAATCCTTACGGTTTAAAAATTGAAGTCAATATGAGCTCTGGAACCAAGTACATTGAAAATATTATGTCTTATTCGCCAAATAAAGACCATTTATTAGGGTCACATAATTTTTATCCGATGCTGTATTCAGGCCTAGATGATGACTTTTTTGTTTACTGTAGTGAACAATATCGACAACATAATATAAAGACAGCCGCTTTTGTCAATTCTCAAACGGCAACATTCGGGCCTTGGCCAACATGTGATGGTCTTTGTACACTAGAAAGTCACAGACAACTCTCGCTTGGTTCACAAGTGAAGCATTTAATGTTAACCGGCTTAATAGATGACATTATGATTGGAAATGCCTATGCATCAGAAGCAGAATTAAAGGAAATGGCAGCGGCTTTTTACGCTAGTCATCCTTGCATTAAAGTTGAGTTAAGTGAGGGTGCTACCGCTTTAGAAAAGAAAATTGTTTTTGATGAACTGCATAGCTATCGTGGAGATCGATCGGCTTATATGCTTCGTTCAAGCAGACCGCGAGTTATTTACGCGAATGAAGATTTTCCAGTTCATGATACAAGAGATATTAAACGAGGCGATATTCTGATTTGTAACCAAGAATTTGGACATTATAATGGAGAGTTACAGATCGCTTTAAAAGAGATGAAAAATTCGGGACGTCTCAATGTTGTGGGTAAAATTAGTGATGAAGAACTTTTCTTGTTAGATTATCTTCGTCCTTGGTCAAGCTTTAAACTAGTTAAGTCATGACTACTATTAGCGTAAACCCAGTTCCTGAAAAAAGAAATAGATATTGTTTGAAGAGGTGAACCTAAATGAAAATATTAGTGTGTAAAAATGAGCAAGAAATGGGTAAAAAAGCGGCAGAAATTGTTTTAAGTCAAGTTGCTACAAAAGAAGATTCAGTTTTAGGGCTGGCGACTGGGAGTACACCGGTTACGATGTATCAAGAGTTGATTAAAATGTTTGAAAGTGGACACCTTGATTTTTCTACGGTCACAACTTTTAACTTAGACGAGTATTGTCATTTACCGCAAAGTAATCCTCAAAGCTATTATACTTTTATGCAAGAACATTTATTTAGTAAAGTGAATATAGCATCTGATGCGATAAACTTGCCCAACGGAATGGCGGCAGATTTTGAAGCGGAGTGCAAACAGTACGATCAAAAAATTAAAGAAGCAGGGGGCATTGATCTTCAAGTGCTTGGTATCGGGAATAATGCTCATATTGGGTTTAATGAACCTAATCAACACTTTGAGACAGGAACCCATGTAGTTGAATTAGACGAGTCGACTCGTCAAGCAAATGCTCGTTTTTTCAACAGCTTAGAAGAAGTGCCGACACAAGCTATTACTATGGGAATCGGTTCTATTTTCAAAAGCAAAAAAATAATTTTATTAGCATCAGGAACAGGAAAAGCACAAGCTATTTTCAATACGGTTAAAGGAAAAGTGCAACCAGATGTCCCCGCTTCTATTTTGCGCTTACATGCAAATGTTACTTTAGTATTAGATGAAGAAGCAGCCGCATTGTTGGCAGAGACAGAGTACGAAAAAGTTTAACGTTGATGCTTGAGAATACTGATGTAGACGATCTTAAGAAATGATGTTTGTCATTATGTTATAGAACCAGTTGCGATTAAGTTTTGTGCTAAGTGCTAAGCATCTTTATGAATTCACTCGTATTACATGGGCACGCTGCCAAAAAACGAGTGAAAAAAGTCTATTTTGCACTAGGTATCACAAGATTTCTGTAAACCTTTGGCACTAAAAGAAGAGTTAAAGATGGCGTCATTAAAAAAGGTGTGCTGTTATTTGAGCTGGTGCTTCAAGTAAAATAATAGTTTAATTGATCAGTAAAAAGGCACCTTAAAGTTGGAGTAGATACTCATTTTAAGGTGCCTTTTTTGGATAAACTTTAAACAGCTAAAATTAATTAAAAGTTTGAGAGCCAGTTATGTTTGTCATTTAGTGTTTAAACGTTTAAAAAGTATTTAAGTAAGAGTAAATTTAACTTAAATACTTTTTTTTATGGTCTAAGAAAAAGTTAAAATTTTAAAAATTTAATTATTAGTTATTCCTGTTTGATTTTAAGAGGTTGAATCCGTGCTTTTTTAATTTTGTCACCACAACAGATGCCAAAGAAGTTTAGATAAAAGCGTTGTTTAATATTCATTGGTGGAGATGGGGGGTCTTGAAAACTTATTTTTATCATATCGTATAACGACAGTATGTATAAGCTATTTAAAGTTTAAAATTTTAAGTCTTGACTACCATCTTGACGACCAAATATATTTTTTAGATTAGATTTTATGGTATTTGTCTTATGGAGAATATCGTATAATCCATTTCGGATTTAAAGGTAAAAGAAACGAAAAATATTCATAGTTATTAAAGATTTTTTCTGGAATAATTTGTTGAAATAATGAGATTCATGGTATACTTAAGTAAGTAACTGAATAAGGCGTAATGGTGGGAGTTCATCTACCCTTTATCTCTGCTTTTATTGGGAGAGAGAGGAGGTGAGCGAAATGAGTAGCTTTTTACTAGAATTAGCGCAAAAAGCGTTAGAAGCATTTATCATAGCTGTAGCACAGGCTATGGCTACTAGGTTAATTCCTTAAAAATGCAGTAAAAAGAAAAGAACCACCTTTACGCACCGAAAACGTAAAAAAGGTGGTTCTAATAAGAAATAAGATGAACTACCCATCTTACGTTGAGCAGTTACGGCGACATGTTAGAGCATGTCGTCTTTTTATTATATGCTCATTATATCATACGTAAACAAAAAGAGCAAACTTTTCAAATAAAAAGGATATCAGATTATTTAATCTAAAAATCTTCACCGACTAAATGGATCGACTTATTGATATAGCTATTTATTTAGGTTTATTTAATCATATTATGTACAAGTCGAAATAAAGTTATTAATTATATCTGCTAGATGTTTTATTTACACTTTTCATAAAGCCTATCTATTAAGTCGGATAAATATGAAAAATCAACCGACTTGCTTTTACCATTAGTATTTAGTCACAGCTTACGTCTAAAGCCAAACTTAACTTAAGGATACTTTCTGCCTTCATGTTCTTTTTTCCTGTTTCAACAGTAGAAAAAAGTATTTCTACAATAAAAGGTGCCCAATTTCAAAAGAGAAAGGGTGCTTTTGAGATTAAAAGAAACTGTCGATTATGAATTTTTCATTTGGTCATCAGATGGGGATGGGGAGACTAAACGACCGTTAAATGTGATAACCTGTGAAATAGGGCGCCTATCTTAAAGTTGAATCTATTGGCATTTGGATCCATCACAAAAATCAAAAATTGAGGAGCTGATCGGTTTTCCACAGCATTGGATATAATTGTGCCTGTGCAAACCCACGAGAATCAATTATTGATAGTTGTTAAACCGTTTTATGAATGGATCGTCGATCAATCTCAAGTCAAAGGTAAGCTTCTAGCAATTGAAGGCATCACGTCTGTAGCTGACTTATTGCCTTATATTACGGTTAATACAGGGCATGCAATAACTGCTTATTTAGGAAATTACTACGGTTTAACAACCATTAAAGAAGTGATCAATCATGAGCAAGTAAAAGGTATTATTGAAAAAGTATTAAGTGAAACAGGGGAATTATTAATTAAGAAACATAAATTTAATTAAAAAGAGCATGAAAGCTAGATAAAGAAGATTATTTCCCAGCTTGTAAATATTCACATATCAGATGAAGTGAATCGAGTGGCTCGCTCTCCCATTAGGAAATTAGGAGCAAATGATCGCTTAATCAAGCCAGCTAGAGAATTAATGAATGACGGAATAACCCCGACAAACCTCTCCATTGGCATTGCTGCCGCACTCTTATAACGAAATAATCGGGATCAGGAAGCTAGAGAACTAGCTACTTTTCTTGAAGAGCATTCTCTTTCTGAACTGCTAGGTAAATATACTAAACTATCAGTTAAAGAAAATCTCCACCCATTAAATGTTTCGACTTTTGAAAAATTCCAAGCAGAAAACTTAAAAAAAACATAAATTTATGATTTGTATCTCATCTGAGGTATTTTTTATGGTCTAAAAGAAGTAAAAAAGTTTTTAATAATAAAGTAAGAGAATGATATTTTTTCATTAAATAATGATTAAAAAGATAAGACTCTCTTTTATCAGCTTAAATCTAAAAACTAGCGAATATTGGCTTGAAAAGAATCATTATGTAGAAAAATAGTTGCCTCTAGCTTCCTAATCAAAGCTTATGTCAGCAATCCTTTTTATTACAATTATTTACAAATGACTGTTTGTAAAATAATAGTTTTTTTTTAATATAACTTGATAAAGCTTAGTATTACCGATAGAATGTTATTTTTTTAAAAAAAACTTCTGTCGAAAATAGAAACCTATTATTTAGATAGACGCTTATTTATTTAACAAAATATAATTTATACCATAAAATGGTTGATTATTAAATTTTATGGAATTATAATGTATATGGTCAAGGCATAGATGGTATATGATCCCAAAATCTATGTTGAGGATAGAAATTAATGTCAGTCCTTTAAGGCATTAAATCACAGCTTAGAAAGATAATACATCCCATCATATGAATCGTTAAACTCTATATGGGTGTCTTTTTTACTATTCTATAAACGAATGTAATTAAGTTATCTTAACACAGTACCTGATGTTGTGATCAGTTGTGAATCCCATTATGTTTCTCTGATAGAGGATTACCAATAAAACATGTCTGGAAAACATTACTTTTCCAAGTTTCAGTGTGAGGAGTCAAACACAAACAGTGGGAAAGTCAGTCAAAAAACCACTTATTGGCTTTTGAACAGATCTCAATCTTAAGTAAATATTTTTATATGGGATTAGGAGATAGACTGTGTTTGATTTTGTCAACTGAAGCCAGAAAGGGGGGGGGAAGGTACTATTAGAAAAAAGACCGTTTAAATTTCATTTTTTGCTCTTGAATTTTGAGCCTTAATGAGCCACTTTCTTAAAGGTTCAAACAAGAATTTAGTTAGCTTTTATTCAGAGAAAATTAGGAGGATAATCGGTTCCAAATGGCTGTTAGCACTAACCGTTAACAGAGTCTTTATGTGAGCATCATTATCTTTTATGGAAAAAATTCAAAGAAGATATATGTCTCGGTTAAATCAACAGGAGGCTTTGGGGAGTCATTCTAAGCTACGGTGGTTTAAGTCAAAAAAACTTAAAAAAATGGAGGAAATGAAAAATGAAATCACTAAAATTAACAGGTATAGCGGCGTTATCTTTAAGTGCTTTATTAGGAAGTACGCCGGTATTTGCCAATGTTGTGCGAGATGTTAATACAGAAGGAGAAATTAGTTTCAGAGCAGGTGACGACCAGGAGGATATTGTCGTTATTCCACCAGAAATTCCAGAAGAAGAAGAAGTCGAGATTCCTCCTCTTAATCCCAATGACAGAGGGCCTTTACATATCACTTATGCCCCGACGTTAAGATTTGGAGAGCAAGTGATTTCTAGTCAAGATCAAAGTTACGCCATGATAGCGGAAAGACAAACGCTTTCCAATGGCAGTGGGGAAACGATCCCTTATGTAAGTTTTGTTCAAGTTCGAGATGTGCGGGGAACGAATACGGGATGGACGCTCCAAGTAGCAGTCAGTGAATTTGAAGATCAAAATATTGCATATAATAGTTTAACGGGAGCTGAACTAAAATTTTCTAATCCTTGGATTAGATATGAAGGGGTTCCTGAAAATCTGGCACCGGAATTGCGAAACGACCCTGAATTAGTCTTAATTCCTGGAGGGGATCATCAACCTATTATGACGGCTCTAGACGGGTATGGTGCTGGGATCTCTTCAGTCGTTTGGGGAAGACAAACTGAAATTGAGGCGATAGCAGCTACAACCCCAGAAGGTGAAGAAGTATTAAATCCCAATATTGAATTAGAGGTTCCAGGTAGTACAGTGGTAAGTGAAACAACTTACAAAGCAAATTTAAGTTGGCAGTTAACGAACGTTCCTCATAACGAAGGATAAATTTTTCTTCCTTGTAAGAAATTAGTTAAAAAGTAGAGCAACGTAGCATGAAATTTTATGTCGTTGCTCTTTTATAAGGAGGGTTAATCATGTTTACTAATAAATTTAATGAGAGGCTAAGATTTGGCTTTCTTTGTTGTTTATTTTGTTTTTGGTTTCTGAGTATTTCAGCGGTTGCAGACGGTCAATCAGAACTTGGTTTTAATGTGCTACCTGTTTTGCCAGAAAGCCAAGTTGAGGAAGTAGGCTATTTCAACCTTGAGTTAGAACCTGGGGATCAAGATACTTTAAGATTGCGTTTTGCTAGCACAGCAACAGATCCGATTGACATTCAAATTTCGGCTCATACAGCATACACTAATGTCCATGGCGTCGTGGAGTATGGAAGAGACGCTGAGGAACCAAACCCAACGTTAACCTTTCCCCTTGACTCTTTACTGGAAGTCCCCGATATAGTGACTCTTGCTCCTGGTGAAACACAGGAAATTGTCATTCCATTAACGATGCCAGAGGAAAGTTTTGCAGGTCTTTTAGTAGGCGGTTTGAAAATTGAAGAGGTTGACGCCGAAGATGAGTCGTTAGAGGAAGAAGGGGGCTTAGCCGTTGAAAATAAGTTTTCATATGTTATCGGAGTGGTTGTAAGAAATAATCCTGAGGAGGTCACGCCAGACTTAGAACTCTTGGAGGTCTTTGCCGATCATTTGAATTATCGAAATGTTTTCAGTGCAACGATTCAAAACTATACTCCAACCTTCGTTAATCAACTAGAAGTAGAAGCTCAAGTTAGGGCTTTAGGTGAAACAGAGGTTTTGTATGAAGCTAATAAATCGGGGATGCAAATGGCTCCTAATTCCCATTTCAACTACCCCATTTCATTAAATGGTGAACGCTTTAGAAGCGGCGATTACGTTTTAAATATGACGGCTCGCTCTGGAGATTATGAGTGGACTTGGGAAGAGACTTTTACCGTAGATCAAGAAACAGCTCGGCACCTGAATCGTGAAGACGTTACACTGGATGGTCTTAATTGGTGGATGATTGGAACCATTGGTTTAGGCGTAATATTGGTTAGTGTCATTGGCTATTTATGGTATAACCAACGCAAGGTCAAAAAAGAACAGCAACAGGATAAATAAATCCTCTCTTTCATTTTTCGTCCTTTAACCCCAACAATTATTTATAGTTTAAATATAAAGTAAGCTTTTTCGTCTAATTGGTTTATTTAGCAGGACGCTTAAACACTCACTTAAGCGGGTAGCTCCTTCTCATTCTTTTTGTGTGATCAAAGATGAACTGGTCGTTTAAATAATTGGCGGTTAAGTGAAGGTAGAGTGTATCCGCTATAGCTTTGTTAAGTCAAATGGAGGTGATTTTTCTTAATGATAGCGTCGGTGGTTGACCATACACGACTTATTGTTGAAGCTAAGGATCTGTAAAAAAACTAGTAAACTTTAGGATAACCACAGGATCCCAATGGATTTAAAGTATTTATTTTAAACGAACTAGGCTTTAATAAGGTTAACAAAATATTTAAACTCATCAAATGGCTTATTAAAATTCATAGAGTTTGTTTCAAGACAAGTGTCCTTCACGGTAGATATTTGTAAACAAACAAATGATACTTACAAGAGGATGTTTGTCTTTTCATGTTGATTATTTAGCGAAATAAATATTTACCCGTTTTTTAAAATGAGGAAAGTTATTTTAACCATAAGACACATAGATCAAAAATTTTAACCGTGATGAAATAGGTAAAAGGGGGAGATCAATATGTATTCTGATTTACGTAAAAGATATAGAATAATGTCGATAGTGGTTTTAATATTTTTGATACTACTCTCTCCAGGTGGTGCCTTTTATGCGTCAACAATTGATCGGATCTCTTCTCTTATAGCAAATGATAATACGATGACATTAGAGAATGAAGAAAGTAGTTTAGCCTCTGACTCCGATTTAATGGAGCTTAATGATGACAGTCATTTAACGATAGAAGAGATGGACTTAAATGATGTAGATTATGAATTAGCTCCCTTAGAGCCAGAAAAAGAAGTAAAGGCAGAACCGTTAGAAGAGGAGCAAGAAGCAATTTTCCTAGAAGAAGTTTTTGAAAGTTCAGTGGCAGTCGTCGATACTTTTGATAAATTGCGGCTAGCTGTGGCTAATCCAATGGTATCGAGAGTGGAAGTCATGGATGATCTGATCCGAGAATCTGGGGGTGCACCTATTGGAACCTTGAATCGAGACTTGGTCATTAATGGAAATGGTCATGAGATTCATTTTGGTTCGGATAATGGGAGTTTAATATTAGGGGACATTGTTGAAGGGGAAACAGCTACTTTAAGAGTGGAAGATGCGGTAATTGGCAAGTCAGGATCTGTCGCCATTTTTATGGGAATCATCATAGAAACCCGTAGTACCTCTAATCTGGAGCGAATAGAAGGTGCCAATTGGACGATAGAATTTGAAGACATTACTGAGCTAGCTACTAATGAAGCAAGCTTAGTTATGCTCCCTCGAGGGAAAGTTGCTTTTACAAGTGGAACTAATACATTTAATAGATCTGATCTAGGGAATATTTTCATCCAAGCTAAGGATATTGAAGTAACAGGAGAAGCGCACTTAACGATAAATCGTGAAAATGCTAATGCGAGTATCTTTTATTCTGGGTCATTAATTAATGCACCTACTATCACTATAACAGAGGGTGCCAATGTTTTTATTACAACAGGTAACGGGATCGAAAATGTGATTGATTTAAGAGGACCTAGCTCGACAATTGCGGTAACAGATACAGCTACTTTAAGTGTAACTACTAGTGGGCAGTCAACAGTTGCCTCTAACACAGCTAATAATGCAATCCTCTTAAGTGGGGAGAATTCGACTTTAACCATCACTGAAAAATCGCAAGTAGATGTCCAGACGTCAGGTACTAAAAGAGGAATTGCCTTGGTGGGAGCTGATTCTAATTTCATCGTGACAGATGCCAATTTAGAGGTAGCGACTGAATTAGACTTTGGTGTTTATACAAGTGGTGTAGGAGCAAACGTAAACTTTAAACATGCTCAAGGTCATATTAAGACCACATCTGGAAGAGGCTTTAATTTTATTGGCGAGGAAGCGTCGATCGTTTTTGAGAATTCAGTTTTCGGCTTAGAAGGGCAGTCAGCCTCTCGTATTCATCTAGAAGGCAATGAGGGAAAGCTCCATTTAATCAATAGTGAATTCAATCTTAACTCGACAACTGGATATGGCATTTATTTACTTGGAGATGATTCGGAAGTTATTTTAAATCAAACGAATCTAACGATCGCCATGGATAATGCTAGCAGTACCATTTATATGGAAGGTGTCCAAAATCGTTTTATTATTGAAAAGAAAAGTCAGGTTGATTTAGACTCCATTCATGGCAGTAATATTTGGTTGATAGGAGACCATAATACCTTTGCTGTTAGTAGCGGAGCAAAAGTGACGGCTTCTTCCGTCAACGCTGGTAGTATTTTTATTCACGGTAGTCAACCAGCTTTTAAAGTGTCAGGGGAAGAAACGGAGTTAAATGTGACGAGTACTGTTTCAGAAGGTGATTACAATGCAGCAGTCTTTCTCGGGACGCCAGATGGCGCTGAATCGCCAGGGGCAACAATAGAAATATTTGATCATGCTAATGTAAAGATAAACAGCGATCTAGCTACTGCTTTTGGCATCAGCAGTAAAGGAGGAAACTTTTATTTATCCAATAAAGGATCTCTCTTTATCAGTAGTGGTGATTCAATGTCTAGTGTGAGCGGTGCTCATGCTCCCTTGCGGTTTTTGGGACACGGCGAGTATGATTTTGTGATCGATCAGGCAAGAATGGAAATTAGAAAAACAGGAGGTAACGCTCCTGGAATTAGAATGTTTGGGGGAAATAATAATATTTTAGTTAAAAATGAAGGAAACTTCATTATTAATAACCCTGGTATTGCCCATGGGACTGATGGTGGAGTCAGTGGCGGAAGTCAAGGAGTTCACTATCCAGCTAATCGCGAACAAGAAGGTTTAAATAGTTTTACTGTTGATGGAGAAGGTTCTGTCGTACAAATTATTGCAGCCAGCGGGGCTGCCATTGATATGATTTCAGCAAGTGGTAATCGAGCAAGTGGAACGGTTAGTGTGACCAATGGTGGTTATTTTCAAGCAGTGGGTCAAACTAGTTCGGCTAGTGGCGGTATTTTCAATGCACAAGTGTTAGAAGTTAATTTTGAAAATCCATTATTTATGGACTTACGAAATAATCGCCCAGGTGGAGGTAATATTTTTAATGTACAAGAAGGATCAATTTTAAGGGCAACCAATAGTGATTTAGCTCTATGGCAAAACGGAACCGAATTAGATGGGGATCCTCAGCGAAATTGGACTAATATTGACTACACCTTATCTGGGAGTGATTTTAATCATTTAGAATGGACCAATGTCCCTGTTGAATTTAATATGAATCCTGATTCTTTTGGAAGTGATGGGTTAGCTGCTTATTCACGTCTAAGTTCTAATAATTCTCGAGCCATTGTCGATGAGCTTAGAGTTCCAACGAATGCTGATAAGTTGATTTTTGGTCATGCGAGCATTCCCATTGGATTGGGAAATGTGCGACCTGCATGGTCAGATGAAGTGACGGTTACCGTTGAGGTGGAGCGAGTCAATGGCTCAACAGAGGTTTACACAGCTAAAACAGTAGGAAGCGATGATGAAAACGAAGGAATCAGTATTTACGGAGAAGCACCACGCCCAGGTCTTTTTCAAATTGAATTAAAAGAGTTCTTACAAGAAGGAGATCGGGTTCGAGTGTTGAAAGCAAGTCGAGGCCAAGAAGAACGTCCACGTCCTAGCCTAGAAACAGAGATTCAAGTAGAAGAAGTCGTCACCTTCCCCATTATTCCCCCTGCTCCCGCTAAAATTAATACTTCCTATATTTACGAGCATACCACTGCCATAAGGGGTCAAATCACTGATCTTACAGCTAAGCTTTCAGCGACTTACAACGGTGAAAAAATAGATCTTTCAGAGGTTGAGATTGGATTAGATGGTTCATTTGAAATTCCGTTAACAACTTTTGATTTAAAGGTTGGAGATGAGTTTCAAATCTTTTTACAAGATCAAGCTGGATCGGCAGCTGCTGCTGGAGTCGTAAACCCTCCTCATACCAATAACGAACATGGGAATATAAATCCGATAACCCCATTAGATTTTCATGATACTACTTTTGCAGCGGCTCCTCTTGTAAAAGTTTTAGAGATGTTGCCAATCCCCCCTTTAGATCCACTTAATCCAGAAATAGAGGTCATACCGGAAAACAAACCCCAATTGCCAGCTAATCAGGGAGATTTTAGCATTGATTTTGTTTCACGGCTTGATTTTGGTAAACAAATCATTTCAACTAAAACGCAAAAGTATTATGCGAAACCGCAACAATTACTAGAGGTAATAGAAGAAGATAGTCAGCGCCCCAATTATATTCAAATAAGTGATCGGAGAGAGGAAAGTTTAGGTTGGGAATTATCGGTGAGACAAGAAGGCCATTTTACAGATGACCAAGGGCAAAAACTACCTGGAGCAGAACTTCGGTTCCAGAATGGACAAATTGCAACTGCCTCAACCAGTCCGGAGCCAAGTCAAATTTTTGAGACGACAAAATTACTACCTAATACTCGTGAAATTTTAATGACGGCTAAACAAGGAGAAGGTCAAGGTACATGGATTTATCGTTTTGGAGATGAATCTAACTTTGAACAATCTGTTTACCTAGAAGTGCCTGGGTCTTCTCTTAAAATAGAAACCAGTTATAAGACGGTCTTAAACTGGCAACTAAGCTCAACGCCTGGCAACCATGACCAATGAACCTGAAGTTATCATAAATATAAGTTTTTTTGCACCTTGTCATGCCATCTGGTATAAGAGGTGCATTTTGATGTTCATTAATAGCTCAACGCCATTCTTTTCAGGAAAGAAGTCTTAAAGTTTCATTAGTGATCTAAATATAGGGGTGGTTATCGCCATAAGAAAGCGTAGGGAACCAAAGGTGAAAGAGGGTTATTTGCCGCTTTTAAGATTCATTTTAGTAGCAAATAAATAAGTTTAACATAAATATATTGTGTGGTATAATCGAAGTGTTGTTTTAAAAAGAAGGGAGGATAAAACGAGGAAAAGTTTCAATAAGCGCCAGGACTGAACAGCTTTAGCTTTCAGTTGACGAGGAAAAGGTTTATCGATGTTTCGGCGGATACCTTTCGGCTATCTACCTAGTCGTCATCTTCATACAAAAATAAGAGGTAACTCTTAGGACAAAATTGAAGAAAGGTAAATAAAAAACAACACTAATCATATTTATATTTTGTCAAGCGACGCTAAAACTCTACTTTAACAAGTGGTGCTATGAGGCATTAAGTCAGCTCTTATTAGTCAGTCACTTGGAAAAGTAATACTACCCATGTAACCAGAGGAAAGTCTCGCGACGACATGAAAAACGTATGAACTTACATCAGTGGCAATTGTGATAAATCTTTATAACCATGGCATCATGGATTGTTAAATTTGTCACCACTGCTGAGTTTACATTCTATTTATGAAAGGGTTGTTACTTAATATGTGCGGAATTGTTGGATATATTGGTCAAGAAGATGTTAAAAAGCTTTTATTAGCTGGATTAGAGAAACTGGAATATCGCGGTTATGATTCAGCAGGAATTGCGGTATTAAATGAAACGGAAGTTCGTATTTTTAAAGATAAAGGGCGAATTGCTCATTTACGTTCTATTGTCGATGATTCAGTAAGAGGGACTTTAGGGATTGGTCACACGCGTTGGGCCACTCATGGCGAGCCGAATCAGCAAAACTCTCATCCTCATCAGTCAGCGACTAAACGATTTACCATTGTTCATAACGGAGTGATTGAAAATGAAACTCAGTTACGAAGTCAATATTTATCCGATTATGCTTTTAGCTCGGATACAGATACAGAGGTTATCGCCGCTTTAATTGAACGATTTTCAGCGGAGAAAGGAAGTGCGGAATTAGCCATTCGTCACGTCATGGGATTATTACATGGTTCCTATGCGCTGGGGATCATCGACAAAGAAAATCCAGCTGTGATGTACGCTGCTAAACATAAATCGCCTCTGTTAATTGGATTGGGAACAGGATTTAATATGATTGGTTCCGATGCCATGGCCATGTTGCATTGTACTCACCGGTTTGTTGAAATAGAAGATGAAGAATTCATTAAATTAACAAAAGGTTCCGTCTCCATTTTTAATCTGGCAGGAGAGAAGATAGAACGTGAATCGTTTGAAGCCGAGCTCGATGTAGCTGATATTGAAAAAGGGACTTATCCCCATTACATGTTAAAAGAAATTGATGAACAACCTTATGTTATTCGTCGTATTATAGAACAATATTTTAAGGCGGGTAAAGCCCAGATAGATGAAGAAATTGTGACTGCAGTAAGAGAAGCAGATCATATTTATATTGTCGCTGCAGGAACAAGTATGCATGCTGGTTTTGTAGGAATGCAGTTATTTGAACAAATAGCTGGCATACCAACTAATGTCTATATTGCTTCAGAATTTGTTTACAACACACCGCTAATTAGTAAAAATCCGATGTTCGTCTTTCTTTCACAATCAGGAGAGACAGCAGATAGCCGAGCTGTGTTAGTAAAAATGAAGCAATTAGGCTATAAATCTTTAACGATAACTAATGTACCAGGTTCAACTTTAGCTCGTGAAGCGGACTATATGTTAGCACTCCATGCAGGTCCTGAAATTGCGGTTGCTTCTACAAAAGCTTATACAGCGCAAGTGGCCGTACAAGGTATATTAGTCCATCAAGTTGCTGGCAGTAGCGAGTTAGATTTAGCTCATGAATTAGCTCTCGTTGCCAATGTGATGGAGACGATTACCGATAATAAAGAGCAATTTAATCAAATTGCAACGCAATACTTAACTCATCGCAATTGCTTTTATATTGGTCGGCATGTGGACTTCTACGTTTCATTAGAAGCTGCGTTAAAATTAAAAGAGATCTCTTATATTCAAACAGAAGGATTTGCAGCTGGAGAACTTAAACATGGAACTATTGCTTTAATTGAAGAAGGGACACCCGTTATCGGAATTATTTCTCAAGAAGCGGTCAACTTAAATACTCGTTCAAATCTTAAAGAAGTTAAATCTCGCGGAGCCAGTCCTGTGGTCATATCCGTGAAATCTTTAAGTGAAGAAGGGGATCAAGTGGTGATTGATGATGTCCACCCTATGTTAACCCCTCTTGTCACAGTGATACCCACTCAATTAATCGCTTATTATGCAGCTTTAGGTCGTCAACTAGATATTGATAAACCACGTAACTTAGCGAAATCAGTTACCGTTGAATAATAAAAAAGATTGCTATGATCCTGTGATGATGAGGCATAAAGATTGATTCTTTATGCCTCTTTTAAATTAGGCGTTAAATGAAAAATCACTTTGTCAGACTTCTGCCTTTTTTTATGATAAAATATAAATAGAAAAAAAAGCTAACGCATACGTTTATGCGACTAAATTCACACGAGTATTTTTCTCTATTGGCTGTGCTAACTCACCGAGTGCTTTAATTCGCTACGAATAACTGGTGAGTGACGGTAAAAAAGTGTGATTTAGAACGTCATTAGTCAATGACTGGAGGTTTCGTCATGATAAATCTCGTTGAAATTTTAGAAACGATGAATTCCAATCAAAAAATAAATTATGATCATGTTTTGAAAAAGCTAATCGATAAGTGGAAACAAGCAGAGGTGAGGCCAAAAATATTACTTCATAGTTGTTGTGCTCCTTGCAGTACTTATACTTTAGAGTATCTCAGTCAATTTGCTGACATTACCATTTATTTTGCTAATTCCAATATTCATCCTCGCGTTGAATATGAACGGAGAAAAGTAGTACAAGAACAATTTATAGCAGCTTTCAATGAAAACAATGAGGCTGGGGTTAAATTTTTATCTGCTCCTTATGAACCTCATAAATTTACGCAGATGGTTATGAGTCAGCAATTACAAGCTGAACCAGAAGGTGGAAAGCGATGTACTGCTTGTTTTCAAATGCGCTTAGATTTAGTTGCCAAAAAGGCAGATGAATTGGGTTACGATTATTTTGGGAGTGCTTTAACGTTATCTCCTAAAAAAAATAGTCAATTAATTAATGAAATTGGTATTGACATCCAACAGTTCTTTGCAACCAACTATTTGCCCAGTGATTTTAAAAAAAATAACGGCTATAAAAGATCCATTGACTTATGCAAGGAATATGATATCTATCGTCAGTGCTATTGTGGTTGCATTTTTGCTTCTTCAGAGCAAGGCGTGGATTTGAAAGCTGTGCAAAAAGATGCTTTAACCTTCTTAGAAGCTTATAAAAGCGTTGAATAAGTGAGTTAACTTCAAAAATATTTAAAAGATGATTTCTGTAGTTTGAGGAAATCATCTTTTTTAAGCTAAATAGAATCATCTTTAACTCATCGTTTCTCAGTCTCATCTCTTGATTCTATCATAAGTTTAAGCTGACAAAATACCTTATTGGATAGCTAAATGATTTTGTCGCTAAATAGAGAAAGAAATGACGGACAAAAATAGGGTTAAGAACTTAGATCTTAGTCGTTTTAGGTAAAGTTAATCTAAACTGATAACTTTAACGTTGTGTTATAGACTTACCATAACTCCTAACAGGACGATTAAAACTCTAATTAGGATCGGCTAATTCTGTTTTAGACCGCTCTTTTTTAGTAGGAAGATTCCTCCTAAAGTGGACACAACCACACAGCATTGAGAGATTAATAACCGAGAGAAATTTCTCTAATGTCTCATTAATACAATCTTGCCGTAATTGGCAACTGACCATAAAACACCGTTCATAAATGACAAGTAATAGGTGGTATGCTAATCTTATCTAGATTTGTTATTAAATAAAACTTGATGTTACAACTACATCAATGGTTTGGAGTAAAAAAATTTTAGTGGCATTAATTTGATAAATTTGATTTATAACATTAGTATCGTTAAAAATATAGAAGAAAAAACGTCATTTAAATCGGTGTCAAATCCATTTTCAAACGCTGGTTGGGAGCATAAGCAGTCAAAATTATTCCTAATAAAGTATAAATTGACGATTGCAAAGGTATTAAGAAAGTACCAACGTAACGGAGAATTCATCGTTTTCGATGACACTAAATACGGAAAGAAGCAAATAGCTCTTTGCAATCAAGGCTTTAAATTAGATATGAAAGCAAATAAAAACAGTTTGATTGATAAAATTCCTAAGCATGTGATGTACCAACTTTCTACTGAATAAACACAGAGATTGCTTGCCAATCAATGTGAATGGTGTGGAACCGAAGATGGTCAAATAGAAGTTCATCACGTTAATAGCTCAAAGATTTAAAAGGAAAAGCTAAATGGGAAAAAGCTATGATCGCAAGAATGCGAAAAACATTGGTGATGTTACGACCTGTCATGTCAAATTACATGCAGGAAAATTAGATTAATAAGTGGAAAGCCGTATACATCGAGAGGTGTACGTACGGTTTGGAGGGGAGCATTTGATAACCTACTATAGAAATATAGCAAGGCGTTGGGTGCTTACCCTACAATATGTTTTATAGTTTAATTATCAATCAATATCTACCAGCTAGTGGAGTCATTGTAGGTGAAGGATCATTTGTATTTCCAGTGGGAGGTAACTGGCGAGAGACATCTCCATTTGGACCTCGTATTCATCCAGTAACAGGTGTTCATTCGTTTCATAGGGGAATTGATTTAGTGACGGATATAGCATGCTCCAATTTATGCCATTGCAGATGGCAGTATTGTTTTTTCTGGCTGGGCAAGTGGATATGGAAATTATGTTGTGGTTCAGCAGGACAAGACAACATTTAGTGGTTATGGGCGTAATAGCAGCAATCTTGTCAAAGTAGGAGATAAGGTTGTGGCAGGACAACAAATAGCCGTGATGGGAACAACAGGAGTTTCTACGGGGATTCATTTACTAGATATTATGATGAATACAACCGATTTTTGGCAAGGTCAAGTAGATCCTGCGCCAATGTTGTGAATCAATAAATAGAAAAATGGGTTGGTGATTTCTACAATCGTCACAAATAGCCGTATATCATTGTTTTTTCAGATATATGGCGTCTTATTTAGAATTATATCCAAAGCCTATAATTATCAATTGATCTCCGAACATTTCCACCTGATCGGACACTCTCATTTATCTTTTAACTTTCAGTAAAAACTTAGGCTGTCACAGCCATGCTCAAATATAAAAATTGACCCTAGAATTTGAGAATAGCCTGATCAAAATGAATAAATTACCAGATAATACTTATATCAGTAAATAGAGGATTAAAAAGTTAATTTTGTAATATAAAAATTGACTTTAATAAATTATACTACTATACTAGGAGAGTGAAATAGTTATGTTAAGATCAATTTTTGCAAAAGTAACACTTACAGGAATTTTGTTGTTAACAGCTTCATTACCCGCTAGTGCCGCTACAAACAGTAGTACATTTATTGAGGATGGTATTCTAAAAACTGAAACTGAAACTGGAATTGAAGGTATGGTTACTAGTGTTTCATCACCATCACGTTTGCTTGCACTTGGTAAGCATGTTCGATATCCAGCAGAAGGAGGCACCTGGGAGTACGGCTTCTGGGATGTTTATGTACGTTCATATTATACTGTTAATAAAAAGCATGGATCTTCTGTAGAGTTAAATGGTAATTTAGTTCGCTCTATTGATACCGCTTCAGGCAAAACATCAATAGCAGAAAAATGGGCATTAAACTTGCCAGGAAATAATGATAAATACTATTATAGAATTGTAAATTAAAAATGTAAATTAAAAATAAAAAAATTTCGCCATAACAATTTTGTTAAGTTGTTATGGCTGTTTTCTTACTGGGGGTTACTATTAGTATGATTAAAAAAAGCATTTGTTTCACAAGTTTTTTATTTGCTCTTTTCTCACTTTTCTCACTTTTGCAATTTTTTGTTATTAGGCAACAGCAATTTCCTTTTCATACTACAGTACAATTTGATTTATATATAACAAATCCCAATATGACTAAAGATGATATTGTAAGTGATTTAAACAAAATGGTCGATTTGAATCATTCCACTTTGGTAAAGGTGTCAATTGATACAGAAAATTATCAAGAGAAAAAAGATATAGTATGGTTTGGTACACAAAAGCCAACGGCAAAAAATTTAATGATTGAAGATGATAAAATATCATGGCTGGATGTTAACTTAACAGGTGAACTCATTTCATCAACAGAAATTGGAGCCAGACCTTTATATGGAACATATGCTATGGAAGGGGCTGACAACTTTAAAATTGAAATAGATAAATGGGCACATGAAAATGATTTGACCATACACTGGTTAAAGACACCTTCACAATTATTAAATATATGGATTTTTATATCGAACGGCATTGGAAATGCAGTATTAACTTCATTTTTATTATTTTTATCATCAATTGTTGCTTGGTTTATCACACACGCTAAAGCACGGGCAATCCGTTTTCAAGCAGGTATCAGTCATATCCGTATACACGCAGAGGATACAGCCACAATTTTAAAAACAATCACCATAGGATTTATTTTTGCTTTAATAAGTATGCTAGGATATATTCTTTTTACAAATGGTATACAACATATTCCGCTTATTATATTATCAAATTTAAGATTACTTATATTACTTGAGTTACTAATAGGGCTGTTTACCTTTGTTATCTCATTGATGGTACGTCCAAGGACGGAACATCTAGCAAATAGGAAGATACCTTTAAAGAGATTTAAATTATTAGGAACATTAACACGTATTGTATCGATTATATTGGCTTTATTAGTCATTCCAAGTACAATAATATCAGCATATATAGTTAAACAATTAGCAAACGAATACGCTTTGTGGGAAAATATTCAAAGTAATGTGAGAGTATCATTTGGTGAACTTGATTCTTTAGAATCAGAAAATATGCTTCCTAATGTTGAAGGTTTCTTTTATGATATGGAACAAAGTGATAATTTAAGCCTTTCATATGTGATCGATCGTGTAATTTTATTATCTGATGAAGAGTATGGGGGATACGATCACCTTGTGTTAGCAGATAAATCATGGGTAGAATCTTTTGAGGTAGGTATTAATGAAGAAAATGAAAATGGCAAACTTATTGAAATACATATACAAGAATTAGCAAAACCATTACAAACATTTCTCCATGAGCAAATGCCTCTTTGGACAAAAACAGAGGAAGTGAAACCAAAGGGAATTGCTTTTTTTGAATTTATAGGAGAAAAGTTTCTTGCGTTACCTCCTAATGTTGCGCAAGGTGGAAACACCGTTCAAGCGGAAAATCCATTGGTTATTTTAGTTGAGAGCCCTTCTTTATTACTTAATACAACTGGGTTTTTAATTCCTGCAGCGTCAAGTGGAAATATTGTTTTTAAGGATCAAGTATTGCTTCGCTCTGCTCTTTCTCATTATCAGATGAACGAGTATATAACATCAGTAGATGCCATTTCAGAACAAGCATTAGAGCAGGCAAAACTGTTTGCAAAAGAAGCCATCTTTTATATCGTGGCCTGCGTACTTATTTTTCTGTCTATGGTATTTGCGGGTATTATGAATGCGCAGTTGTGGGTAGGTTCTAATCAGAAACGTATTTTTACATTGCATACATTTGGAAAAACATACAGTGAAATTGTCCAAACACCGTTTAAAAAAGAACTAATGATAGAGGTTGTTACAATTGTCTTTGGGTGTATTATCTCTTTTTTAATAAGACGTCCAGACCCTCTTATTTTAATATGGGTAGCTGTTACGATTGTACTTTTATATGGAATTGCTAATATCATTACTTATCAATTGTGTGCAAGGAAAACTTTTTATCAGATGAGCCGCCGTGGCAAATAAATTTATTTCGACATTTTAGGAGAATAAGAAAAGGAGATTACGATGGACATTATAGTGAATGATATAACTGTAACAGTAAGTGGGAAAACTATTTTTTCAAATGTATCTTTTGAGATAAAGAGTGGACAGTTAGTGGCTATTACAGGTCCATCAGGCTGTGGCAAAACTACTTTATTAAATTGCTTAGGATTAACACAGTCGATTGATCATGGTAGTATTTTCATTGACAATAAAAATACAAAAAATTGGCCGGATAAGGAAAAAACTAACTTTTGGAGGGATTATGCGTCATTTATCTATCAGGACTATGGCATAATTGAAGAGGAAAGTGTCGCATATAATGTGACATTAAATAAGCATAAAACAAAAAGCGATCAAGTAAAATCTATTCTTAACATGGTTGGTCTTAGTGGTAGAGATTATGATTTAGCAGTTGTGCTTTCTGGAGGAGAAAAACAGAGAGTGGGAATTGCAAGAGCAATCTATAAAAATGCATCTATCATATATGCTGATGAACCTACTGCTTCTCTTGATGAAGAAAATCGCGAATTGGTCATTACCTTATTACGTCAATGCAGTAAAAATGGAAACATTGTAATACTTGCTACCCACGATGAGAATCTTGTACATGAATGTGATAAAATCATAAATCTGACTAATTTTAGAGTTTGATATAAGTATTGTAGGTGGAAAATAAAAACCCCGTATCTAAAAATAGTTGTATACCTGTAACTGAAATCATGATTCAATATATAACAAAAAAGTAGCGTAGCCTTTATTGGAGCTAAATTGCTACTCTTTCTTTTCTGTTTTTATTCAGAAGATGTTTTTCCCTCTTTTTCCACTTTCTTTTTGATTTGATCAATAGTGAAATAGGGTCTCTCGTTTCTCTCATCAATGGCAATATCTAACCTCGTTATATGATATCTAATATATCACCTCTAAGATATCACCACTACGACTTAAACGCTTATGACAGTGATTAAAGAATCTTGCAAATCCAAAGGAATTGTTAATTTCTGTACATCCTTGCCCACCTAGATTTAAGTAACAACCTAATCCGTCTGGGTTACTTTCACTTTTAGGAATATCTCCATATATTTTGATAGGCTGAACATTGATAGAGTTTCGTATACGCTTTATGTGGGATACGTCCCTCTCTAATAAAGAAAAATTCATAGGGAATCCCAAAAGTCATCGTAATTAATTCTTCAGCTGTGATATTATCAAAGATCATGCTTAAATAGTCAATTTACTCGAGAACATAATGGAATGCGAGGGCATTGTTAAACCGTTTGTCGTGATTTCTTTGTTAAAACCCTTATAAATAAAAAAATCCCTTGAAATGGATCTTTGAAAATTAGTTTTAGATTTTCAAATGACACGATTTCCAGGGGATAATTTTTTTAAGATGAGTCTCGATTAAGATGATCCTTTGTCTGTATTCAAAAACTTTCTAACTTGCTTTTAATGAGCTGCTTAATTTCGCTTTTAACCTGATCTTTATTTGTATATCACATTAAACATATGATGCAAGCATCTGAGCTAAAGTGACAAATTCGGCTCCGTCACTTTGGAGTTGAGGAATAAATTGTCCTAAGGATTCTACTGTTCCTTGAAGGGGAGAAAAGGCGTTATGTTGTAACACAATACTTCCAGGAAAAGCATTTGCGATAACAGTTCCCGTAATCTCTTCACCGCTAAGGCCACGCCAATCATTCGTATCGATGTTCCATTGGACAACAATGTACTTTTGCTCAGTGGCCCACTGTAATTGTTCTTCGGTAATGACCCCATAAGGTGGTCGAATAAAAGTGGGATGATAACCGACTAAATCAGCTATCAGGTTTCCAGTCGTAATAATTTGGTTTTGAAATTCAGTTAATGATACGGTACTAAAGTTAGGATGATCGTAACTATGATTGGCGACAATATGTCCTTCATTTACAATTCTTCTTACCATATCAGGATGCTCTTGAATATTTTGTCCCAGTAAAAAGAAAGTGGCTTTGACATTGAATGTATTTAATCGATCTAATATTTGCGGGGTATAGACTTCATCAGGTCCATCATCGAACGTTAAAGCAATCTCTGGTTTATTAAAAGGACCAGAAAATAAATAGCGATACTTTTCAACCCAGGTAAATGGCGTCCATGAGCCTCTTAGCTCCGGTTTGTTTAATCTAGTTTGAGGATGAATTGAAGAAAAAGCTTTATTTTGATTATAGGGTGTTACAGGTGAATGGTTAGGATTATATATATCCATACCTTATGCCTCCTTTATAAAGTAGCTTATATAAAATATGTTTAATCAGCAAAGAGGGTGACAAATTACCTATAGAAGTTGAGTTTAGTCGTTATCAAGCAGTAAAAATGGTTTCGATTTAGGAGGCAACTAAGCTTGATAGAGCCAGGACGATTTAGTTATAGGATGAAGTGATCTAAGAGATAGCTGTCAATTGGAAATGGAATAAAGAGCGTGATCTAAATTTAAAATGCAACATTGTGTAAGTGCCGTGCTGTGAATAAAATAAAGCAGATGGTGATCGGTGGTTAAAATGACGAAACAGTCACATTTATTCATAACTAGAAAGGTAGTTCATCTATTGATCAAATAAGCAAATTTTCTCTTTCAAACTAAAAAGGCAATGAGCGTTCAGCTTCATTGCCTTCTTTAAATCTAAAATTAAATATTACGAATCACTTTTACGGCTCTTTTTTTCTTTGTAGATTATCATGGTGCCTATGATCGCCAACAATAAACCCGTTGTTAAAATAAAGTAGTTAATGTTCATTTCTTGGTCGAATGCGCTAAGCATGACGATAAAAAGGCCTAAATTAAGAATAAGCAAACCTCGTTTATACATGGATAACTCCTTTTTTGATAAATCTTTTAATGCGGTTCTAATGAATTTATACGAGTCAATATTCAGATTTAATCATGGTTTATGGGGGTAACTTTATTGGCTGCCATCACGAACGGTGCCCAAATTAAGAAAGCTACGATTAAGTTCATAAGGGTTAAAATAACGGCACGCCAGTCACCACCAGTTGCTAAAAAACCACTAATTCCCGCTGGCATGACCCAGATGACATTGACGACAACAGGGTTCACTAATCCTAAAAGAGTCGCAGCATATGACAGGGTGGCAGTAGCCATTGGGGCTAAGATGTAAGGAATCATATAAAGCGGATTTAAAACAATAGGTAATCCGAACATCACCGGTTCATTAATATTGAACACACCCGGTGCTAAAGCGAGTTTAGCGACTGTTTTAGAATCGGCTCGACGAGAAAATAATAAGAGGGCAACGATTAACATAAGGGTAACGCCGGCACCTCCAGGCCAAACGAATACATCAAAGCTAGCTGCTGTCCAATTCCACGGAATAGCCTCTCCCAATTGGTAAGCATTCATATTATCATTCATCGCTGTTCCATAGATACTTAACAGAACAGGAGCCAAAATATTCGTTCCATGAAGCCCAAAAAACCAAAGGGTATGAACTAAGAAAACAATAATTAAAACCGCTCCAAACCCTTGGGATAAATGTAAAAGAGGCGTCTGAATTGTTTCTGAAATCCAGTCGATAACGGCTTGCCCAGTTACTTGATAAAAACCGTAATTTATAATTCCAATTACATAAAGGGCCACTAGGGCTGGAATAATAGCTGCAAAAGCTTTAGCTACAGCTGGAGGGACGGCAGCGGGCATCTTAATTGTTATTTTCTTTAACATCAATTTCGCATAGATAAGGGTTGAAATGAGTCCGAAGAAAATAGCTGTAAATAAACCGGCTCCACCCATGTGGGCGCCAAAATTAAAGTATCCCCAAGCATTAGCTGTCACCTGGGTGCCATCAATAACTGTCCCACCTGCTTCAACAATCAAGTTAATGGTATCTTGAGGTAAAGCTTCTGAAAGTTCAAGGGTTGACGTCGCAGTTTGGGTTAAGCCCATCAAAAAAGCTGCTAGGGATACGATGGCTCCTGCCAAAGGATCCACATCGTATGCTTTTGCAAGATTGTAACCTAAGGTTGTAGCAAAGATAACGGCCATAACAGCTGTTGTACCTGCCCAAACATAGCCGTTAATCGTTATGATAGGTTCCATTAACTCAACAAATCGGATCCAGCCAAAATCACTGGGGAAATCTCTTAAAAAAGCATTTAGTAAAACAGCAATAGATCCGGCCATCGTTGCTGGTAATGTGGTAATAAAAGCATCTCGCAAGGCGATCAGATGTTTTTCTGTTCCTATTTTAGTCGCTACTGGAAGAATAAATTTTTCGATCCATGCCATAAAGTTCTTCATTTTCTCTGCTCCTTTAGTTTTTCAAAATAGTCAGATATTTAAATTTAGCCATTTATAGAGATTTTAAAAATCTTTTAAACAATATTTATAACCACCTCTTCCTTAGATTGGTATATACCTATCTTAACAGAAACCGTTTTCTAGTTCAATAATAAACAAGCGAAAATTAACAGTTCTTAGATAAAATTGCAGAATAATTAGATAAACCTTGATCTTTATTTAGTTTATTTGCCCCAAAGTCATGTTCAAACCGATGAAGATAGTTTAAAATGATAATAAGACAAATTAATGAGAGGTGAAGAAATGGAGTTTACCATTGGTTTTATTGGGAGTGGAAACATGGCAGCTGCCATGATCGGAGGCCTAATCAAGGCAAAGACTGTAGCACCTATTCAGCTTCTTATTTCTGATCTAGATACGGGTAAGTTGGCAGCATTAAAGTCGGAGTATGGATTAATGACAACCGAAGACAATGAGGAAGTTGCTAAAAAGGCTAATATTTTATTTTTAGCGGTGAAACCTCACCAGTATGAAGCTGTCATTTCGCAAATTAAAGCTGTAGTGGATGAGCAAACGATTGTGGTCAGCATCGCCGCCGGACAAAGCATCGCTGCGATAGAAAAGGCTTTTGGAAAAAAAATTAAATTAGTCAGGTCCATGCCCAATACACCCGCTTTAGTTGGGGCAGGGATGTCAGCTTTAATGAAAAACGAGCATATTTCTGATGATGAGATGAATCAGGTGATAAGTGTTTTTAAAAGTTTTGGAAGTTGTGAAGTTGTTTCAGAATCGTTAATCGACAGCGTCATCGCTGTTAGTGGATCATCACCAGCTTACGTTTATCTTTTTATCGAGTCCATGGCTGATGCCGCTGTTTGGCAAGGGATGCCTCGAGAGCAAGCTTACCGTTTTGCTGCTCAAGCCGTTCTTGGAGCAGCTAAAATGGTATTAGAAACTGAAGCTCATCCAGGATCGTTAAAAGATGCCGTTTGTTCTCCTGGTGGAACTACTATTGCAGCAGTTATTGAATTAGAAAAGTCTGGCATGCGAGCAAGTGTGATCAAAGCGATGGAAGCTTGCGTTAATCAATCAAGAAGCATGCAAAAAAAAGGAGGTTAATCAAGTGAAAGAACAGTTATTCACAATCGCTGCCACCTTAAAAGAGCGCTTAGTTGCCATGAGTGATTATATTTATCATCATCCAGAACTAGGAAACCAAGAATATGAAGCCGTTAAAGTTTTAACGACATTTTTAAAAGAACATCAATTTAGCGTAAAGTGCCCAGTGGCTCAAATAGATACCGCATTTGAAGCGATTTATGATAGTGGAAAGCCTGGGCTATCCGTTGCTTTTCTTTGTGAGTATGATGCTTTACCAGAAATTGGTCATGGCTGTGGTCATAATATGATTGGTGTGATGAGTGCGGGAGCTGGCGTCCTATTGAGTCAAGTGATTGAGGAGATCGGTGGTAAAGTTTATGTTTTTGGAACACCCGCTGAAGAAACCAATGGCGCCAAAGTTGCCATGACCGAAAAAGGGATGTTCGATGAGATGGATGCGGTCATGATGGTTCACCCAGACGGGTTTACAACAGAAAGTGGTTCATCATTAGCCATGGAAGCTTTGCAGTTTGAATATAAAGGTCGTCCTGCCCATGCCGCTAGTTCTCCAGAAGAAGGCATTAATGCCTTAAATGCGGTGATCCAACTCTTTAATGGCATTGATGCCTTGCGTCAGCATGTTAAAAGTGATGTTCGGATTCACGGCATTATTTCTAAAGGCGGAGTTGCGGCCAACGTCGTGCCTGATGAAGCGACCGCTCAGTTTTACATTCGTTCGGCAACAAAAGAATACTTAGCTGAGGTGAAAGAAAAAGTATTAAAGGTCGCTGAGGGAGCAGCTTTAATGACAGGAGCCACTCTGGAAATTAGCAACTATGAACTCTCTTATGATGATTTAAAAACCAATCCGGTCTTATCCCAAGCTTTTAATGAGAATTTAAAACAGCTAGGGATTAAAGAAATCCGCCCGGCAACGAAAGAAAGTGGCTCCGTAGATATCGGTAACGTCAGCAACGTTTGTCCCGTTATTCACCCCTATATTGGCATTACCGATGCGCCTTTAACTGGACATTCAAAAGAAAAAGCAGCTGCGACGTTAACCGAGTTAGCTCACGAGCGCTTGTTAATCGGGGCTTTAGCCTTAGCTTATACCGGTTACGATGTTTTGACCCAAGCTATTCAATTGAAGTAAATCTGAAGGGTGACTAAAAAAAGAGATGGCTAATCAACCATCTCTTTTGTCATTAAAATATGTTCAATACCATCTTCAAGAAAGACAGCGGATGCTGCTTTATAACCAAGTTTTTCATAAAACTGTTGCGCTTGAACTTGTCCGTGTAACTTCACTTTGTCAATTCCTTTTTTTTTAACGAGGGCTTCTAATTTTTCAACGATAACTTTTCCTAATCCAAATTTACGAAATGGCTTTAAGACTACAATTCGTTCGAGCTTTCCAACTCCTTCAACGATTCGGACTCTTGCAGCACCTACAGCCTCACCTTGATAATAAGCTAAAACGTGATCGCATGCTTCGTTTAAATTGTCGTACTGATCGAGTTCTTCTTCTAAAGGGACTCCTTGCTCGTGAACAAAAACATCTATTCTAAGTTGAAAGGCTTTTTCTAATTCTTCAAGCGTTGTAATTTTTTTTGCTTCCATTACTCCCCACCCTTTTCCTACTTTTAACTTCCTTTTACTGGCATTATAACATGGCTGCGATCAAAATTGCTACAAAAGTAGGCTAAATTAAGTCACTATTTGCTAAATTGTGATTTAGGTTTTTTTGAGCTTTAGACCCCCAAAAGATCACAGGGAGTCGTCACTTTCGATTTCGTCATTAATTTGCAATTTCTTTGGAGAACTGCCGATCCTCATCGGCTTAATTTTAAGAAGTATTTTAACAGTAAAGATCATGGACAAAAGCTTTTATATAGTTTTTTAAAAACTGTTTATTAATTATTTCGTGCTCACATTAGATGATATTTTATGAAACAAAATCAACAAGCAACTTAAACCATAACACTGGGGAATGTGATGAACTTAATCACTTATAGTTAGATCTTAGTTTAAGTTGATTAAGTCAATAAGTTAAGGATGGGGCATTCATTTCTTGGAGAATTTATTTTAAACATGAGTTTGATAAAGGAGGCTAGATGAAAAAGAAATCAATTGTAAAATGTATACTTAGTGCAAGCAATAGATCCAAAGGGTGTCTGTTTCTATCTTTTTTTTAATCGCTCAAGGAGCTTTTGCTCTTGTTGGCTTAAAGAGCGGCTGTCTCCATTACCTCCATTTATGGATTGGATCAACGCCCAGAGGTCTAAGCTATTGAGTACGGTACAGCGTAGACGTCATTCTTGAAGCTCCACCTCAGTATGTGGGTTTACTCTTTAACTGACAAGTCGTGAGAGGTCTTTTACCTGAGACAGCATGTGAAATTGCGGTGGATTATCAATATATTTTTGATATCATCAACATGTGCCGGCATGTCATTTATATAAAACGAGAGCTTCTTTCATGTTTTATAGAAACCTATACAAGTCATCATGGTTAAGAGTAGAAATAGTTTATTCAAGATTATCATACCAGGTCTTCATTAAAACGATACTAGTTAAGTTAAATTTGGATAGTCTCAATAACCATTGCTTTTTAATGAATAAACATAAAAATAAATTTTTGACTTAAATTAAAGTTAATTATAAATAATAGTAGAATTTTTTTGGATAAACACCACATATAAAATAGATGGCTTATTTAATCATTACTTCATGTACGTTTCTTTTTAATATCCACATAAAAGGGGTAAATAGTATAAAAGTTCTGTAAAAATAGCTATTTAAATAGTTTAATGCAATTTTTATCAAGACGCCAGAGACTATAACAAAGACAAATCATTTAATCGTTAACTTTAG
>Ga0153980_1000162_pt1 | contig 35523 bp, 29 predicted proteins | sample TSGA064MetaG_FD_104722 | JGI IMG/M metagenome (GOLD analysis project Ga0153980, IMG submission 104722) | Attine ant fungus gardens microbial communities from Georgia, USA - TSGA064 MetaG | ecosystem: Host-associated > Fungi > Mycelium > Unclassified | place: USA: Georgia, Magnolia Springs State... | reverse complement strand
GTCCGGGAGAATGGGGACGATCTACCTGAAGTAAAAAATTGGATATGGAAGGGGACTGAATAGATTAATTGGAAGAGACGTCTCCGCATACGAGTAGGGTAAATTTCACAGTCAGTGATTATGCCTTAAATACGTTTAATTATCCGTAATTCAAGGAAGTCAATACTACGTGCTTGACGGTAAGTGTATTATGATGTTTTTATGGTTTATTATCAAAGGATTATTAAATTTCGCAAAATCATAATTATGTTTATATCAGCAGTTTAAATATCTTGTGACCGTGGACCTGATCGCCTGGCAGGAAGAAAACGGTGCGCCGGTTAACGGTCACTACCTGCGCGGCAACTTCGGCACTTTTTTGCCAGCAAGTCCTGCAGCATGGCCTTGTCGAGGCTCAGGTCGGCAACCAGCTTTTTAAGGCTAAGGCGAAGGTTTTCTTCCTCGAGCTGCCGCATGTGCTTGAGTTTTGATAGAGAAATCCCGCCGTACTTTTTCGCCAGGTGTAAAACTTGGCGTCTTAGATGCCCAGCTTGCGACAGACTTCGGGCACGGGCGTACCCTGCTCAGCCTGCTTCAGGGCAAAGACAACCTGCTCTTCGGTGAATCGTGACTTTTCCATCGGCACAAACTCCGCTCGGGGAAGTGAATACCATGCCGGAATTCTGTTTCTGAATGGAGCAGGATTTCGGGTTAGGGTCACTCATAAAGGAGGGGATAGAAGTTAAAAACAATACGCTAAGTCACAAATATGACGGGCTTAAATCTTCAGTATCTTTAGCTTACTTGACTCAACCTATTCTGCTACTGGCATCTGCCTGAGCAGATGCCAGTAGATGATCAGAACACGACCGAATAATTCAGGCCAAAAGTCCTGCCGCGTCCTTTATAAGTATAGAGTCCGGCATCACCATAGGTCGGGCTGTACAACCCCGGTGCGCGTTGTCCCCATGCAGTGGTGTAATCCTTGTCCAGCAGGTTCTCGACGCTAAAGCTGAGTTTTCCAACCGGCAGTGCGTAACTCCCCAGGAAATCAACGGTGTTATAGCCATTAATTTTCTTGCCATCAGCATCGGAAACATCGAAGGTTTGCGTGCTCTGTACCCGCAGATTCCAGTCGCCCGGTGCCCAGTTCAGCCAGGCACTGAATTTAGACGGGCTGGCGCTGTCGATAGTCAGCTTCTCCCATTTTCCGTCGACGCGCGTTTCTGATTTGATGATGTTGAAATTCGAGCCACTGCTCCATTCACTGTCACTGAAGAAATAATCGACCTGACCCTCAACGCCATAAATCCGTCGCTTATCGTCGTCCAGATTAATGGTCATGTCGGTTTTATTGATGCTGATGGTTTTGTCTGAAAGTGAATAGTAAGCCGCCAGCTGTGTACGCAGATTATCACCGGTGAAGCGCCAGCCGAGCTCGTAGGCATCAACTTTAATGCCGTCCAGTTTAGAGTTATTCACGTTAACGCTGTTGGTCAGGTTGTAATGCCCGTTCTCCAACTGGTAGGTACCTGAGCCGTAATATTTCGCCAGATCCGGAATTTCAAAGCCCTGGGAGAAGTTAAACCAAACCTGCTGGCGCTCGGTAATGCGGCCCAGGATCCCCGCGTTTAACAGCAGATTATTGTAATTGGTTGAGCCACCCGGTACGGCGTCAGCCGATGTTGCAATACCAGTGGCTATGGCCTGCTGCTGGGCGTAGCCAACAAAATCATCCACTTTGTTTTTCGTGTACTGATAACGCACACCGCCGCTTAGCGTGATGGCATCAATGTCATAGCTGGACTGCAGGAAAGGCGCAAGGTTGGTGATGCTGTAGCCCGGATATCGGCCAACGTTATAGGCGTTTTCCAGCGTCATCCCGCCGCTCTGCGCCGCAGTGTTCAGGTCAAAGAACTGCTGATTGGCATCGAAAGTTTCGTGCTCAGCATCGACACCATACGTCAGCGAAAGCGAATCAACGGGCTTGCTGTTTATAGTCAGCTTACCGCCGTAGAAATCCGTCTTCTGCTGTGACGCGCCAATACTGGTTACCCGACCACCGCTGAGAGTGGGGAAGGGGTAGAAAGTCAGGTTTTCATCACGATAGTAAATCTGCGCTACTAAATCCTGGCCGAGAAAATCAGTGTTAGAGTACTGCAGGTTTATCAGGTGGCGTTCGGTGCCGGGCAGGCGATCGGAGTTGAGATTACCAGCGTTATAGGCGTTACCCGAACCGGTCACCGCCGAGAAGTTCTCGCCCAGATACAGCCCGTGCTTACCATCCGATTCACTTTTGAAATATTGCGTGGTGAGCTGCAACTGCTGGTTTTCATCGATGTTCAGCGTTCCGGTGCCCATCAGATCCAGACGGTCCGAATACTGCAGCCCGGTCTGGGTATTATCGATGATCACCTCATCGCCTTTGCCGTCATACCAGCCGCCATAACGCTGATAAGCCACGGACACACGACCGGAGGCCTTGTCGTTACCTCCGCTCACGGCCGCAGCGATATTCTCATCATGATCGTTATGGCTGTTAAAGCCGCTCTTGGTACCGGTTTGCAACTCCACTTCGGTGCCTGCCTGGCCTTTTTTGGTGACGATGTTAATCAGGCCACCGGTGCTGCCGCCGCCGTAGAGTGAGGTCGCGCCGGAAATCACCTCAATACGCTCAATGTTGAAGGGATCGATGGAATCAAGCTGGCGGCTGTCGCTGCGTGATGAGTTTAGGCGGACACCGTCTACCATTACCATCATGGAACGACCACGCATGTTCATACCGTAGTTGGTTCGGCCCTGACTGCTGACGTCCATGCCCGGAATGAGTTGCGCCAGCACTTCTTTCAACTCTTTACCACCCTGAACCTGCTGCTCGATTTCAGCCTGCTCAATTATCCACGTGGTCTGCGCCATTTCCGCAACGCTGCGATGGGCGCGGCTGGCGGAGACGACCAGCTGGTCTTCATTAGGCTCTTCAGCCCAGGCGCCGGAAGAGAGCATCGCCAGCAAACATGGTTTTAAAACCCAGAGATATGGCTGTTTCATTTGTTATTTTTTTCCGATGAAGTGTTCAACATTGAACTGAATTAACGGGTCGTTGACGATCCTGACCATTTACCTCTGGCTGCTGTGTGCGCCATTGGATTACGCCAGGAGTGGTAGTCAGCTCGAAGGGTTCATCCGGATGCGCGCGATTGAGAATGCGTGCGGCACGCCAGGCCATCAGGCTGAGTTGAGGTTCCGCAATGCCCAGGCTTTGCATCCCGACGTTGACGGCGAAAAGGCGATTGTTCGATGGACCGTTCCAGTTAAGCGTGAAATCGGTGTTAATCTGGAAGCTTTCATCCGGGTCCAGCTGCAATCGATGGGCAATGGGCGCAAGAAAAGCAGGGCGGGCTGGACGGTAACCAGTAGCAAAAATCACCACATCGGTGGCCAGCTGTTCTTCCCCATGATCGAGTTGATGGCAAAGTGTCAGGCGCTGATGACCCCCATTCTCTGCAATATGGGTAACCGAACGGGATGGCATTAAATGTGCCCAGGGCTTTTCACGCAAAACCTCAAAGCGGTGGTACATTGCCCGATAGATTGCGAGCAGTGATTCCGTTGTAATGCCGTCAGACGTCATTTTTTGTTCATTCAGCATCTGCTGGCGAGCGCTTTCACCCAAGGTTGAGAAACTCTCAAGATATTCCGGGGTGAAGTACTCATTGGCAAAGGCGGCTTCGTCTAGCGCATTGAAGTTATTTCTACGCGAAACCCAGTTCAGCGCAGCGGGCTGGCCCCATTCGCCTCGGAAGGTATTCAGAAATAAATCGGCACCGCTCTGACCGCCGCCGACAATAGTGACGCGTTTTCCCCTTAAATCTGGCCGGCGAAGCATCATCTCGCTGGCGTGGAAGCAGCGATCGCTTTGCTCTGTGACGCACCCTGGCAGATTTGCCTGTTTACCAATGCCAAGACAAACATGACGCGCCTGGAAACGTTCCTGAGCGGTTTCAACAGTGAACAGTTGAGCCACATCATTGAAACTAACGCAGGTGACCGACTGATTGAATGCCAGATTACTGAGTCGTGTGGCCGCCCAGGCGAGGTAATCAGAAAACTCCTCGCGGGACACTGTGCGTTGTTCGGTGGTCAGAAAACGGTAGAATTTTTTACGCTGTACCAGATAGTTAACGAAGCTATAGCGATTTGTTGGCTCCACCGCGCTCACCAGATCTTTAAGAAAGCTGGTTTGCATGGAGCAGTCGGGCACCATCATGCCAGGATGCCAGGCGAACTGAGGCTTGCGTTCGAGAAAAAGGGAGGTAAATCCTTCCAGCCCTTCAGCCAGTGCAGCAACGCTCAGGTTGAATGGACCAATGCCTATACCTATAAAATCGTACGTTTTCATTTTTCTGACTCCCGGGTGACCAGATAGAGGGGGTTATCAAGATTGATAAGATAATTTGGCAGCATGCGGTTACCGCGGTCATGCTCAGAAAAAGTGAGTTTTACCGGATTAAGGACCACACGAATGATTTGCGGTCTGAACAGGTCGAACAGCGCAAAGCGTTCGGCCATCGCCGGATGCTGGGCCATATATCGCTGAAGAACATCCGCCAGAAGCCGGTAAAAATGCGTTTCACTGATGCCTGATCGCAGAGTGAGACGGGAGATGAAACGCAGCACGGTGACAAAGTGCCCGGTCTGTAAGTCATGGATCAGGTAGTCTGCGCTGAGTCTTGCCGTCACCTCTTTGACGGGTTCAGGCAATGATGCCGCCTCCGGGAAAGTTTTATCGACTAGGCGCATGTCGCCCTGGAAATCCTTGAGCAGAATGCGCTGCGGAATGTTGTCTTTCATCACCAGCGTGACATTCTGCCCATGTGCAATCAGCGCAACGCCATAACGGCACATCAGGTGATAGAAGGGGATCACCACGACTTCAAACATTCGGATAAGCCAGCTTTCTGCATTCAAATTAGAGCGTGAAATCCACGCATCGATAAGAGGGCGTTCAGCGTTATCCGTTTCCATCAATGCCGCCATCAGCACCGCCTGTTCGCCCTGTTGCAGATAATTGGAGGGGCTTTCTCGCCAGATGACACCCAGCATCTCCTGATAGCGATACGGTGCTTCAGTTAGTGCGGCGTAGCTCCCGTGCGCCAGATATCCTGCGGCCGGTTCTGCCAAGATTTGTGCACCAGAAGCCCGCAGCGTTTCATCTTGTGCAAATTGCTGCTTTAACCAGCCTGACGCGAGTGGGCCTGTGGCAATGTATTTACCCGGAATGCCGCGATAGCAGGAGGTGTTATAAATGGTCAGCGGCAGTTTGATATCAAAACGCGCCGGGCGGCTTACATTGGTCAGCGTTCGGAGAGATTGCTGTGCCAGGTAGCTGTCACCAAATTCCCCCAGATCAATTATTTCGCGGCGAGCCAGATAAGGCAGGAAATGAATGGCGATTTTTTGCTGCCACTGCCAAGGATGAACGGGCACGGCTATCCAGTGCCCGTCGAGACTCAATGCTTGCCAGCATTGACGGAAGCGATTTAACTCGGCGTCGTCCATGGCGCTGGCCAGCAATGCTGAGATATCGCAATCCTCATCGTGACACCAAACGAATTTGTCGCGTCGCACAGCAATCCAGTGCAGACGGAAACGGTTCCGATACTCCGGCGCATAGGCACGCAATGCATCAATTCCCCATCCGCGACGCCCTTTATTGAAAATGAACTTAGGATGTCCGCCGAGCAGACATTGCAGTTCATCAGGGGCTAAATCGATCAGGTCTTCGGCGGTCAGCGACTGGCGCGCTTCCTGCAGTTGTAAATCACCGCGCAGTGTTGCGTAGAGATCCTCTAAATGCTCAGCCGTCTGGGCATCGTTCATCTCCAGTACAACGGCCAACTGATGCAGCAGGGCATCGGCTTCGGTTGGACCGCCACTGAGCGAGGCTGGATCGATATGAAGCCACCCCCAGATGCCGCGACTTGCTGCAAATTCCCAGCACGCGTTGCCAATAGAAATCGTCCAGCGGTCCGGGCTCTTTTCGATGGCATACAACGCATGCTCATACTCGAGTTCAGCGAGAATCTTGGCGATCATCTCGCGATTAACCTGCTCCCATATCACAAGCCGACCTCCGTAAAGAAATGCTGGCGTTCACTCATTACCAAACGCGAACGTTTGTGAGGGAAGTCGAACTCCTTCAGCGTGTGGTAGCCGGCAACAGGAAGATGGCGGAACAAACGATGATTGTCGTAGCGTGGTTCAGCCACCACACGTTGGGTGCGCGGTTCGTCGAGAAAAAGATAGTGTGTCAGCCCGCGCAACCAACTACGGATATGGTGCGGGCCGCGCCACCTTTCTTCCCCCACCAACATGTGCAAACCGCGATCATAAGGCTGCCAGCGATAATGGCGACCAATACGATCCTCGGCTGCCCAGTAAACTTCGAAATAGCCAAACGGATGATCGTCAAAGCAGCCAATCAGCGGATAGCAGTAAGCTGAGTCGAGCTGTTTACGCAGGTAGGTTTCTTGCTCCGGCCCGGCCATCTCCCAGAAGGCATTGACGCGAGGTTCGTTCATCCACCGAGTCAGGCGCGCGGAGTCCTGTGTGACATCAGCCACGCGGAAACTGAGTGTTCGCTTAATTTGTGGATCGTAACGGCGATATACCTCGCCTTCTGGACGAGCCGGACGCACGGGATAATACAGCTGGCGTTCCTGTTCAAATTGCATCTTGCCGCTGGTAACCCGGTGCTCGCCGCAGCGCCAGAGTGGTAACTGCCAAAAGGTTTCACGTGAGAAGTAGTCGCCGTGGATAGCGTCAAAGAGTTGCTGCGCCTGAGGTTCGTGTTGCCACTGTTCCCAGGGGAGGTGAATACCATTGAGGTACGGTGCAGCAACCAGTAACTGGTCGACGGCATCGACAAGCCAACCGGACGGAATAGACGTGACAAGCGGTAAAGATGCGCTGTTATCCAGCCCGAGCAGTAACGGTAAGGCCTGTTCCGAAAGTGTGCAGTGAAACCCCTGATTTACATGAACAATATTTGCCTGTGGCATCATGCATTCTCCCTGTAAAACGGATTCTGGAAATCGAAATAGATCACCGCCGGATTGACGATGGTGTTTTCGTTATGATCGTGGAGGTAGCAATGGAAGTTGCCCTTGCAGTTCCAGTGTTTGCTATCGAGCACGTAATCGAGGGTGCGCGTATCAATGACGTGGTTACGCAGGGCAGTCAGCTTGTCGCGGACCTGATCCATAAGGTGCCGTTCAGTGGCAAAGCCAGCTGCGCCAAGCGCTGCAGTGACGGCAAGGGTTGAGTTCACTAACAGGTAGTAAGGGAAGTAGCGCAGCACCTGCTCCCGACTGAAGCGGTTTTCTGCGTCGGCTTCGTCAATGTCAGCAAGCCAGTCGCTGGCATTGTCTGTAAAGCCGCTCCCCTGGCAGTCTCGATACAGCAAGCCGATGGGGAGATCTTCCTGCATTTCTACCAGGATATTTTGCTGATGCGCCAGCAACACGAGGCCGAAGTTGGCTTCAGTGCTGAACAGGGGAAGCAGCACGTGATCGCAATAGGCGTTTAACCAGCATTGCGCCGCTTGAGTTAATGACAGTCCCAGTCTGATGCTCAGCCTTCTGACTGCCGCGGCCAGCAGGCTATCCCCCCCATCAGGCGCAGCCTGGGTCAGGCTGACCAGCACATTGGTTTGTGTTGCTGGCATGTCGAAAAGCAGGTTTACGCGAAGTGCCATCAGACTCTCTTCCTGGATGGCACCCTCTTCATTCCGTAACCCGGCCCAGCCATCTTCCTGCATAACCCTCATGGTGGGATGTTGCAGCTGCAAAGCCTGCCAGCGTGCTGTCTGAGCAAGGCGAGCAAGACGCATTCCGCGTTTCACCTCCTTGACTGACAAGGTCCGTACAGAGTTGGTCAAACGAACGCTAAGCGAAAACTTGATCATGTCGTTGCTGGCGGGGGAATAAAGCGAGCGTGATGAACTGGTGGGAAACCAGCTACTACCGGCCTCACCTAAATCCGACACTGCACCGTGAGTAACCAGCTGCTGGCACCAGGATTGCGACAGCAAATGTTGTGCCTGCCAGGGGTGCATCGGTACCAACCAGTGTGTATCAGAAAAATGGTGCAGCAAGCCCGGCGCATTCTGGGCGGCAATGCGCAGTAATCTGGCGCGTAGTGTCAAACCGAGGCTTTCACCGGCAATGTACTGGCATTCAACAGATAACCAACGCAACGGGAATCTAGACCCAAATTCAGGAAGGTAGCGGAGTGCCTCAGCGTCATTGAAAGGCTCATGCGATTTTGGCGCAGGATGGAATGCATGTCCCACAAGGAGGGCCTGTTCAGCGTCGGAGAAAGCAAGAGGTCTTAACCGTAAATCAGACCAGCGATGACGAAGTCTGATGGCCTGCCAGGTATTGGTATGACTTGCAAGCACCCGCTGCTGGAACCGCTTGATGACGTTCCTGTTCAATTCCGTCCGGATTGCGGGTTTTTCCAGGATCAATGACACCCAGGTCTGGACGTTAACAGGTTCACCCTCAGGGGACGAATGGCTGATGAGCAGGGCAGGGAACTGATACTGATGATGCTGTGTTGGAGAAAAATAGCGCAGTGGAAAAGAGAGGGAATGAGATGACGATAGCGGGAGGTGAATGTGTTCTTTATGACCTGGGAGGGCCTCTGATACATGCTTCCAGTCACGAGTTTCCCGGAAAAGCGCATTAAGAAAGCACTGTGCCGCCACGTCCACATCCGACGACTGGGGTATAGGATTCATAAGATAATCTCGCATATCAACTGATAATGATTATCGTTATGATAAGTATTCCATTTACATTGACAACTGTTTTTGCAATATTTACATACAGTTTATGTCAGATATCTCCCTATATTTAACGGTGTATTTACAATTAAATGTCGGTTATTTCGGTTTTGTTTAGCAAGAGAGTGATAAGAAAATCCTCTTGGCCCCTTGCCCTTTGCGCCGGGTTGTTGGGAATTGGTCAGAACGGCTTACTGGTCGTGCTGCCACTTCTTGTGGAGATGACCGGTCTGACACTGTCAACATGGGCGGGTTTATTACTCTTTGGTTCTATGCTCTTTCTGCCGGCCTCTCCCTGGTGGGGGCGAGTGTCCGAAGTCAGGGGATGTAAATATGTTGTTGTGGTGTCGCTTGCCGGGTATTTGTTGAGCTTTGGCGTACTGGCTTCTGTGGTTGGCCTGATGTCAGAAAAAGTACTGGGTACAGGTATGGGGCTCGCGGGCTTACTCCTCTCCCGCGTCATTTATGGTCTGTCCGTATCGGGCATGGTGCCTGCGGCGCAAACCTGGGCAATGCAACGATCGGGGCCGGAGCAGCGAATGGCCGCACTGGCCACTATCAGTTCCGGTATCAGTTGTGGAAGATTGGTGGGCCCCCCTCTGGCCGCATTGACATTGGGCTTTGGCCCTATGGCGCCTTTATGGTTAATGGCAATTGCGCCTTTATTCGCATTGATACTGATAGGCGGTCAATACGGTGATCCCCCTCTTGGTGTAATTCCACACCAATCCGCGCGTTTTCAAAGCCGATTGCTGCCAATTATGTGCTTGGCTCTGTTGCTCGCGATCGGTATCAGCCTGATGCAGATTGGTCTCTCACCCCTGCTGAGTGATTTTATTAAACAGCCAGATACCGTCAGCCATCATCTGGCCTGGCTACTTAGTCTGGCAGCGGTAAGCACATTACTGGCACAATTTCTGGTGGTGCGACCGCAGCGCCTGGCCATTACTCCGCTGATATTTGTTGCGGCGTTATTGATGAGCGCTGGGTTGGCCATAATGATGATAGGCAATTTCCCGGCGTTATATGCAGGGATTATGATGACCTCTTATGGTGCCGCGTTGGCCACGCCGGCCTATCAGTTACTGATAAACCAACAGCTATCCATCGGTAAAGGAGCCGGTCTGATAGCGACCAGCCATACGCTTGGTTATGGGATCAGTGCGGTGTTGGTTCCCTTCATCACGTGGTTTGCAGGACAGCGCAGTTTGATCACGGGTGCCTGGGGGGCATCAATGTTGTTCTTGATATTGACCTGCTGGCTGGTGTTCATCTCTAAAACAAAAAATGAGCGCTGAGCGCCTGGGTTGAAAACAAATATGGCCATCGTTCCCGGTTACCGTGTATTCAATGTCACGCTTCTGCACAAGAGATGGCTGACGCCTTCACTGATGAGTTGTGTATTCACCGGTGACCAGGTGGAGAAGATGAAGATGGATGGCCCCGATCAGCGCATCAAAATACTCTTCCCCTCCTCAAACGGTCTCCCCTCATCCTTAACGGATGACGCCGACTGGTGGGGGCAATTCAGAGGCCTGCCCCCCGAACAACGCCCGATATCTCGTACTTATACGCTGCGTCACGTCAATGCGGCTGAAAGCCAGATGGAAGTGGAGTTTGTCATTCATGGCACAGAAGGACCTGCATCAAGCTGGGTATTAAACGCTATGCCCGGCGATCCTCTGCAAATGGTTGCGCCTAACCGTGAACACAAGGCAGACAGCGGTGGTTATGAATGGAAACCGGCGACTGAAATAGAACGGGCGTTGATTATTGCCGATGAGACAGCGTTACCGGCAGTAAAGGGGATTTTGGCGCAACTGGATAAGATGCCTTTAGCACCCCAGGTACAGGTGTTTCAGGAGATACCTTCAGAGGATGACATCATTGATCTGGGCCACTATACGTTTGCTGAGATAGTCTGGTTACCACGTGACAGGATGAATGCTCCACACGGCACGGCATTATTGCAAGCGGTAAAAGAGCGTGTGTTGGTTCCAGAGTACGCGACGGACACTTGTGATAACGATGATAATGAAGCCGAACACGAGGTTTTGTGGCAAAGCGCAGCAGCGATTAATAATCGATTTTATGGGTGGGTGGCAGCGGAGTCCTCCGCTGTGAAACACCTTCGCCGTTATCTGGTCGGGGAGCGGAAAGTTGCGCCTGAAGTGATGAGTTTTATGGCGTATTGGTGTAAAGGTAAAGGGTATTTTTGATCATCAAAAGTGATATCAGTGTTTGTTTAAAAGGAATTCTGACAACGGATGTTGTGTTGAATTAGCTGCAATCGATTTCAATAAATATACCGCTTCATTGCCCGATATCTGAAACTGCACTCTATGCCGGGAGGCCCGTCTTTTCGCTCTTACTCTCCAGAGGAATGCGCAGGGTGGTCATCATCATCTCTAGCTGCGTCACGTACTTCGCGTCGGACAGTGGCTTCAGGCGGTGGGAAACGGTGCCGGCGGCGTGGCGGCCGGCGCGGTGCTCAGCCTTCTCCTCGTGTTGCTTTAGCGTGGACAGCTGCAAGAACGGATACTGCTGGCGCAGCAGAAAGTCTCCTCTTGTCAGGACCACGCGCGCCGATATTCCACAGCGTGGTGAACAGAACCTTGAGCCGCAGGTCGGGCGAAAAGTGGAGCAGGGAGCTGACCTCCGGCGCCAGCAGGTACTTCGGCAGCTCGTCAACCAAGAGCGGCCATCTGACTTTACTAATAGGCTCTATTCACGAAGACAAATAGCCATACCTGACGCGATGGCTATTCGTCTGCCCAAATTATTTCTCCAACTGCGCCCAATAAACCCCCTGATAAGGCATATCAAGAAACTCTTCAAAAATCTGTTGCAAAGTGGATTCCGGGTCTACATTCCTGAATGCTTGCGGATAGAAAATCTTAGCAAAAACCTCAACCGCCACGACGTGAAGCGGACTGATGTAAAAGTTATGCCACAGGCTCCAGGCATTGCCCTGTTTAATTGCGCGCATTTGCGAGAGGAAAGGCTCCTCTGACAGAAGTTTTCTCAGCGATGCTTCCGCTTGTTGGGTATTGACCTGCGGCCCCAACTGGATACCGGGGCTATCCTCCGCTGAAGAGGTACCGGTGGTGATGTAAATATCGGGATCGGCGCTGATCACCGCCTCTGGATTCATCTGCCCGTACACCTGTTTAATGTAAGGTGTGGCGATATTATCGCCGCCGCTGAAGGCCAGTAAATCAGCCAGACTGCCGTGGGCCACCGTTATACAGCACACTTCTTTCTTGCCCAGATGCAGTTGGATCATCACTTTCGGCTTGGCGCTTTGTAATTGCTTCACCCTGTCAGCAACCGCTTGCAGATGGCGCTGATAGAAAGCGATAAAGCGCGCGGTCTTCTGCGGACTGTTAAACACCGTGCCCAGTATTTTCAGGCTTGGCACCGAGTTCTTCAGCTGGTCCACGCGGAAATCGACATAGATATAAGGAATCTTCGCCATCTCAAGTTGCCGCTCCAGCTCGCTTCTACCGGGCTGCTGGCGCGCGTAATGAGGCAAAATAGCCAGATCTGGCTTTAATGCGATGATCTTTTCTACGTTGGATTGAGCGAAGCTGATGGTGCCAGTGGTCGGCACCCTGGTTAAAGCCGGGTATTTTGCCGTGAAGGCTTGCCAACTTTGTAGGTCATAAAATTTCATGTCAGTGGGCCAGCCTGCGATACGTGCAGAAGGATCGCCCTGATACACCAGCGCCAGGCTAAACAGCAGTCGGCTTTCGCCGAAGAAAACGCGTTGTGGGTTATCCGGCACCTCAACCTGTCGCCCGTAGATATCGGTGATTTCTCTGGCTTGCACTTTTGTCACCGTGAGCAGAAGCGACAGGAGAGTGAACATCATAAGTTGTGATGTGAGTTTTTTCATAAGTGATTAATCAGCTGAGAGGAAATACGGCAGACGAAGGCTCATCTGCCGTCACGTCATTAAAATTCGAACGAAGAGGAAAGGACAAAGGTTCTCGCCATACCAACCGCCAGCTGGCCACTGCCCGCCGCGCTCCAGTAACGTTTGTCGGTGACGTTATTCACGGTGAATCTGAAGGTGGCGTCGGTATTGGCCAGGCGCGTTTTATAGCTGGCGCCTAAGTTATACACCGTGTAGCTGCTCACGTACGCCTGGTTCAGGCTGTTCACCGGGCGCTTACCGACATAAGAAGCACCTGCATTGACTGCTACGCCAGGGAGCAAATCGAGGTTGTGGTTGATAAAGAAGTTAGCGGCTTTTTCCGGAGTATTCTCCGGGGCTTTACCGACCAGCGCGCTATTGGTTGAACTTGTCACCTCCGCGTCCAGCAGCATCAATGACGTGGTGATGGAGGTATTCGCCGTCAAATCACCCTGTAGCGAGAACTCCCCGCCGCGATAACGAGCCTCACCATTGATCGAGTAAATATCGTTATCACCAGTGCTGGCTGAGGGTTGAGTCAGTTCAAAGTAGGCTGCCGTGGCAAACAGGCCATCCGTTAAACGGGTACGCACACCAATCTCTTTCTGCTTACTCACCACGGCTTTCAGTGATTCACCCGCATTGGCTGCCGTGGAGGGTGCCGTGCCGGCTGACTCGAGCCCTTCAACATAGCTTGCATAGAGACTGACATCAGGCGTGACTTTATAAACCACGCTCACCGCGGGGGTGAGTGCTTTGACTTTCTCACTGTCGGCGTCGAGTTGCTTGCTGGTATAACGTCCCCAGCGTAATGCCCCAGTCACCTGCCATTGATCATTCAGCGTTATCCAGTCCTGCAGGAACAGGCCGCCATCGCGCACCGTTTGTTCATTGAAGCCACGGTCGCGCAAGGTGTTTTTAGAACCGTTGGGTGAGCGCACCAGTGAAGTTACCGTGACAGGGTCATACATGTTCTGCGCGGCCGAATACATGGTGGTGTAAAAACTTGGCTGATAAAGGCGGTTCTGGCTGCCACCGACAAGCAGCTGGTGTTCTACCGAACCCGTCGAGAAGTTTCCTTTTACCTCCGCGCGCACGTTCTGATTGAGATAGTCCTGACCCGGCTGATCTGCACCATAAACGGTACCGTTACCCGTATTGGCATTGTAGCTGTCGAATACCCACAACCAGCGATCGCGCTTGGTGCGCGACTGACCCAGCGTCATCTTTCCTGACCAGTCATAGTTGAAGGCATACTCAGCCTGCAGCAGATGGGTTTCAGCCTCTGATTTTGTTGCCTTGCCGTTCATCGACAGTAATTTTTTCGGGTCAGGGATATTAGGCATGGTGACAATGCCATTGACCGCGGTCGGTGTCGCAATCGCCGCTTGTTCGGTAATACGCGCTTTTACTTTTTCGTAATCGTATTTGAGCAAAAGTTTGTCATTGACCTGCCAGTCGAGCGCCGCGCTGAAGAAGCGTTTATTCCCGTGATCGCCCTCGATGGGCAGATGGATATTATTGCTCATGGCGTTGATGCGAACGCCAAAGTTCTTCTCATCACCAAATCTGTCAGCAAGATCGACGTGTGCCAGTGATGACCCATTGTCATCAGTGGAAAATGTCACCGCTCTGACCGGGGTACTTCCGGCGCGTTTTGTCACCATATTGACGACGCCGCCTGGGGAAACGAAGCCGTAATAGAGTGCGGAGGCGCCTTTTAATACCTCAAAACGCTCTTTATCTTCCATGGGAATAGGCAGGTTGTTATCGAACGGCAGTACGCCGTTAAACATATAGCTGGCGCGGTTATCGAGATTAATACCTCGAATCGATAGCTGATCGTAGGCTACGCCACTTTGCTGCTGGCGTACTACGCCGGCCACATTGCGTAATGCATCGTAAAGCCCCTGGCCTTGCTGCGCTTTGATAATTTCACTGGAAACCACGCTCACCGAATTCGGAACGTCCAGCATATCGCGTCCCTGATAAACACCGACGTCGGCATAGGTGGGTGCAAAACCACTCTGAGGCGGCGCATTGTTGGTAGCTGCCGTCACTTCAATGGTTCCTTCAGCGCTTGGTTTAGCACGTGATATTGATTTATCGGCATTCGCGTTGGCGCTTTGCGCTTTATTCGCCTCTGTCTGCGTATTCGTTTCAGCATTTCCTGATGCGCTAAAGGCAATAAAAGGCAGCCCCGCCATGGCTAAAACCAGGCGTTTCTTTTTAATTTTATGGAAACTCATTTTTTCCCCAGTGATGATGTCATTCAGTTAATTCAAAAATTTTTTTTCGATTTATTAATTCAACCTATCTCGCCATGTAAGGTGCCTGGTGCCATTGATGGCCAGATAAAAGCGGGTTACTGAAAGGTGGTTGATAGGAATGATTCTCATTCCAACATGAAGGCCTGTAGTAGTAAACAACACGGTAAAAATGCGCAGAGGCGGATGGCAGAAATGGGATTTATTAATGATTTTTCGATATTTTAACTCGTTGATATAAATAAATTAAATTTTCACACAAAGAATTTGTGGACATGCCTGCTCTGCAAAATTTGACGGACTGTAGTGCCTCAAGAGTTTGACTACTACAGCGTGCTACTACATGATGATTTCCAACAACAAAATGCGAATGACAATCATTTCGCATGGTGCTGGATGACCTCTTTGCCAGGGTATATGCCATCGCAAAACGGCAATCCAGAGAGGGCCTTGGTCTTTGTTTGAGAAATTTCAGGTAATGAGTTCAATGATTTATACGCCGGATATTGCCCCGCCCGAACTGTCGGTATGTAAGCTGGGTGCTTGTAAGGACAGCTGTGATCTCGCCGATCAACTACTCAGGGAGTTAAGCAGTTATCAAGGAGAGAGGCATTACCAATCCACAGAGCTAGGGCAGGCGGCTATTTTTGCATTCCTGATGACTGGCCGGGTTTCAATGGCATTGATTGAGCGCGAGATGACGAGTTTTGAAACGGTGCCCTATCGTAAACTCCTTAATAGCCTGCCTGTGATGCTTAAAGTTGCCATCTGCAAACCGCTTACCGCTGATGAATATAGCACTTCCGCATCTGTCTACGTGCACAGTTCCAATCCACTGCCTCATATTTCAATTCAGCAGCTTAGCCAGATTTATACCCGGGGTAATTTACCGGGAGACTACTCATCGTGGCAGCAACTGGAGCAGTATCAGGAAACCGAGGCGGGCAGCATTTATCCTCTGCGATTACCGGATATTGCGCCGTTGAGCGTTTACCTCAGCCAGCATCATTTTGGCCACCTTCAGCCAGGCAGCAACGGTGAGTACGTTGGTGATACTGATGCGCTGATCAACAAACTGGAGAACACGCCAGCGGCTATCGCCATTGCTGAGGCTGGGCGTGAAACCCCGCATATCCGTGCAGTGCCGGTGTCAGATGAAAACGGCAACCTGTTCGATGCGACGCTGGAAAATATGCAAGGTGGCCACTATCCGCTCACGCGCTATCTGCATCTCTACCAGCCCAAAAATCAGGACGGTTTGATCAGTCAATCGTCGGTCGCATTGGCTGAATTTATGCTTTCACCTGCGGGGCAGAAGATCATCAACGCGCAGCATCGCTATGCAGCACTCTCTGACGAACTGGTCAGTTCCCAGACTCATTTATTGGCACAAAACTCATGAATACAACGGTTACGACTCTGCCGATCATTGGCAATGATGGCATGGACTCACTGGTTACGCCCTGGTGCCACCATTTCCAGCTGGCGCATCCCGGGATTCAATTCGCCTGCACCATGGAAGGTTCCTCAACGGCCATCATGGCGCTGGCGGCGAATGCCAGTTGGGTTGCACCCATTTCACGTTCACCCTGGCAGTATGAACTGGATGCATTTGTGAAGGTGAAGGGCTATGCGCCGACCTGTATCCACGTTGGCTACACCGGCCATGGACCGCGTGCAAACGCGAAAAGCCCGCCGGCACTGTACGTCAATCATCGTAACCCGCTGCCAGGTCTCACGATGCCGCAGGTGCGAGCGCTTTTTGCTCGCGGCAACCAACAGGGTGAGATCAGCCTCTGGTCTCAACTGGGTTTAAAGGGGGAATACCAGTATCGCCGCATTCATCTTTATGGCCTGCGCGATGATGGCAAGTACGCTACGGCATTTCGTCATCTGCATCTGCAAAACCATCCCTATCCGCCGCATTATGAGCCGCTACCCGATCGTCAGTCGGTGCTGGAAGCGGTGGCAAATGATCCGTTTGGCCTCGGTGCTGTGGGGTGGTTTAATGCCGTGGATTACCAGAAACAGGCAAGAATTGTTGCTCTTGCAGCTGATGATAGCGACGAATTCGTGCTGCCGGATTTGACGCAGGTGCGACAGGGGAAATACCCGCTATCCAGCTATGTTTCCCTCTATTTCGATCTGCCTCCTGGTCGAAAGCTGAACCCACAACTAAAGGAGTGGCTGGCGTTTACCCTGTCATCAGAGGGGCAGGCTATCGTCAGCGCCCAGACGCACAGCGCAGAAGGGTATATTCCGCTCGAAACGGCCCAACTGGACATGCAACGCCAGCGCTTAGCGCAGTGGTAATTTCGCCTGCAGATATTTTGGAATGAATGTGAAAAACGCCCGCCCCACGACTAAACGCAAGCAGCAGGATACGTATACCGAACGCTTTGACGCGCGGCGGGAATATCTCACGCCTCAGCAACTCATCGTTGCTGAGTATATTTATCACCATCGGGCCGCCATGATGGACAAGTCGGCAATGGAGATCGCGCAATTAACCGGTACGTCCGATGCCACGGTGATTCGCACCCTCCAGGCGTTGGGGTTTTCGGGCCTACGTGAACTCAAAAGTGTGTTGAATCATATTTTTGGCAGGACGCTGAGCAGTTCTGCACGTATTGCCTCAACCGTGTATGAACTCTCACCGGATACCAATGCCAGTATCGGCTTTGTGGTCAATAGCTATCGAATGACATGTGATTTGCTGTGTGATGACGAAAATCGCGATGCCATCGCGCATGCCACGGGGTTATTACACAGCGCTCAGCGCATTGCTATTTTTGGTATTGGCGCTTCAGCATTATTGGCAGACTACGTGAGCCGTTTGTTCAACCGTTACGGCAAGCCTGCTTACGTGTTGAATCGCACTGGTTCATCGTTAAGCGAACAGCTCATTCACCTGCAGCCCGGCGATGTGCTGATCATGATGGTACAGCGCAGTCCGCACCGGGAAGGCACAACAGTTCTTGAAGAGGCGCGCCGTTTAAATATCTCGATCATTTTACTGACGGGATCGCGCAATTCCCTGTTTTCGCATCACGCCGATTGCACCATCTTCATCCCGCGCAGTGTGGCGGAGGAAAGGATTCCGGTGCACGGCACGGCGATGATCTGTCTGGAAGTCCTGGTTCTGGCGTTGGCAGCCGCTGAACCCGCGACACCGATTAAAACCGTCAACCGGTTGCACGAACTGAGCGCTTCGATAAACCGTCCGAGGAAAAAGCGTCACGAACCGGAGTGAGATGCCGTAAGCAGCGAGCGCTGCAGACGTTTCTGGAGCCCTGCACAAAACTCAGGCCATAAATGCGTGACAAATCGCGCCAATCTGGTCCACGGCATTGAGCAGCTGTGCCGTTGGCTGGTTCGCGCAATTTAAGCGCAGGAAATTCTGTAACGCCGCTTCAGGTGAAAACAGCGGCCCCGGGCTAACCCCAATACCCAGCGCCAGTGCGCGACGGTGCACTTCCAGCGCATTGATCTGTGGCGGAAGTTCAACCCACAGCAAAAAGCCGGCTTCCGGTGCAGTAACGCGTGTGCCCGGCGGGAAACTCGCTTCAACCCGTGCGATGACGGCTCGCACACATTCTGCAACGCGAACCTTCAAACGTCGCAGGTGCTAATAGTAGTCTCCACTGGCCAGTACGTCGCTGGTGGCGGCTTCAAGCAACGGTGCACCCGCCCATTCGCCCGCCATGCGCGCCTGCAAAACCTAGGTGTGAAAGCGGCCAGCGGCAATCCAACCTAAGCGCCAGCGGGGCGCGAGCGTCTTGGACAGCGAACTGCAGTAAATTACGTTGCCACTCTGATCAAAGGCCTTGCAGGCAGGAGGACGCTGTCCTTCGCCAGCAAGATCGCCATACACATCGTCCTCGATTAATGGGATGCCCGCTCGTTCGAGCAATGCCACAAGCTCCTGCTTACGCGCGACCGGCATACTGGCACCAAGCGGGTTTTGCACGGTAGGCGAGGCCAGAACGGCAGCGGGTCGATGCTGCTTAATGGCGTCTGCAAGCGGTACCAGCATTAACCCTTCAGTGGGATCGGTGGGGATTTGCAGTGCCTTCAGGCCTAAATCTTCCAGCAGCAGGAGCGTGCCGAAGTAGGCGGGTTGCTCAATCGCGACGGCATCGCCCGGCTGGCACACGGCGCGCAACGCCAGACGCAGCGCCTGGGTAGCCCCAGCGGTAATAACAAGGTAGTCCGCACCAAACCGTGCGCCCCATTGCGCTACACGTATGGCAATCTTATTGCGCAGATCGGCCCGGCCCGGTGGCAGGCTGTAGCTTTGGCCATGCGTATCCAGACGACGGAGGCACTGCAGCGCTCGCTGCAGTGCCTCCGTCGGCAACCAGTTGGGATCGGGCAGCGCCGCGCCGAGGGGTATCAAACGGGTTTCCGCGCTGCTGAACAGTGAATGCGCAACGGCTTCTAGGGTCACGGGTACAGGGCCCGACAGAGCAGGTGCAGGCGGTATTTGCCGTTCGATGTTTCGCGGACTGACGAAATAGCCCGAGCGCGGACGCGCAATAATCAATCAGTGAATACGACAAAGACATAGCCGCTGAACTCAAAAAAGCGGCTGCCGCCTGTCAGCCCTTCACCATTGGCGGCGTCAATCGTCTGTCTGAAAGCGGGGCAGGGAGTTAACATCTTTTACCCTGTCTACAGTTCGGCGGGATCGTTAAGAAACGGATGCCAAACATTGCAAGTAAACGGCCCGGCATTACGCCTAGTTTAAAGGCAGGAATGCTTAAACTGATAAATGCATAAACTTGCAGGGTATTGATGCCTAAAGAGTGATAAGGCAAATAGCGTCCGGAAAATATCCGGGCCGGGAAAAGAAAAATGATCCACGGTTTTCAGTATGCACATAGTCACTATGCACAATCAGTCATACGCATTCGGTGGCCTTTCAGGCGCCAGTACGGTGTGCCACACGGCGTCTGACGTAAAGAAAATCGTGCGGCTGAGCTCAGGTAAAATCTACCGCTACGCCCGGTAGATCCGACTTACGCGGATGATCGACACTTACGTGCCCGTACCGATACGCCGTGACCGGCACGCCCTTATGGCCGTTCATCAGAGATGTCCCTAGGGGTTTAACAGTTTTTCTGTTCCCTTCACGATCCAGGCCTCCCCTACAGGTGAGTTTGATGAGAGAGTGAACTTCTCTTACGACCAAGGAGCCCAATTACGATGGATATGTCTTTTCTGAACGCCCCGCCTTCGATGATTGAAAATATCAAGGCCAGCTATGAGTCTTTCGTTCTACAGCACTACAGGCTGGACCATGTGGGGCTGTTTCACGATAACCGCATGCTGTATGCGGTCGTGAAAACCCCAGAAGCGGCCGGCATGTCGCTGAGGGAAGTTAACGAATTATATAATCACCAGTACAGAACAATGGGAGTGCCGGGTCCGGTTTTTGTGGAAAAGGAAGGTGAGAATTTTATAAAAATAAGCCTGAGAACCCCTTTTGAAAGAATTAATCTTTTTGGCCAGTCATTCAACACGTCAGATTTTAACAACCAGATAAATAAGGCAATGCCGCTGGAACGGCATCCTTTTCACGTGCGCATAAATTGGGCGGACAACAGTTTTAAGTTCACCTTTAAAAATGCGGTATCTGAAGCCGACTTTCAGGATATCATTCTGATTTGTGAAGGGCTTGGATATTATGGCTATTCTTATGAAAATAACACCGATCATCAACTCGCTGAATACGATTTTAATGTCGAAGCGACGCGAAAACCCTCAGGTAATTTGACGCTAATATCTGGGAGATACTTGAAAAACAAATTCCCGCGTTCCTTGTTGGATAAATATGAAGAGGACCAAGAATTCTGGTATCAAAATAAGTTTTCTATCTTTTCCGACGTTTCCATGACCCGCGAAGACTGCCTACCGGATGCCTTCAAGAACGCAGCCAACAGCTGTTTCGTTGATGCAACGGTTTTTCAGCGAAACAACATTCGGGAATATATCTCCCTTTACGACACCGTCATTATTGCCTTACCCATAACCGATGGGCCAGGTTACAGAGATTTTTATGAGACTTTCCAGCTCAAAAGGACGGAGTTGTTGGAACTTGTCAGAAGGGGGCGCGTCAAGTTCGTCGTGTACCAGAACCTCCACCGGTATCATTCTGAACTTCTGGCCGATGTACTCTCGGTGGATCCGGAGTGCATGCTCTTTTCCCGACGGTTAGCTGCAGCTTCCCTGCTTGAGATCAGGAAGAAAACCGGCGTGTTCGGCTACTCTTTTGATACCGAAATGCAGTATCAGCTGCAGAGAAGTTGCTGGCAATCCGGCATTGATGCGCTGAAGATACTGGCGGACTCAATGTCACATAACACCTCTTATCTCGAGTATTCTCTGGATCAAAAGGGAGCTATGGGATTAAGTCAGTTCGGCGCAGGGATATTTGCTGGGAATATTTTTAAGCATTTTGGAAAAGATTTTTTTATTGAATTGACATCCAGCGCGATGGGGTTTGAATACGCACAGGGGCTGAATGCACACCATTTTCCCGCAGAGATGCCGGGTTATTCTGAAGTTGATGCCTGCCGGATAATTAACGGTATATATAACGGCGTACATTCTTCAGAAACCCGATTGAAACAGTCTGAAGTGGGGACATTATTATCTGATGTGCTGACTATCAGTAACGACATGAACGTCTTATAGTTGGACGACACTTTGTCTGGGCACAGACGAAAACGTCTTCCGGATATTTTATCCCGTTTTTCCGGATTGTCGGATGAGGCGCGGAGTTATGAAGTTTATAAGCTGAATAAAGAGATTAAACGGGTTGAAAAAAGAGCGGATCGCGTGATTAGTATGGATATTTCCGGTCTTATTCCAACAGCCGCAGGAGCACTAATGGAATATAAGGGAATACCGGGCGGGGCTTATGTGTCATTACTGCCGTGGGTCTTGAAATTCTTAGGCATGCCTCTCAGTTTTCTGGATGGTCATCAGAATGTGGTGCTGGATAAGTTAACGCAGCTAACCCATGGAGCATCCTCAGATACTCTCCTTATCCATAGGATTCGTAAAGACATGCGGTAAGCCGGCTAGCGATGTCTTGCCACTTTTTCCGCTCGCTTCCTGACCTTTGGGAATCATTATCCGGCGCGTTTTTCTGAACCTAGTTGCGCTATGTGACAGACATTCACGTCTGTGTCCGGTTGGTCAGCGTGGGCAGTGGAGTACCGTGCTTCCCCAGCACTATACGTGGTATGCATTAACAGCATCCTAAGCTATGCCTGGAATCGCTTATCTCCTGCTTCATCCCCCGTAAGGGATGTATGCTGCGAGGGAAGGCACCTCTGACTTCCCGCCAGCACACATTTTTATGGCAGTATCACCCGCCAGCGCACATCTTAATACAGGTTATTACCCGTCAGCGCACACTCAGGGCACTCGAAAGTTGGGTTTCCCCCCACAGCGCACATTGTAATGCGGTTTTAAGCTCCTCTTATTCCCATCAGCACACATACTTACCAGCGCCTTAACTCATCAGCATTCATCCAGTCGTTGTAAGTTCATTCCATACCCGCCAGCACACATGCATCTGCTTTAGAACCCGTAAGGTGGTTTTTGTCTGCGGCTGGGAAGCATACTGGCAACCCGTTTCCGGGGCTGGCCAGAAAAGCATGCTTTAAATCTGGCGTTCTGCTGAGTCTGTCTATGCTCGTTTAACCGGAAAAACAGCTCTCCATTAGTTAAAGCATGGAAATTGAAAAGAACAGATGGGACATGTGACGTATTATCGCCAGAACAGACAGAACTGAGGAAGGATACAATGCAGAACGTTTTTATTTATGTCACCGGCAGCTGCAATGCACAAACGCGTGAGGGAGCGGCTATGGTGCTGACGGAACAGGGTAGTGAAAAGAGGCTGCAAAAGTTTAATTACAGCGATACTACGGTGAACCGCTGCATCATTCAGGGACTCATTGACGGCGTACTGCAACTTGACGCTCCGCATCATGTAGTACTGGTAACGTCGACACCTGTTGGCGTTGCCAGTGCATCGAAAGGTAAGGGGCCGAATCATGCTCTGATCAATGAACTCGTTCGCGAACTTAAGGCTCGGCAATGCACTTACTACTTCGAAGTTCGTCAGGGAGAGGGGATCGCGCTAAACAAGTATGTAGCCGATCATCAGGGATGAGGAAAAGAGCTTACCGGGGGCTCTTATAATCGCAAAGCTCGTAAGTCGCTGACTACCCTTGCCCCGGTTATTGCAACCCCATGACAGGAAAAAACTCACATGCTTTACTGGGCTAATTCGAAAAGCGATTGAAAGACGGTTAGCTGACAAATATGTGTTCTTTGAAATGCAGAAGGGAGAGCAAAAGCTCTCCCTTCGTTACGACAGTTATACGCAAATGTATAACCGAAGGATTAGCCGCTGCCTAATCTGCAGATACTCGTTCTTTACGAACCGACCTCTGCGGGTGCCTACGCGGGACCCATCTGGATTTAAAGAGCGGGGGGCCTCAAACACACTCTGTGTATAAATATACGCCCTTGCCCTTTTTTGAGCAACTTATTATTCAGCGTCCGGCAGATCCGAACAGACAAGCACCGCAGATACTTGCACGGGGAATGGTCTGCCGGATGAGCTCTGCAGCCGAAATCACAACATAAAAACAGACAGCATTTAATCTGCAAATGAGGGTTTTACCTCATTGAACCGGTAACGGTTCAGTCTGCCGCTTCCCTATAGTGCTCTCAGACTGACCTGTAAGGAGGTATGTCCTGATGCGTTCACGTATTCGATTAGGTGTAAGCCCGCTGAGCTGGACCAATGATGTTTTGCCCGATCTGGGCGAGAGTATTTCACTTGAAACCTGCCTGACACAGGCTGCATCTGCCGGTTATCAGGGAATTGAGCTGGGCAGAAAATTCCCTCGTAGCCACACGGAGTTAGCCCCGCTATTGCATAAGGCCGGGCTTCAGCTAGCTTCTGGCTGGCACAGCGGCTTCCTTGCCGAACGCGGCGTTGCCGATGAAATCGCGGCCGTGGAATCACACGCCGCACTTCTCAGAGCATCAGGGGCAGACGTTATGGTTTACGGCGAATGCGGTTGTATGCCTGGCAGTCATCCGCTGGACGAGCCCCTCTCTCTTTCTCCGCTTCTGAGCTGCCTGGATGTGGATGAATATGCCCGTAAAGTCAGCGGGTTCGCCGGTATTTTGATGGAGAGGTTCGGCCTGAAACTGGCCTACCACCATCATCTGATGATGCTGGTTGAGCAGCATCATGAACTGGAAGAATTTCTGATTAAAACCTCCGACAGTGTCGGCCTGGTTCTGGACTCCGGGCACGCTTTCGCTGCTGGTGTTGACCTGACTCAGATAACAGAAACGTTTGGTCACCGTATCGTGCACATTCATCTGAAAGACGTCCGTGCCGATGTGCTGCATCGGGTACGGGAGAATAACCTCAGCTTCAATGATGCGGTACGTGCGGGACTCTTCACAGTGCCGGGGGAGGGCTGCATTGACTATTCTCCGCTGACTGACTTCATTGCGCACGCAGACTATCAGGGCTGGCTGATAGTCGAGGCGGAGCAGGACCCGCAAAAAGAAGAGCCGTCTGCTGCCGTTTCCCGGGCGTTTCGCTGGGTAAAAAGCACTTTTTCACCGTATCTTTCTGCAGAGGAAATCGCCCAATGAAAGACAACCTCAATATTGGTTTAATCGGCTCAGGATTCATGGGGCAGGCACATGCTGATGCCTACCGCCGCGCAGCAATGATTTATCCGGACCTGCCAAAGCGTCCTCATCTCTATGCACTGGCCGATCAGAATCAGGCTCTGGCCGACGCAAATGCGGTGCGCTTCGGGGCTGATAAGGCCTACGGGGACTGGCGTGATCTGATTAACGACCCGCAGGTTGACGTGGTTGATATCACTTCACCCAACCATCTGCACTTTGAAATGGCGCTGGCAGCGATTGCTGCAGGCAAGCACGTGTACTGTGAAAAACCACTGGCCGTCAGTTCGCAGGAGGCACTGCAGATGACGCTGGCAGCAGAGCAGGCCGGCGTCAAAACGATGGTGGCCTTTAACAACATCAAAACGCCCGCAGCGCTGCTGGCAAAACAGATTATTGAGCGCGGCGATATCGGTACGCCAATCCGCTTTCGCGGCACCTTTGACCAGGGTTTTTACAATGACCCGGCGCTGCCCTGGTCATGGCGCTGCTCTAAAAGCCTGGGCGGCAGCGGATCTCTGGGCGATCTGGGGGCTCACACCCTTTCCGTCGCGCAGTTTCTCATGGGGGAGATCAGTGAGGTAACGGCCAGCGCGCAGACCTACCTCCGGCAGCGTCCTGTTCCTCAGGTGGACGCCGGTTATGCCAGCCGGATTGATGACCAGTCAGATTGGCGTGAAGTTGAAAACGACGACCAGGTTCAGTGTCTCGTCAGCTTTGAAAGCGGGGCCAGCGGCGTGATTGAAGCCTCACGCCTGGCAGCCGGTCGCATTTTCGGCGTGTTCTGGGAGGTCTCCGGTACAGAGGGCACTCTTTATATGGACGGCGAACGTTTCAATGAGCTGCAGGTTTATCGCTTCAGTGATGACAGACACGATCGGGGCTTCAAGACCCTGTATGCAGGCAGCCAGATCCCGGCCTATTCCGGCTTCTTCGGATTCGATTTTGGCGGCGGCGGGCTCGGGTATTTTGATGTCAAAGTCATCGAAGTTCATGACCTGGTTCAGGGGATCTGCAGCGACGGCGACTGTTATCCGAACTTTGCATTTGGCCTGCAGAACCAGCAAATCCTGACCGCCATCGAGCAGTCCATTATATCCCGTCAGTGGGTTGCTGTTGCTGGCAACCACCAGAACAATGCTTAAAAGGAATCACTATGTTTCCCTCCTCCCTGCCCGTCCCGCGACTGCCCTCTGAAAAGTCGATACCCGTACTGCGCTGGGGCGTTATCGGCCCCGGCTGGATCGCCGAACACTTTGCCCGCGCGCTGAAAGCGCACACCGGACAGCAGCTGGTTGCTGTATCAGCAAGAAACAAAGTAAAAGCACAGGCATTCGCCGAGCGCTGGGCAATTCCGGCGGCCTTCAGCAGCACAGATGAAATGCTGGCAATGAAGGATCTGGACGCAATCTACATCGCCACACCGCATAACCATCATTTTCCGGATGGCATGAAAGCACTGAATGCGGGCAAACATGTGCTGATTGAGAAACCCCTGGCGCTGAATGTCAGGGAGGCAGAGACCCTACAGGCGAAGGCCCGTCAGAAAGGCCTGCTGTGTATGGAGGGCATGTGGTGTGATTTTGCGCCAAAATACGATGTGCTGCGTCAGCTTTTAAACGACGGGGTGCTGGGTGATCTTCATACTCTGACGGCCGATCACGGAGAGTTTTTTACGAAGGATCACCGCATCTTCAATGCCGATCTGGCCGGCGGTCCGATGCTGGATTTAGGCAGTTATCTGGTTTCGTTGAGTGTGATGGTGGCAGGTGCACCTGTCCGCATCCAGTCCAGCGGGCAACCGGCAGAAGGAAATATTAACGGGCAGGCTTCTATGCTATTCGAACATGCCTGTGGCATGCATTCGGTGTTGAACACGACCCTGTTCAGTAATACTCCCGGAAGTGCGGTGATTGCGGGACGCGATGCCACTCTGGTTCTGGCGGGACAGTTTTATGCACCCGGCGGATTTGTGCTGACCTCAAGCCAGGGTGGCCATACGTTGTGCTGGGAAGAACCCGCCAGCCGTTATGCGCAGCTCTGTCATGAGATCCAGCATTTTTCATGGTGCGTGGGGCAGGGACTAAACGACTCGCCCGTTCGCCCGTTCTCCGCCGTTCTCAGTACTCTGACTGCGATGGATACGGTGAGAGGACAGCTGGGGATCGTGTTCAACGAAGAGCGCTGAAATCTGCAGCAGCCGGGGTTGAGTATCTGTCGCTTCCGGGGCCATATCCTAAGGGACCGGCCCCGGACTTTTATCACAACACCTTGCCTACCGGGCAGAACATTCCGGTTGCAAGGGATTGCGTCGCGGCTTCTGCAATCGCCTGCGCCTGAATTCCATCCAGCAGTCCGGGTAAATCAGCGACATCCTCCCCGTTCAGTGAGCGGACAAACGCGTCAAGATGCTGATAATAGGTGCCCTGCACACGGCTGAACCAGTCCGCATAAAGTCCCTGCTTTATAATGGCTTTTCCCTGATACAGCGTCATGCCCGGCGGGCTCTGTGAACCTGACTCTGCCAGTCCTTTTTCGCCCATCACACTGATTCTTTCATCATAGCCATAGCCCGTACGACGCGTGTTATCGAGCTGCGCAAACGCGCCCTGCTGCATCTGCATAATCAGCACCGACGTATCAACATCGCCAAATTCACGGATGGCAGGCATCGCCAGTGCGGCACCCATAGCGCCCACTGAAATAACCTCATCGGCTGTCAGCCAGCGCAGCAGGTCGAAAAAATGGATCGCCTGGTCACGCATCTGGCCGCCGGAAGACTTAAGGTAGCTTAGCGGCGGAAGTTCCGACGCACGGCAGACCATCTGGATTAACTCAGGACGCCCGACAGTACCCTGTTCCAGCTGACGCTTTAACTGCTGATGGCTGCGGTCAAAGCGGCGATTGAAGCCGACCGTGATTTTTGTGTTCAGTGGCAGCACGTTTTCAGCGACGCGTGTTGCTCTTGCCAGCGACAAATCGATCGGTTTTTCACAATAAACGGCCTTACCCGCCCTCGCCGCCGCTTCAAGCAGTTCAGCATGCGACGGCGTTGCGCTGGCTATCAGCACGGCATCTATATTGTCACTGTTAATGGCGACGCTGACTTCGCCCGCCGTACACTTCATCTGCCCGGCGAGTGCGGCGGAGCGGGCCGTGTCCAGGTCGGCCAGCATCGCAAGCTCTACATCCGGATGCGTAGCTAGGTTTGCTGCATGGACCTGTCCAATAAAGCCACAGCCAATCAGGGCAAAACGTTTTTTCTGCGTCATGATGATTTCCTGTCTGAAGTTCAAAGTTCAGCGATAAAGACGTTGCCAAATTAGCCTGCCCGCATATCCTGAGAAATAGATGTTTTGAGGGAAATACCTCAACAGGAACTCTGATGAAAACATTTACGCTTGAAATGCTGGCAGAGCAGGCGGGAGTTAGCCTGGCTACGGTAGACCGCGTGCTGAATGAGCGGGGCGGCGTCTCTACCCGGACTGCACAGAAAGTGCTTGAAGCCGCGCGTGAGGCTGGCCTTAAACGCATCCTGCCTGAAGAGCACCGTCATGCCTGGCAGATAGAGGTACTGCTGAGTGGCGACGACGCTTTTTTTTTCAGGCAGCTTGCCAGCGATTTTTCCGCCATCGCGACTGCTCTGGGTTATCGCCGCGTAGTGCTGCACCGCACTTTTGTGCCGGAGTCCTGTCCGGACAGACTGGCTGTACTCATTGAAGAACGCAGCAAGACACGTGACGCCCTGATTATCTTTGCCCATGAACATCCCGCTGTTTATCAGGCTCTGCAGTGCTGCAGACAGCGCGGAGTGCCGGTAGTGACCCTCGTCACGGATCTGCCTGGCGCGCACAGGCTGTGTCATGTTGGCATTGACCAGCTGCAGGCAGGACGCACAGCCGGGCTGATGATGGGCAGCCTGATCAGACAGCAGGGCGATGTGATTATGGTGAGTGGACGCAGTGAATACCGCGCCCATCAGCAGCGTATTCAGGGTTTCCGCGATGTCCTTGAAAAGCGCTTTCCCGAGGTGACATTGCGGGAGGTGCTGGCGGGTCAGGAGAGCCGCATAACCATCAGCAGACTGCTTGAAAAAGAGCTGGTGCAGTCAGCTAAGGTGGTGGGACTTTACAACACCGGCCTGGGTAATACCGAAATCAGCGAGGCTCTGGCCCGGCACCGTCTGACGCAGGCCTGCACACTCATTACTCACGAACTGTATTCCACCACGAAAGCACTGTTTAGCAGAAACGCTCTGGCCCTTACGCTGGATCAGAACACGGCACGTCATGCGCAGCTGTCGGTAAACATCCTGCTGAGTTATCTCGAACACGGTGAAATACCTGAGGAATACAACAGTGGAAAAGTTACCTTTATGCTATATACGCAAGAAAATTTTTACTAAATTTAGTGAGTTAACCTTTTCCAAGGTGGAATCTAAAAAAGCATAGGTATTTCAGGTTAATGCCCGTTATTAGATGAAAACGACATAACACTCCATAGCTTTATGTTGAAGTTAAGCAGAGATGACCGCACTCAGGCAAACCTGAGTTGTCCGATTTATGATGTTATTTTCTAGGCCATCTTGTAAATAATGACCGCTATATTTTCCTGCTAAATACTGCGCTGAGCCCCATGCCATCGTTATTATCATAGATTCCCAAGTATATGAATCCTGTTTTTTCTAAGACTCTTATTGATGCAATGTTCTCAGGATGAGTTCTGGCTATAACCTCGATAACATTACCAGGTAATACAGTGTGTTCAATTATTCCATTAACAAATTCAGTCGCATATCCATTTCCCCATACGTCGGGGGTGAACTTATAACCTAAACTAACAATCTCTTTTTCTCTGAATTTTTTAAAAGAAAAGCCGCCAAAACCAATAATGCAATCCTCATCTGAGGCCATGCTAATTGCATGATTCCCAATGCCTTTAGCACTCCAATGCTCTATCCATGTGTTGAGCACTGACTGAGAATGTTCGATACTGGGAAACGGAGGTGATGGGTTATAAACATTATTCTCAATATCTCCATATATACGAAATAATGCATCCGCATGCCTGTGTGAAACTTTGCTGATTATTAGGTTTTTAGTTCTGATCATATTTTCGTGTTCAAGGAGTTAATCCATCAATAAATGACGGGAGGACTTCAATAGCTTCAAGAAGGTCATCTTCATTAACCGCCCGTTGCCGCTTTTTAGCCGGATCTTTCTTCGCACTTCTCCGACTTGGCCCGTTTCCGGCCGGAAGGCCGTGAGATCGCGTGTTATCACGCTTGTCCTGCAGCAGTTTAGCCACGGCCAGCGCGTGTCCAAGCCGCTTGTTGTCAACGATCGCACCTTGGTCAACTTCAGACAGCCGGTCGTAGGCAGAGTAGGGAAGCACCGTACCGTGACTCCTGAGTTCAACGCGGCCATCCGGGTACTGCCAGGCATCCAGATATTTACCCATCGCACGGCGGCTGTCATCGTTATCCTCAAGCAGCAACAGCATTTTATCGTAGCGGACCGTCAGCGCTTTCGAAACCTTGCGCGGTTCGCGCCAGGTAAATATCTGGTTCAGATTGTCGTCTGCATCAAGCGGACGGTGCACGTCAAAATCATGCCTCGGTGCCTTCGCGAAACGCCGGTTGTAGTCCGCCATAAACTCAGCGGCAAAGGCGTTAGCCGCATCAGGCGTGCTGATGTCACGAAGCCTGAGTTCCTTGACCAGCCGGTCCTGCAACGTGAGGTGCGCACGCTCCACGCGGCCCTTGGCAGAGCTGGTGTTGGCGCAGATGCCGGTGATGTTCAGCTCGTTCATCGCGCGACCGAACTGCGTCTGACCGTCGCCGCTAGCCGCATTTTTATTGTTGATGCAGAACACGCTGGCCTTGTCGCTGTAAAATGCCAGCGGCTTGCCGTGCTGCTCCAGGTAGCGGCGCGTGGCTTCAAAGTAGGTGAACGTGGACTCGGAGCGGACGAAATGAAGCTGCATCAAGCGACTGGTCGCGTCATCCACATAAACCAGCAGCGTGCAGGCCGGGCCGCGTTCCTCGAACCAGCGGTGATCGCAGCCGTCGATCTGTATCAGCTCGCCGACACAGGCGCGCCGATATCGGGGTTGCTGAATCTTTGGGGCGCGATGCTTGCGCGGGACCCAGAGTCCTGACTGCATCATCAGCTTGCGAACGGTCTCTTTAGACAGCGTCACGCCGTGCAGCTCGGCCAGCTTCTCGCAGGCCAGCGTCGGGCCAAAATCAGCGTAGCGCTCGCGGATGATCTGAACCGCACATTCAGCAAGGCCAGCAGGCAGCTGATAGTTGCTGGGCTTACCGCGCCGCCGATCAGCCATGCCCAGCGGACCGTCTGAACGATAACGCTGAAGCAGGCGACGACAATGCCTGTCGGAAATACCGAGACGCTCAGCAGCGAGATGGGTTGTCAGCCGCCGGTCGACGATGTCCTGAATAACTTTAAGCCGGTTAACTTCGTTCATCGTGAAAAACTCCGCACCATAAGCCGTCATATCAGGATCCTCAGCAGGTAGCCCGAAGCGGCCAAGTAAGCTTAGCTCAGAACGGCCAGGTTAGCTTTGCCTCAATACTTTAGATGCGTTAAATACTTATTATGTTAAATTGTGCGATCGATATGAAAACGCCTTTACGGCTGGATGAGAGGTCGGCCGTAATGCTTTCTTTATGAATTTCACTCTGTGAGGATATGATCAGATCATCCGAATAGCGACTGTAGATGTATTTTTTTTCCCTGCAGTAAGACTCAATAAGATTGTCGTAATCGTAAAAGAAGAAGTTACTGATAGAGGGTGAAGAGGCAAAACCCACAGGCAGTCGGTTATTGAGCGTACACAGATAAACAATTCTTTCGATGTTTCCCCTCACGTCTTCAGCATCAATCGTGCTTATCTGCGCGCAATATTTTTCTAGCTTTTCCGATACAGCGTCCGCGCTGATAGACGGAAAAAATTTTGATATGTCTGTTTTGTAAATATAATCGCTTTCTCAATGTGGACGCACGGCATCGGTGATATTGACTTCTTTACGGTAAGAGAAAAAATTATCCTTCCTAACGGGCATTTCGGAAAATACAAAGCGAGCCAGAAAGTTATGAATTGCCTTGAGCCTGTCAGAACACTGGTAAAGCTCGGCGTTATTTCTTTTCAGGGGAATAAGATGGACTTCTTCCTCGGTACGGATTTTATAAAAATCGGAAAAGTCTTTTTTGTTATTGAAGTAAGCGTTAAACACATTTTCCAGGCTGTTATTTTTCATAGATCCTCTACCTGTACAGGAACCTTGTGGCCATCTGAAAAAAAGGGGGGACAAAATGCCTTCCCAGGGCCCGGAAATTACTAAGGCCCCCGGTAATTGCTTAACGGGGGCCTTAGTAATAAACCTGACTATACTGCCTATAGAGGCTTCCTGGTTGACCGGAGATACTCTAGGTCAGAAGCATAGTGTCATTATGGCCCCTTACGCCTGCTTAATCAAGCCCGTCTTCTTCTTCTGCTGATGCTTTCGGGGTATCTGAGAGTCCTAAATTCTGCCCAGTGCGAACAAAGTGGGCGGGATACCGTTCCAGCCAGCTGCGTTGCATTTAACCTTTTTTCAATCCTAATTGGCATTACCCCAAAATCACCTAGCCATCGCCCCTTTATTTCTCAGAAAGCAAATCTCTGAATGAAATCGTTTTGCTTCTTGGCTTCTGTTCAGGAGAAAGTTCAGATACCCTAAGTTTCAATGGCATAGGGCTGACGATACCACTGAAGATGCAGGTTCCTGTTGAAAGTGTCGGAATAGACTCCTCTGTCAGACGATCGATATAGGATACTGACTTTTCGATAGCATACAGATCGTTCTGGTTAATAAGCCTGTGTATAAAATAGTTATGCGCCTGAGAAATGATCGTTGATGAAATGTCATTGGGTCGCTGACTGGAGATAGTGATAAAAACGCCAAACTTTCGGCCTTCCTTGATGATCTCTTCAAAGGTTTCCAGCCGGTAATCTTTCCAGCTTTCCGTTTCCCTAAACGAAGTGTTAGACAGAATATTATGAGCTTCGTCGATAATCATATGTAACGTAGAAGGAACGAGCGATAGTTTTTTTAAGTTATAAGCCCATTTAGCTATCAAAAGCGGAAGCGTTTTTTTCATTGTTATATTCACCATATTTAAATTTATGATGGCGAAGTTTTTATCGTTCCAGAAATTCCGCTGACCCGTTGTATCAAAAATCTTGGCGATATCTTTCCTGTTCGCATTCATTCTGTTTATGACGGGTGAGATGTGTTCAGGATTTGACTTATTAGATAAATATTCCTGAATTAGCTGAAGGTACATAAAATCAATAAGGTCTTCAATCATGTCATTTTTGAATGTAAAGTTACATGCCAGCCTGAAAATGTAAGATTGTTCGGCATCCACCTGAGCATTAAAAATATTACCGCCTCGTAACCTCCACTTGCCTGCCTGTGAATGAAACTCCAGGTCAGCAATCAAATCCGGATCATCTTGAAATATTGGTCCAAAAAGCTGATGCACCGCATCGCATTTTGCTTTATCTCCAGTGAAAAGATTTTGCCTGACTTTTTTCTTCAGAATATTTCGCATAAACTGAATCGGGTCGTCGCTGTTCATGACTCTCAGGCGAAAATCAATCACCCGTTTAAGAAATGGCTTCTGCGTTTTGTCTGTTGCATCGGTCAGGACGGACAGCATGTCATGTTCAAGCAGGACCCCCCTAGGAAGGGGAAGTTTGTCGCCATTTGCATGATGCGTGTTGAGATTGTACACCATCTTCTCTTCCGTTATGCACTGCGGGCCGGTGTATTCGCCATTGAAATCAAACAGGATAAATTTACATCTTTCCCTGAAACGCTCCCCGAGCTGGCCTTTTATCTGCTCAATGCCGGCCTGGTAGAGCGCAGCAAGCGTATTAGATTTTCCGCTTCCGGTATTCCCGAAAATTGCGATATGCGAGTTGATGAGACCGTTGACCGGCAACGCAATACTTATATCTTCAAGATCCGTTCGGGTAAACGCCATGACGGTTTCGTCGGCGTCGGCTATCTGATGGACCGTCTGTATCATCTCCTCGGTCACCACAAAGGCTTCGTTGCCGATAAGAGGCAATTCACGCGAACCGCCAATGAAGCTCCCGTTACGATCTATATACCCCGTCAGGGAAGCCGAGAGGTAGCGGCGGTAACGCCAGGCATCGCTGCCGCTGCCAGTAGGGTGCTTTTCCTCAATGACTCGTTCTGCTTCTACTTTACCAATCAGGCTCATGAAGCCCTTCTTGATTTCAATGAAGCTGCCTACAGACACGTTTCTCAGGACTTTTCCCTGAAAAAACAGGTCGCTGAGATTCTTGTTCTTATCAACAAGAATGGTCACTGAACGCCCGGACACCTCGCAGACTTCTCCCACCCTCAGAACCGCTTCTAAATCGGTAAAATTTCCGCTCATTTCGTGCCTCCCAGAAAGCACGTAATAATCCTGTTCATCTCCGAAAAGTCCACGTTGCCTCCCGGGCGATGAATGATCTCAACGTTGGAATAATCGCGGAATTTCTCCATAAATCCGTCTGCGCTTGCCTTATCGTAAGCAAATATCAGCATTTTCAGCGTTGCATTACGCAGAGCTTTTTTCGTCAGGGTTTCCAGATGTTCATCAGCAAAAGAAAACCCAAACACCAGTAGAAGTGTGGCCTCTTTATCAAGCTCATTAGAATACGTTCGCAACAGATCATAATAAACATTCTGCAGCAGGGTCTCTTTAAATTTTTCCTTCCGGGGGAGGATGAGTGCATGGTTGAGCACCCATTTATTCATCTCGTCTTGCGTGGTAAAAACTGCCACTTTTTTATCAGGTATACAATAGCTTATTTTTCCTTCGTAATTTTTCCAAGAAAGCGAGCCATGCAATTTTACAAAGTTTACCGTGGGTAGTTCAACTTTGTAGTTGTATAAATTCCCGGTAGCACTCAGGGAGTAATTAAAACTTCCTGTATCAAATTCAACGTTACCCCAGACATCCATCCGTTTATGAAAGCCGTCATTGAAGACGATATTGTTATTATGCGTGGCGGCCTCTTCAATGAATAAGTCATAATTCGTCGTGAACACATTGATGCGCCGTGGAAGCAGGCCGGTACGACGACGCGTCAGTATTTTTTCCAGCGAAGCAATAAAAGTTTTGTAATTTTCTCGGGTACGCGCCAGGTTAGTAATTACATCAGGTCCAAAGGGCACGCCCGCGCCGCGTTCCAGCATGCAATTATGCGGTAACCAGACCTGCGTTAAAAATTGCGCGGCCAGCGCAAAATATTCGTCTTCCTTTTCATCATCGATAAGCTTCTGAAGATCGTTTTCAATTGTCCCCAGCACCTGAATGGCAGGCAGCGATGCGCCGGAACCGATAAGAAAGTTGATATTAGCCGACTGAAACACCCGCTCAAAGTAGTCCCTGTCGCCATCGTTACCGTAAAAGGCGCGCTGTAGTGCCATCTGATCCGTCCCTGAAGTATTAGGATTATTCTGTATCCACCCATCTTAGCGCCGCACTGCACACTTTTACATCACTTCTTCTCTGACCTGGCATTACCCCATTTATACCAAAGGTGCCGATCGGTGGCTGAGACCTTGCGGCACGGGGGTTTGCGGGGGGGGGGGGGGGGGGAAAAAAGGGTTTTTTAGGGGGTTGGGAAAACCCCCCTTTTTGGGGGAAAAAAAAAACCCGGGACCCTTTTCGCGGCATTTT